>RCUP01001307.1_pt1 | contig 15452 bp, 14 predicted proteins | sample 2166341 | NCBI WGS metagenome assembly RCUP01 (sample SAMN09932325, study PRJNA488358) | compost metagenome | isolation source: compost soil in succinonitrile-enriched | place: Germany: Experimental Botanical Garden | reverse complement strand
TATGGGAAAGACCGCAGGGGCTGCAAGGGTTTCGTGCGGTTCGGGACGGATTCGGCGCCGTTTCCTGGTCGCGCACAATCCCCCGCCGTCACCCCGGACGGCCCGAAGGGACGATCCGGGGCCCAGGCGCGGGATAAAGACTCCTCGGCGGAATGTCGGACGCCTGGGTTCCGGGTTCGCTTCGCGCCCCGGAATGACGGCAAGGTGGAGACGCCTTCTCCCATTGGAAGAAGGGTCTTAAATGGTGATCATGTCTCCGCTCCGCGAAACCCCGACCGGCCTGCCCGGCTTTCGCCTGTGGCCCGGCGCGCTGGACGCAGAAGCCCAAAAGGCCTTGCTGGCCGAGGTGCTGGCGGCGGCGCAAACCGCGCCCTTCTATCGTCCCGTCACCCCCGGCGGCCGGCCCTTTTCCGTCGAAATGACCGGCATGGGGCCGCTGGCCTGGGTCTCGGACCGGGCGGGCTATCGCTATCAGGCGACCCATCCGATCACCGAGCAGACCTGGCCGCCGATGCCGCAGACCCTGCTCGACCTGTGGGACGCCCTGACCGGCTGGCCCGTTCCGCCCGACGCCTGCCTGGTCAACCTCTATCGTCATGAGGCGAAGATGGGCCTGCATCAGGATCGCGACGAGGCTGACCTGACCGCGCCGGTCCTTTCCGTGTCGCTGGGCGATACGGCGGTGTTCCGCATCGGCCCCGCCGAAGGCGGGAAGACGCAGAGCCTGAAACTGGCCTCGGGCGACGTCTGCGCCCTGACGGGGCCGGCAAGGCTGGCGCGGCACGGGATCGACCGCCTGCTGGCCGGCTCGTCGCAGCTGGTCCCCGGCGGCGGGCGGATCAACCTGACGCTGAGGCGGGCGCGCTGATCGGGACTCGACGGCGGCGTCAAAGCCGGGCCACAGTCGGCGCCTCACACTTGAAGCCGCACCGGAGACCCGCGATGACCCTGATCACCCGGCCCGAGGGCCTGAGCGCCGACCAGATCGCTCCCAGCCGCCGCAGCCTGGGCGTGGCCGCCCTCGGCGGCGTCGCCTTCGCCGCCTACGCCCCCGCCGCGCTGAGCCAGGCGGCCAGTCCGATCACCACCGACAGCGCAGGCCTGACCACCGCCAACGTCTCCTTTGCCGCGCCCGACGGTTTCGACCTGCCGGCCTTCGTCGCCCGGCCCGAAGGCGAAGGCCCCTTCCCCGTCGTCATCGTCGTGTCCGAGATCTTCGGCGTGCATGAATATATCCGCGACATCTGCCGCCGCCTGGCCAAGGCCGGCTACGCCGCCGTCGCCCCGGCCTTCTTCGTCCGCAAGGAAGACCCGGCGCCGCTTAGCGACATACAGGCGATCATGACCATCGTGGCCGCCGCTGGATACGAACAGGTCATGGGCGACGTGGCCGCCACGCTGGACTGGATCGGCCAGCAGACCTGGGCCAAGTCGGACAAGGTCGGGATCACCGGCTTCTGCTGGGGCGGCAAGGTGGTGTGGCAGGCCTGCGCCCGCTTCCCGATGCTGGACGCCGGGGTCGCCTGGTACGGCCGCCTGGCCCCCGCCGCCAACGCCACCGAAGAGCAGAAGACGGCGGGGCGCCCCTGGCCGGTCGATCTGGCGGGCGAGCTCAAGGCCCCGGTGCTGGGCTTCTACGGCGGCCAGGACAGCGGCATTCCCAATGACACGGTCAAGGCGATGAACGACGCCCTGGCCGCCGCCGGCAAGACCGACAGCCAGATCATCCTCTACGAAACCGCCCCGCACGGCTTCCACGCCGACTATCGCGCCAGCTACCGCGAGGCGGACGCGAAGGACGGCTGGGCAAGGTTACTGGCCCTGTTCGAGGCGCGGCTGAAGCACTGACGCCCCATAGGCCCCTGCCGTCATTCCGGGGCGCGAAGCGAACCCGGAACCCAGGCGCTCGACACTTCATCGGCCCTGTCATGAAGGCGAACGCCTGGGCCCCGGATCGTCCCTTCGGGCCGTCCGGGGTGACGACGAAAGGATGCGGTCCAAATGAAAAAGGCCCGGAGCGTCTGCTCCGGGCCTTTCCCGTTCTCAATCCGCCGAAACTCACGCCTTGGCGTCGAAATTCCCGCCGGTCGTATTGGCTTCCGAATAGGCGCCGCCCGAGGCCGGGCCCGAGCCCTTGGCCGCGACCGCCACCATGGCGGCGCGCACGGTGCGGCCGAACAGGGCGTAGCCGGGTTGCAGGGTCTGGATCACCGTACCGCCCGGCACGCTGTCCGAGGGCTGCTCCATCACGGCCTGATGCAGGTGGGGGTCGAAGGCCTCGCCCGGCTCGGGCGCGACGCGGGTCAGGCCGTTGGATTCAAAGGCCGACAGCAGGGACTTCTGCGTCAGCTCCAGACCCGTCACCATGGCGGCGACCGGACTGTCGGCCTCGACGCCCTCCAGCACCTTGGGCGCGGACAGCAGGCCGCGCTCCAGGGTGTCGGCCACGCTCAGCAGGTCCTTGGCGAAGCGCTGGATGGCGTAGGCGCGGGCGTCGTTGGCCTGGGTCTCGGCGCGGCGCTTGATGTTCTCGGCGTCGGCCACGGCGCGCAGGGCGCGGTCCTTCCACTGGTCGCGCTCGGCGATCAGGGCGTCGACCACGGCCATGTCGCCGTCGTCCGCGCCTTCGGCTGCGGCGTCGATGGCGGCTTCTCCCATGTCCTGCTCGAGTTGGTCCCGGGTCTCGTCGTTGATGTCGTTCACGTCTCTTGTCCGTCCAGAATCCGGCCCAGCACCCGGGCGGTATAGTCCACCAACGGTATGACACGGGCATAGTTCAGTCTTGCAGGGCCGATGACGCCGATGGCGCCCAGCATCCGCTGCCGACCCGTCATATAGGGCGCCGCGATCACGGCGGAACCCGAAAGCGAAAACAACCGCGTTTCGGCCCCGATGAAGATGCGCACCCCCTGGGCCGCGCCGACCCCGTCGAGCAGGCCGATCAGCTGTTCCTTCTGCTCCAGGTCGTCGAACAGGACGCGCACCCGCTCCAGATCCTCGACCGCCTGGGCGTCCTGCAACAGATTGGCCCGTCCGCGCACGATCAGGGACCGATCACGCTCGCCCCCGCCGGACCAGGCGGCCAGACCATCCTCGACCAGACGGGCGGCGGCCACGTTCAACTCGCGCCTGGCGGCGTCCAGCTCGGCGCTCATCTCGGTGCGCGCCTCGGCCAGGGGGCGGCCCTTCAGCCGGGCGTTGAGGAAGTTGGAGGCCTCGGTCAGGGTCGAGGGCGTCACCCCCGCCGACAGGGGCATCAGCCGGTTCTCGATGGTGCCGTCGTCGCCGACCAGAACCGCCAGGGCCTGATCATGGCCCAGAGCCACGAACTCGACGTGCTTGACCCCGGCGTCTCGCACCGGGCTGGCGACGATGCCCGCCCCCCCGGCCAGGCCGGACAGCAGGTTGGTGGCGGCGTCCAGCGCCTCTTCAAAATTGCGGCCCTTCCCCGCCAGACGCGCGTCGATCTCGCGTCGCTCGTCCTGGCCGATGTCGCCGACCTCCAGCAGGCCGTCGACGAACAGGCGTAACCCCGCATGGGTCGGCACCCGGCCCGCCGAGGTGTGGGGCGAGGCCAGCAGTCCCGCCAGGGTCAGATCCTGCATGGTGTTGCGGATTGAGGCGGGCGACAGGGCCAGGCCGCCGCGCGAAATGGTGCGCGACCCGACCGGCTCGCCCGTCTCCAGATAGGTCTCGACGATGCGGCGGAAGATGTCGCGCGCACGGGCGTCCAGCGTCCCCAACCCGGCGGGGGCGCTTCCGAACGGAGACGGGTGGGGGGCATACAGGCTCACGCTTTCAGGATAAGCACGCCGCACTCAGGTTCCAAGGAAATCCCATGCGCCCGTCTGAACGCACCCCCGAACAACTCCGCACCGTCACGCTGGAAACCGGCGTCAACCGCTATGCCGAGGGCTCGTGCCTGGTCTCGTTCGGCCACACCAAGGTCCTGTGCACCGCCTCGATCGAGGAAAAGGTGCCGGGCTGGATGCGCAACACCGGCCAGGGCTGGGTCACCGCCGAATACGGCATGCTGCCGCGCGCCACCCACACCCGCGGCCGTCGTGAAGCCGCCGCCGGCAAGCAGTCGGGCCGCACCCAGGAAATCCAGCGCCTGATCGGCCGCTCCTTGCGCGCCGTCGTCGACCTGAAAGCGCTCGGCGAGCGTCAGGTCCTGATCGACTGCGACGTCATCCAGGCCGACGGCGGCACCCGCACCGCCTCGATCACCGGCGCCTGGGTCGCCATGGCGACGGCGCTGAACTACCTCAAGGACGAGGGCGTGCTGAAGAGCGACCCCATCATCGATCAGGTCGCCGCTGTGTCCTGCGGCATCTTCAACGACCTGCCTGTGCTGGACCTCGACTATGAGGAAGACTCCACCGCCGAGGCCGACAGCAACTTCGTCCTGACCGGCGCCGGCGGCATCGTCGAGATCCAGGCCACCGGCGAGAAGCGCGGCTTCTCGCGCCCCGAGTTCGACCGCCTGTTCCAACTGGCCGAGATCGGCTGCGCCGACCTGTTCGCCCTGCAACGCGCGGCGCTCGGCAAGTAGGCTGGACCACTAAAAACCGAAGACTAGGCCGCGAGGGCCGATCAAGGCATGGTGGGGTCTTCTGCGAACGGAGATCCCCGCCCCATGCCGTCCATGATGCGTCCCGCCCTCGCCGCCTCTCTTCTGGCCCTGTCGCTCGCTCTGACCGGATGCGGCCAGCCGCAGCCCGCCCCCGCCGAGACGCAGCCCTCGGGCGTCGATACGAAGCTGTCGCAGGAACCGATCGACGCCGTGCCGATCGCGGCCGAGCCAGCGCCCGCCCCGGTCGCGCCGCCCAGGCCCAGGACCGAACCCACGCCGGAAACCGCCCCCGAGGCGCCCGCCGTCACGCCCGCCGGCGAACCCGGCTCCTGTCTGGCCGAGATGGGCGAGGCTCGCTCGAAACGTCTGGTCGAACGCTGCATCCAGGTCAGCCCCGCGACCCGCCCCCCCTGCAACAGCGCCAACCCCTGCGCCATGATCCAGGGGGAGATCGACCGATCCTGCGCCATGTACGGCCCGGATGAAGTTAAGCCGAAGGAATGCGCGGCCTAGGCTGAGCCGGGCGTCAGACCCGCCAGGTCTCGGCGAACACGCGCTGGAAGTTGGCGCCGAGGACCTTTTCGACGACTCGCACAGGCTGGCCGCGATCCAGCAGGGCGCGGGCGATGACCTCGGGCCGGTCGGCCCGGTTCAGGCCGGTGACGAAGGGGGGACGACCTTCGCCCGGCGCGGACACCCCGGCGGCCTTGCGGGCGGCGATCGAGGCGTCCCATTCGGCCATGCTCTCGGGCGAGGTGTCGAACGGGGTCAGGATGGCGTCGCTGCCGATGCCGACGTGGTCCTCGCCGCACACCGACAGGGCGTGCAGCATGTGGGCCATGTAATCGTCCAGCGATTGCTGTTCGGGGCCGGCGCTGATGTAGCTGAGCCCATAGATGCCGACCACGCCGCCGCTGTCCGCCACGGCGCGCAGGACCGCATCGCTCTTGTTGCGAGGATGGGCGTAGGCTGAATAACAACCGGCGTGGGTGATGGCCGCCGGGCGGGTCGAGGCGGCCACGGCCTCCAGGCTGGAGCGTTCGTCGGCATGGCTGAGGTCCAGCGTCACGCCGCAGGCGTTCATCCGGGCCACCGCCTCACGCCCCAGGGCGGTCAGACCAGCGGAGGGTTGCGGCGCCATGACCCCGGAAGCGAAGGGCGAGACGGTGTTGTAGCTGAGTTGCATGACCCGCACGCCGAGCGCGCTGAAGTGGTCGATATTGGCGGGCTTGCCGTCCAGCATGCCGGCGTCCTCGAAGGAATAGATGACGCCGACCCGCCGGGCGCGCTTGGCCGCCAGCAGGTCCTCGGCCGTCCTGATCTTCATATAGACGTCGGGGCTGAGCGCGATGGCCTTGTCGAAGGCGGCGATGTCGGTGTTGACCCCGTCATACGTGCCGCCCGATCCGCCGATGGTCATCTTGAAGGCGGTCAGGCCCGAACCCAGCACCTGATCCGCCATGGCGCGATCCAGCGGCGCCGCATCGTCAAACGGGCCGAGCAGATTGCCGTCGATGACCATGGCGCTGCGATACAGGCGCGCGATCGCGTCATCTCCAGTCGGAGCGGCCTGCGCGACGCGCACGGCGCCGGGGGCCAGGGTCGCAGCGGCGGAGGCCGCAAGGAAGGCGCGTCGGTGGATGGTCCAGGTCATGAAGCTCGCCTCAGTCACACGCGGTTCGTCTGCACGAACACTGTGTAGGCAACTACATATTTCGTCAACTCCTGCTGGAAGAACCGCCCTGGATGCGCTCGCTGATGCGGTCGAATAGGGATTTGCGCGCCAGGGCGTCGTCGAGCCGGTCGAGCGCCGCCACCACATTACCCGCCTCGTCGTTAAGCTCGGCGGCCACGTCCTTGAGCGACTGCCACAGGGGAGCCAACCGCTCGACCAGGGCCTCGCCCGCCGGTGTCAGGACCAGGGTGCGCCGCCGGGCGTCCGCCGGGTCGGGCGCCGAGCGGATGATCCCCGCCTTTTCCAGCGAGCGGCACGACTGGCTGACCGAGACATGGGTGATCCGCATGGCCGCCGCGATCTCGCCGACCGAGGTGGGGCCTTGAAGGATCATCTGGTTCAACACGCCGAACCAACGCTGCTCGAACGCCAGGCCCTGCGCGACGTAGATGCGGCCGACCTCGCCGTCGATCCGCTCCGACAGGCGGCGCAGCCGCGCGCCCAGGGCTTGACCGCCCTCGCCCCGGCTGTAGTCGTCCGATCCGGCGCGGCGCCCGTCTTCATCCTGCATCATGCGCCACAGATACCGGCAGAACCCGCAAACGACAAAGGCCCCGCTGTTTCCAGCGGGGCCTTCTTCTAGTTCAACCGTGAGGCCTAGTCGCGACGGCGACGGCCGCGATCGCCGCCGTTGCGGTCGCCTTCACGCTTGGGACGGCCGCCGGTGTCGTCGGACAGCGGGGCTTCACCGCGTTCAGCGCGCTCGGCGTTGATCTTGTCGGTGATGTCTTCGCCGGTTTCCTGATCGACGACCTTCATCGACAGCTTGGTCTTGCCGCGATCGTCGAAGCCCAGGAACTTGACCTTGACCTCCTGGCCTTCCGACAGGACGTCGGCCGGGTTGGCGACGCGTTCCAGAGCGATCTGGGACACGTGGACCAGGCCGTCCTTGGCGCCGAAGAAGTTCACGAAGGCGCCGAAGTCGACGACCTTCACGACCTTGCCGGAGTAGATCATGCCCAGCTCGGGTTCCGAGGCGATGGACTGGATCCAGGCCTTGGCGGCGTCGATCTTCTCCTGGTCGTTGGCGGCGACCTTGATGGTGCCGTCATCGCCGATGTCGATCTTGGCGCCGGTCTTCTCGACGATCTCGCGGATCACCTTGCCGCCCGAACCGATCACTTCACGGATCTTGTCGACCGGGATCTTGATGGTTTCGATCTTGGGAGCGTGCTCGCCCAGTTCGGCGCGCGGGGCGTCCATGGCCTTCGACATTTCGTCGAGGATGTGCAGACGACCGGCCGAGGCCTGGGTCAGGGCCTGCTCCATGATCTCCTTGGTGATGCCGGCGACCTTGATGTCCATCTGAAGGCTGGTGATGCCTTCCGAGGTGCCCGCGACCTTGAAGTCCATGTCGCCCAGGTGATCTTCGTCACCCAGGATGTCGGACAGGATGGCGAACTCGCCCGACGGCTCCAGGATCAGACCCATGGCGATGCCCGAGACCGGACGGACCAGCGGCACGCCGGCGTCCATCAGGGCCAGCGACGAACCGCAGACCGTGGCCATCGAGGACGAGCCGTTGGACTCGGTGATCTCGGAGACCAGACGGATGGTGTAGGGGAAGTCTTCCTTGGTCGGCAGCATCGGACGGATCGCGCGCCAGGCCAGCTTGCCGTGACCGATTTCGCGACGGCCGGGCGAACCCATGCGGCCCGCTTCACCCACCGAATAGGGGGGGAAGTTGTAGTGCAGCAGGAAGGACTCTTTGTACGTGCCCGACAGGCTGTCGATGTACTGCTCGTCCTCGCCGGTGCCGAGGGTGGCGACGACCAGGGCCTGGGTTTCGCCGCGCGTGAACAGCGACGAACCGTGGGTGCGCGGCAGGACGCCGACTTCCGAGACGATGGCGCGGACCTTGTCGAGGGCGCGGCCGTCGACGCGGTGAGCGTTCTCGATGATGTCGCGACGCAGGACGTCGGCTTCGCATTCCTTGAAGGCGGCCGAGAACTTGGAGCTGTCGACGCCCTCGGGGTTCTCGTCGGTCTTCACCAGGGCGGCGGCGGCGGTCTTCTTGGCCGCGTCGACGCCCGAACGGCGCTCATACTTGCCCGGATGGGCGTAGGCGGCCTTGATGTCTTCGCCGACCAGCTTCTTGATCGAGGCGACGACGTCGGAGTGGTCTTCGGCCTGGAAGTCGAAGGGCTCCTTGGCGGCGTGTTCGGCCAGTTCGATGATGGCGTCGATGACCGGCTGCATGCCCGCGTGCGCGAACATCAGGGCCTCGAGCATCTTCTCTTCCGACAGCTCCTTGGCTTCGGATTCGACCATCATCAGGGCGTCTTGCGTGCCGGCGACGACCAGGTCGAGCGCCGAGTCAGCCATGGTGTCGATGGCGGGGTTCAGCACCAGCTCGCCGTCGATCAGGCCGACGCGGGCGGCGCCGATGGGGCCCATGAAGGGCACGCCCGAGATGGTCAGGGCGGCCGAGGCGGCGACCATGCCCAGGACGTCCGGGTCGTTTTCCATGTCGTGCTGCAGCACGGTGATGACGACCTGGGTCTCGTTCTTGAAGCCCTTGACGAACAGGGGGCGGATCGGACGGTCGATCAGGCGCGAGACCAGGGTCTCTTTTTCCGACGGACGGCCTTCACGCTTGAAGTAGCCGCCCGGGATCTTGCCGGCGGCGAAGGTCTTTTCCTGATAGTTGACGGTCAGCGGGAAGAAGTCCAGGCCCGGCTTGGGCGCGCGGCCGTAGACGACGGTGGCCAGGACCACGGTCTCGCCGTAGGTCGCCAGAACGGCGCCGTCAGCCTGACGGGCGATGCGGCCGGTTTCCAGCGTCAGCGGGCGGCCGGCCCACTCGATCGTCTTGCGTTTGATATCGAACATTTTTCTTCTTTCGTCTCCCGCGGGCGTATTCCCGGCGGGGGTGTGTGGAGCCTCGGGCTGTTCAGTCCCTCGGTCCCCGAAAACCCGGTCGCGCCATCGCGTCCGGGCGGATGGAGCAAGGACCGTCCTGGCCCTCGCGTCTGCGCCGTTAAAGACCTGCGGCGCGCAGGAAGCTCTCGGTATTCACACTCCCGAAGCGAACGACAATCCGCCTCACAGGGAAGTGCTCTAGGTGCGGAACGAGGCGCGGACGTGTCCGCCCGCGCCTCGAGAAATCTATCCGCTGCCGGTCGGCCGCCTTAGCGACGCAGGCCCAGCTTGGTGATCAGAGCGGTGTAACGCTCGCGATCGACCTTGGTCAGGTGGTCAAGCAGACGACGACGCTGCGAGACCATCTTCAGAAGGCCGCGACGCGAGTGGTTGTCTTTCTTGTGGGTCTTGAAGTGCTCGGTCAGGTTGGCGATGCGTTCCGAAAGGATCGCGACCTGGACCTCGGCCGAGCCGGTGTCTGCAGCCGAACGAGCGTTGTCAGCGATGACTTCGCCCTTGCGTTGAGCCGTAATCGACATCGAGAGTCTCCATGTTGGAGCCCTGTCGCGCCGCTCGAAAACGAGCGCTAGGGGAGATTGAAAACACGGTCGGGTTCTAGCCGTCCGGCCCGCAGGGTGCAGAGGGCGACCAGGGTCTCTCCCACAAAGGCCGACACCGTGCGCGAGCCGGCGGAAAGCTGGCTCTTCAAGGTTTCAACCTGACGGGGGAGCAGAACGATCGGCCGTCCCTGCCTCAGCGAGAAGGCGTCCTGTTCCGTAACGGCCAGATCCGGGATGTCGTCCAGAGCGGTCGAAACGGGCAGCAAGCCTTCCAAGGCGGCGCCCTTATGCGCCAGATCGACGAGAAAATCCAGAGTGACGGCGTTCTCGGTCGAGAACGGCCCCACCCGCTCGCGCCGCAGGGCCGAAACATGCCCCTCGGCGCCCAGCATGGCGGCCAGGTCGCGCGCCAGGGACCGGACATAGACGCCCTTGCCCGTCCTCATGGTGATCTCGACGTGGTCGGCGTCCGGGGCGTCGGTCACCGCCGCCTCATGGATCATGACCTTGCGCGCTTCCAGTTCGAACTCGGCGCCGTCGCGGGCCAGGTCATAGGCGCGCTCGCCGTTGACGCGGATGGCCGAGAACTGGGGCGGGACCTGATCGATCTCGCCGACGAAGCTGGGCAAGGCCGCCTTGACCGCCTCGACCGAAGGCCGAACGTCCGAGCGGCCGATGATCTCGCCCTCGCGGTCGATGCTGTCGGTGGAAATGCCCCAGTGGATGGTGAAGCGATAGACCTTCTCGGCGTCCATCATGAAGGGCACGGTCTTGGTCGCCTCGCCCAGGGCAATCGGCAGAACGCCCGAGGCCAGCGGGTCCAGCGTCCCGGCGTGACCGGCCTTCTGGGCGTCGAACAGGCGGCGGACCTTGGTCACCGCCTCGGTCGAGCCCATCTCATAGGCCTTGTCGAGGCAGACCCAGCCGTTGACGATCTCGCCCTTCTTGCGGCGCGCCATTAAACTTGGCCTTCGTCGTCGCTTTCCGGGCGTTCGAGATCAGCGCGGATGCGCGGATCGTCCATCAGCCGGTCCATATAGCTGGCCGCCTCGAAGCTCTCGTCGTGGCGGAACTTCAGGTCCGGGGTGTATTTCATGTCGATCAGGCGGCCCAGCTGGCCGCGCAGGAACTTGGCGTGAGTGTTCAGCGCCTTGATGATCACCGACTCCTGGCCCGCCGTCTCGGCCGTCTTGACCCCGGCGCCCAGGGGTTCGACGAAACAGATGGCGTGACGCAGGTCCGGCGACAGGCGCACCTCAGTCACGGTGATCGACACGCCCAGCAGAGCCTCGTCGTGGATCGCGTTCTCGCGCAGGACGTCGACCAGGGCGTGGCGGATCAGCTCGCCGGCGCGCAGTTGGCGCTGCGACGGGCCCTGGGGACCGGTGGCGTTGCGGGTATGTTGTTTGCGGCTCATGGCGCGCCCTCCTTGGTCGCTCGCCGGGGATCGGACGCCGGCTGAAAAAGCGAAGGGCGCGGTCTAGTCGCGGACGGGCGGCAAGTCCAGCTTGGCCGCGTCCGCCCTGCCCGCAACGGTCTGGCCCCGCGCCGCCGTGCGCATCACCTCGCCCGAGGTCACGGCGCGGACGGGCCGGACCGGCAGGCCGGCCGCCGACAGCAGGTCCGCCGTCCAGTGATTGCACAGATGGCCGATCCAGAAGGTCTCGCGGCTTTCAAAGAAACGCGCGTCATCGCCCGGTCGCGCCGCCGCCGTGATCGGACGCCCCGCCGCATCGGTCGCCAGCGAAGCCTGAATCCGCGCCCGCAACGCCGCCATCCCCGCAGACGACAGGATCAGCGCTCGACGATCCTCGGGCCGGAACCGCCTTGCCGGATCGGTCGCGATCGGGTCCAGCATGACGACCGAGGGGTTGCCGGGCCGCAGGAAGGCCCGCGCTCCATCCAGAAGTCGGCCCTGGATCGGGCTCTGATCAACATAGAAGGTCGCGTCGCCCCAGCCGACCAGAACCCAGTCGCCCGGCGCCAGTCCCGCCGTCGCCGCAGCCAGCGGCCCGCCCCCTTCAATCAGGGCGCCACGGGGCGCCGCCAGATCGGTGTGGAAACCGTTGTCGAGCAGATAGACCATCACGCCCGTCTCGCCCGGCGCAGCGGGATAGAGAGCAGGATCGCCGGGTCGGGTCAGGGTCCACAGCGCCGCGACCAGGCCGATCAGGGCGGCGATCAGAAACCGGGCCGGCATTCAAACCTCAGTTCGGGCCGTAGGCCAGGGGGGCGTCCTTGGCCGGTCCCGCCCCCTGCTGCGTCGCCCATTCGCCGCGATAGTCGTAGTTCAACTGGACGCAGTGGCGGTACTGGCCGTCGCTCCAGCGACCCACGGCGTGCATGGTCATGGGCCGGCCCGCCTTGACCCGACCGATCACCAGCCAGGTCTCGTCGGCGCTCGGGCACAGGGCGCGCGCCAGCCCCCGACCGTCGCCTTCCTGCACGACGGCATAGACCCCGCTCTCGCTGGCGCCCGCCGGCAGGGCGCGGCGCACCGCGTCGGGGCCGCCGCGCTCGAACCGGGCCGAGCCGCGCGAGGTGCTGGAAAAGAGATGACGCACCGCCACCGCGCCGAACAGGCCGCGCTCGACCTCCAGGGTCACGCCGCGCGTCAGGGCCTGGGTCGTGCGGTCGCGCGCGTCGAAGGCCAGAAAGCGCGTGTCGGCGGCGGCCGAACCGGCCGCGGCGGAAACGGCGACCAGGATCAGAGGCAGGATATGGCGGCGCATGGCGACCCTTCGATGAACGCCCCCCGGCGCAACCCGGACCCTAGAGCCCCGAAAGCTCAAGGTGAAGCCTCCATGCGGCGGCGCCCAAAGACAAAGGGCGCGGTCCCTTGCGAGACCGCGCCCTGAAGCCTTGATCGAGTCCAGACGTCCTAGTCGAGGGTGCGCTTGACCGCTTCCACGGTGAAGCACTCGATGTAGTCGCCTTCCTTGATGTCCTGGAAGCCCTGGAACTGCATGCCGCATTCCTGGCCCGAGGGCACTTCGTTGACCTCGTCCTTGAAGCGCTTGAGCGTGTTGAGCACGCCCAGTTCCAGCACCACCACGTCGTCGCGGATGATGCGGACGCGCGCGCCCTTGCGGACCACGCCTTCCGACACCCGGCAACCGGCGATCTTTCCGATCTTGGTGATGTCGAAGACCTGCAGCACCTTGGCGTTGCCGAGGAAGGTTTCGCGCTGGAGCGGCGGAAGCATGCCCGAGAGCACGCCCTTCATGTCGTCCAGCAGGTCGTAGATGATCGAGTAGTAGCGGATCTCGACGCCTTCGCGCTCGGCCAGATCGCGCGCCTGCTTGGACGCGCGGACGTTGAAGCCGAGGATCGGCGCCCCGGCCGACTTGGCCAGGTTGACGTCGCTCTCGGTGATGCCGCCGGCGCCCGAATAGACGGTGCGGGCGCGGACTTCGTCGTTGCCCATCTTCTCCAGCGAGCCGACGATGGCTTCGGCCGAACCCTGCACGTCCGCCTTGATGACGACCGGCAGTTCGTTGACCTTCTTGGACTGCAGCTTCGACATCATGTCGACCAGCGAGACCGAACCGCCCGAGACCTGGTTCTTCTCGCGGCGCGCACGCTCGCGATACTCGGTCAGTTCACGGGCGCGAGCCTCGTTCTCCACCACGGCGAAGACATCGCCCGGCGACGGCGCTTCCGACAGGCCGAGGATCTCGACCGGAACGGAGGGACCGGCTTCGGTCAGCTGAGCATTGCGTTCGTCCAGCAGGGCGCGCGCCTTGCCCCAGGCGGAGCCGGCCACGACGATGTCGCCGCGCTTCAGCGTGCCGCGCTTGACCAGGACGGTGGCGACGGGGCCGCGGCCCTTGTCCAGCTTGGCCTCGATGACCACGCCTTCGGCCGAACGGTCCGGGTTGGCCCGCAGGTCCATGACCTCGGCCTGCAGCAGGATGGCGTTGATCAGGCCGTCGAGGTTGATGCGGTTCTTGGCCGACACCTCGATGATCTGGGTGTCGCCGCCCAGGCTTTCGGCGATGACTTCGTGCTGCAGCAGCTCGTTGACGATCTTCTGCGAGTTGGCGTCCGGCTTGTCGATCTTGTTGACCGCGACGATCAGGGGCGCGTCGGCCGCCTTGGCGTGACGGATGGCTTCGATCGTCTGCGGCATGACGCCGTCGTCGGCGGCCACGACCAGGACCACGATGTCGGTGACGGTGGCGCCGCGCGCCCGCATCGCCGAGAAGGCGGCGTGGCCCGGAGTGTCGAGGAAGGTGACGCGTTGGCCGTCTTCCAGACGCACCTGATAGGCGCCGATGTGCTGGGTGATGCCGCCGGCTTCGCCGCCGGCGACGTCGGTCGTGCGCAGGGCGTCGAGCAGCGAGGTCTTGCCGTGGTCGACGTGGCCCATGATGGCCACGACCGGCGGACGCGGCGTGGTGGCGTCCTCGTCGTCGGCCTCGGCGATAAAGCCGGTTTCGACGTCGGATTCCGACACGCGCTTGACCGTCATGCCGAACTCTTCGGCCACCAGTTCGGCGGTGTCGGAGTCGATCACGTCGTTGATCTTCATCATCATGCCCTGACGCATCAGGAACTTGATGATGTCGACGCCGCGAACGGCCATCCGGTTGGACAGCTCCTGCACGGTGATGACGTCGGGGATGACCACTTCACGCGCCGTGCGCGGCTCGTCGGTGGACCCGCCCTTGCGCTTTTCCTTCTCGCGTTCGCGGGCGCGGCGGACCGAGGCCAGCGAGCGCATGCGCTCGGCGGTGTCGCCGTCGCCGGCGACCGACTGGATGGTCAGGCGACCTTCGCGACGCTTGGGCTCGCCGCGGGTGCGCGACACAGCCTTGCCGGCGTCCGAGAAACGCTTGTCGCGATCATCGTCGCGACCGACCGGACGACCGAAGCCGACGCCCGGCGCACGGCTGGGACGGGCCACGTCGGGCGTGGCCGGCGGCGCGTTCGGGGCGGGACGACCGCCGGGGCCGGTGCGGGCGGCGCCCGGACGGGCGGCGCCGGGGGCCGGTTTCGGGTTCAGGGCCGAATAGCGGACGGTCTGGCTGGCGGCCGGACGGGCGCCCTGCGGACGATCGCCTTGCGGGCGAGCGCCTTGTGGACGGTCCGAAACCTGGGGCCGGTCGGACGCGGGACGGTCGCCCTCGCCCATGGCCTGTTCGCGGGCCGAGCGGCCGCCGAAGGCCGGACGCTCGATCGGCGCGCGGCCGGTCGGGATCTTGGGGGTGCGCTGGCCGAAGTTGACCACCGGACGCGCCGGCGGGGCCGGACGCGGAGCCGGGGCGGCCGGCGCGGCGGCTGCCGGAGCCGGCGTCGGCGCCGGGACGAGCGGCTTGGGCAGCTCGACCTTGGGCAGTTCCACCTTGGGGACGGCCGGCTTGGCCGGGGCGGCGGGCGGCGCGGCGGCCGTCAGCTTGGCGGCCTCGGCGCGGGCGGCGTCGGCGGCGGCCTGGGCGGCGGCGGCTTCAGCACGGGCGGCGTTGGCGGCCTGCTCGGCTGCGGCGGCCTGGTCGCGTTGCGCGGCTTCGCGGGCGGCCTTCTCGGCGTCGGCGGCGCGGGCGCGCTCGGCCTGAGCCTGGGTAGCCAGGGCGATGGCGCGGCGACGCGCCTCCTGTTCCTCGAGCGACAGACCGCCGCCGGCCGGACGCGGCGCGGCGCCGCGCGGGGCGCTGGACCCGGCCTGATCGGCGCGCGGACGCGAGACGTCGAAGCCCTGCGGACGCTGATGTCCGGG
>RCUP01001306.1_pt1 | contig 15457 bp, 12 predicted proteins | sample 2166341 | NCBI WGS metagenome assembly RCUP01 (sample SAMN09932325, study PRJNA488358) | compost metagenome | isolation source: compost soil in succinonitrile-enriched | place: Germany: Experimental Botanical Garden | reverse complement strand
ACCTGGCCGGCATGAAAGACTCCAAGGTGATCGTTGCGATCAACAAGGACGAAGAGGCGCCGATCTTCCAAGTGGCCGATTACGGGCTGGTGGCGGATCTTTTTGAAGCGATTCCAGAAATGGCTGCGCTGGCCTGATCACTGACCGACTGGAGCAAAGAATATGAGCACTTCCGATTTTTCCGCTTGGATTGGACGACGTCAGGAAAGCCAGGACCGGATCAGTTTCACTCTGGTCAGACGCATTGCCGCGACATTGGGCGAGTCGGCTCCACAACCCGGTGAGCCATTGCCGCCCCTGTGGCACTGGGCATTTTTTCAGGAGCCGGTGGGTGCCAGCGAACTGGGGCCGGATGGCCATCCAGCGCTTGGGGGCTTTTTGCCCCCGGCCCATAACCGCAATCGCATGTGGGCGGGCAGCCGAATTGAGTTTTACCAGCCGTTAAAGGTGGAGGCTGAAGTGACCTGTGTATCGACCATCCTCAACGTCGAGGAGAAGCACGGTCGCACGGGTTCCTTGCTGTTCGTCACGGTACGTCATGAGTTTTTCCACGGCGGAAAACTCGCCCTGCAAGATGAACAGGACATTGTTTACCGCGAACCTACCCCGCCCAAACTGCACAGCACCGAAACGTTACCTGAAGGCCAGTGGCAGGAACGGATCGAGCCTTCCCCCACCCTGCTGTTCCGTTATTCCGCAGTCACCTTCAATGGCCATCGAATTCACTATGACTGGCCTTATGTGACAGAGACCGAAGGTTATCCAGGGTTGGTGGTACATGGTCCATTGATCGCAACGTTGAACTTGCGTGCCTTCACCAAAGCGCATCCAACTGCGCGCCTGGAGCGTTTCACTTTCCGTGGAATACGGCCGCTGATTTCGCCACAGCCTTTCGAGGTGGGCGGACGTCTAATCGAAAACGGCAAGGCGCAGGTCTGGGCTGGCAATCAGGACGGCACAGCACAGATCGGAGAAATTGAGTTCAGCAATGGAGCAACGCCATGAGCAAATCAATTGTTCGCTCTGCCCTGTTTGTGCCGGCCACTCGACCAGAGCGCATCCCAAAAGCTATTGCCACCGGTGCGGATCGGGTCATCGTAGACTTGGAAGATGCCGTGCAAGAAAACCTCAAGGAGCAGGCCAGGGATAATCTCGACGCTTTCCTGAGCGAAGCCCCAGTTGCACGGATTCTGGTCCGTGTGAATGCTCCGGATCACTGGGCGCATGTTGCGGATCTGGATCTTTGCCGACGCCACGCCGGCGTGATCGGAATTCTGCTGCCCAAAGCAGAAAGCGCGAAACATGTCACCACTGCTGCGGGTACCGAAAAACCGATTTGGCCAATCATCGAGAGCGCCAAGGGCTTGTCAGCATTAAACGAGATTGCCGGCACTCAAGGTGTTGAGCGCTTGTCGTTCGGTAGTCTGGATCTGGGTCTCGACCTGAACCTGACTACTGGCAGCCCTGCCGCTGAAGAAATCCTTAGCCATGCGCGCTACGCCGTTTTGCTCGCCACCCGAGTTGCAGCGCTCGCTCCAGCGTTGGATGGGGTATTTCCGTCGATCCAGGACACCGCAGGGCTGCTACGCGCGGTTCATTTTGCACGCGACATGGGCTTTGGTGGCGCGCTGTGTATCCATCCAACCCAAGTCGCGATCATTCATCAGGCGCTAAAACCAAGCCAGGAAGAATTGCACTGGGCGCAACGCATTATCGAAGCCGCTCGTTCAGGTGAAGGCGTTTTCGTGCTGGATGGGCAAATGGTCGATGCCCCGGTCATTGGTCGCGCGCAATCCATTTTGGCTCGCGCGATCTGATTCAACACCGGCGCTGTTGCTTAGAAGCTATGCATCCATTCCCATCCTACAGGACGGTGTCATGACTAACGTTTCCAGCCTTACCCATGCCATTTCAATCAATCCCGCCAATGGTGAGCAGATCGGCCACTACCCCTTCGAATCCGCATCGGAACTGGAGGCATCACTGTCACGTGCTAATAAGGGGTTTTCCACCTGGCGTAGCCAACCCGTCAAAATGCGTTCGCAAGCACTGATCGCTTTGGCAAAGGCATTGCGCGACAACGCAGAAACGATGGCGAAGATGATCACTCAAGAGATGGGCAAACCCATCACTCAGGCGCGCGGTGAGATTGAAAAGTGTGCGCAGCTCTGCGAGTGGTACGCCGAACACGGCCCCGCTATGCTGACCGCCGAACCCACTCAGGTTGAGGGTGGAAAGGCAAGAATTGAATATCGTCCGCTGGGTCCGATTCTCGCCGTGATGCCGTGGAACTTTCCCATCTGGCAGGTGCTGCGCGGCGCCGTTCCAGCGTTGATTGCCGGAAATACCTACGTCCTAAAACATGCGCCGAACGTGATGGGATCCGCCTACCTGCTTCAAGATGGGTTCAAGCGCGCCGGATTTGCCGATGGCGTGTTTGAAGTCATCAATGTCACGCCCGACGGTGTCTCCACTGCGATATCAGATACTCGCATCGCCGCAGTCACGCTCACTGGCAGCGTCCGAGCGGGAATGGCTATTGGCGCGCAGGCGGGTGCAGCTTTGAAGAAGTGTGTGTTGGAACTGGGTGGCTCAGATCCCTTTATAGTCCTCAACGACGCCGACTTAGACGAAGCTGTCAAAGCCGCTGTGATTGGTCGCTACCAAAACACCGGACAAGTCTGCGCGGCTGCCAAACGCTTGATTGTCGAACAAGGCGTTGCCGAGGAGTTTACCCGCAAGTTTGTCGAATCCACCTCCAAGTTGGTCATCGGCGATCCACTGGCCACAGACACTTACATAGGGCCCATGGCCCGCTTTGATCTGCGCGATGAACTGGATCGTCAGGTCCGGGATACCCTGGAAGAAGGTGCGACCTTGTTGTTGGGAGGCAGAAAAGCCGAAGGCCCTGGCAACTACTACGAGCCTACGGTATTTGGTGATGTCACCGACCAGATGACCTCATTCAAACAGGAATTGTTTGGGCCCGTGGCATCGATCATCACCGCGCGGGACGCAGCACACGCACTGGAACTGGCCAACGACAGTGAGTTCGGGCTTGCCTCGACCATCTACACACGCAATGTCGAACTGGCCCAGAAGCTGGCGGGCGAACTGGAAACCGGAGGCGTATTCATCAATGGCTATTGCGCAACCGATCCACGCGTCACTTTCGGCGGCGTAAAGAAAAGCGGTTTTGGCCGTGAACTGTCGCATTTCGGTGTGCGCGAGTTCTGTAATGCACAGACCGTCTGGCTGGACCGCCACTAACATCAAGCAAGTCGCCAAGCCCAGCGAAAACGTCCGCTGAGCCAAAGATGGGCGAGTCAGAAAAAGACTCGCCCCACCCTTATGAGGAGCTTTTGATGCGAGTCTTCCCTGCAATGCTGGGCGCTACTCTGACTGCGGCGTTAACCTTCACGCCAGCGATGGCTGCCGAACTTACCGGTACACTTAAAAAAATCAAGAACTCGGGGACCATAACCCTGGGGCACCGAGACTCTTCAATTCCGTTCTCCTACATCGCTGATGCTTCCGGTAAGCCGGTTGGTTACTCTCATGACATTCAATTGAGAATTGTCGACGCTATCAAGCAAGAACTTGAGATGCCCGAGCTGAACGTTCGGTACAACCTGGTAACGTCACAAACGCGCATCCCGCTTGTGCAAAACGGTACTGTCGATCTGGAGTGCGGTTCTACTACCAATACCGCAGAGAGGGCGCAACAGGTCGAATTTTCAATCGGCATCTTCGAAGCCAGCACTCGACTTTTGGTCCGGAAGGATTCGATCTACCAAGACTTTGACCACCTCAATAGCAAGAACGTCGTGACCACTGCTGGCAGCACCGCCGAACGGATGCTCAAGGTCATGAACGCCGATAAAAAAATGAATATGAACGTCATCTCTGCCAAAGACATTGGCGAGGCTTACCAGATGCTCGAATCCGGTCGTGCCATTGCTTTTATGCAAGATGACGCATTGCTGGCAGGTGAGATGGCCAAAGCTAAAAAACCAGAGGACTGGATGGTCACAGGAACGCCCCAATCCAATGAGATCTATGGCTGTACAATGCGCCGGGGCGATCCAGGTCTCAAAAAAGTCGTTGATGATTCGATCAGTTCCCTTTTTGTCTCAGGCGAAATCAACACCATTTACGACAAATGGTTTACTCAGCCTATCCCCCCTAACGGCTTGAATCTCAACTTCCCCATGAGTGCTGAACTCAAGACAATTATTGCCAAACCTACAGACCAACCTGCGCCTGTAAAATCCCAGTAATTGTCGTATTGTTAAAATAAGTTGATCAACAAGAAAACGCCACCCGTCAACACTCCGATCAAATCAATGTGACCACCAATGGGGCCAGCGATAGTCAACCGCGGCCGCAACCCTACGATGGCGAATGTCGGCACTGGCAATATTCCGCGCAGCGGGTTTCAGGTGTGATCCGCTGCGCGGGACTAGGCCAGTAATAGTCTGCTGTGGACCTCAATCCACAGACAGCAATCACTCGTTTCCTGCCCCTCATGACAGGCAAGAATCGGCCGATTCTGTTGAAAAAGTCGGCCATGGTTTCCACGGCAGGAAAGTAAGCGCTTGAGATTGAAATCTTTACTTTGTGCAGAGAATTCCGGGCTCAGATTTCGCGTAGCTGCGCGCAAAAAAGGCATTTTCATCAGTCATTACGCGGGCAGTCTGGAAGTACCGACTTTTTCAACACAATCGGCCAAAAGCAGTCACTCGCAAGTGTCCGTTTCACCCGGGAATGACGCTGACTGTGTTGACGACGCCATCTTCGCTAGTGGCCCGCTCGATGCCCACTGGAGTGGTACGTCGGTCTCGCAAATAGCGATAATTTTTTCGGCTCTCTTCAATCAGCCCGCGCTCCAACGTGGCACGGACAGGGTGTCCATCGATGGATTCGACCAACACATTTCCGAACGGATCGACGGCGACACTCTCGCCAGGAAACGACAGGCCCTTGCCTTCACCAATGCGGTTCACCAAAACGGCAAAGCATTGGTTTTCCATGGCGCGGCTGATCACGGCACGTCGATGTACGGGGCCGTAGGGGTTCATGTTGCCATCCAGCACGAGAATGAGGTCGGCGTCCAACTGGGCCAACGAGCGAGCGGTCTCCGGAAACTCGATGTCATAACAGATGAGCACTCCTACTCGTAACGAGGCAATTTCACAGACCGAATACTGCGAGCCGGCATCGAAAACGCCCCAGTCCGTATCGGGCCAGAGATGAGTCTTGCGGTATTTGAGGGCAATGCGTCCCGATCCATCGACCAACATCGCGGTGTTATACGCCCGCCCGTCAGCCACCTCGCAAAAACCAAAAGCGATGGCAGTATTACTATTGCGTGCCGCCTCCTGAATGAGTCGGATGGGCTTGCCACGGGTCGTTAGCCCAACGTTGCCAATCTCATCCTTGGTGGGAAAACCTGAGAGCGTCGTCTCCGGAAACACGATTAAATCCGTATCGATCGGAACATTGCGGATCATTGACAGCATGTTGCTCAGGTTGATGTCGACCTGTGCGTCCGCGATGGGCAGTTGTGCCAGCAAAATGTTCATGGAAGCCTCCCTAAAAAAGGGCACCGCACCTGGGTCGATGGGAGCGGTGCCCTGAAACGTCAAACAATGTGACTGCCGATCAGAACCAGAAAACGGGGGTCGTCGTCAGCAACTCGATTCCGGTCCGGGTGACGATGAAGTTCTGCTCCCACCCAACGCTGCCGACACCTTTTCGTGTCATGAAGGACTCCCCGGAGGCGACCATCCCTTCTTCGAAAATATCGTCTGCCGTGACCGAGTCCCGGTTGATGATCGGGTGTTCCCACATGGAGCCGTTGCCGTGGCCAAAGTACGGCCATTGCTTGGCAGCCAGATCCTCTTCTTCGGCCACGCGTGCCTGCACACGCTCGGCCTCGCCGACCACGTCGAGCACCCGGGCGCCGTGTTTCACGGAGTTCATCACCGCTTCCGTGATGGCGTAAGAGTCGACCAGCAGCGAACGCTGCTCCGGGGTGGGCTTGCCGCCGCAAACCAATGAGCGTCCTGGATCGAGCCAGTACCCCTGATGCGTGGGCCCATAGATCCAGGTCCTGACCATATCGCCCTTGCTCGGCGCGCCCATGGAATACCCGTACATGGGATCACGCTCGAAGAATTGACTGTCCTCATCGTTGCCGAAGTTGACTGGAATCCGCAGCCACCCTCCCCCGCGACGCGTAAGTTCATAAGCACCCTCTGCCGCCGCCTCGGCCGCAGTCTTGCCTGCGTAAAGGCTGTCGCACACGCGGTACAAGGCGCTGGAGACCATCTGCCCCGCTTCGCGAAACATGTCCAGCTCTCGCGGGCTCTTAATCCGGCGGCAGCGGCGGATCAGGTTGTCGTCATACTCGAACTGGATACCGGGCGTCTGTTCCGCGAGCTGCCTGGCGTACTTCATCGGCAGATTGTCGGACCCGACGAACACAACGTTGCGATGCGGCTTGCGCGCGTTCAGAGCCTTGGCGACGCTGCTGATCGGATCGTCACTGAAAAAATAATCGCCACAGCGCACCATACGACGGCGCACTGTCGCCACGTCGGCATGCAGTTCAGGTTTCTTTCCAGGCTCCAATATCACGCAGCAAAAACCTCGTGCGTTCCAGATTGGAGAATCCGGTTCCTGGCCAGAGTGTTCCGACCAGAAGTTGGTGAGCCAAAGTGTTTCCATGGCCCGCTCATAGTGGCCGGCTGTCTTGCCCCAGACAATGGCAAGCTCATAACCCTGCCGGCGCATTTCATCTTCCACTTTTTTCCAGCGACCCTCGTATTCATCAACTGGAAAATAACCGTCAGGATAATTCATTCTTTCGATTGTCATCACGACTACCTCATTCTTTGTTTTTATACATCAGTGCGCCGAGTACTGATCAGCATTCGAGCATCGCAGCGGTTATATTCAACCCACGGCAGAAGAATTCAAATACTGCAAATCTGCACTATTGCTATCGTTGTTAAATTAACGAAGAAGCGAAAGTTCGTATGACTAGAGGTCACGTTCCACAACAACATATGCAAGTTGTCGAAGCGCGTCGGCTTCCGGGCCAAATACGTCCAGTGCCGTTAACGCCTCTAGGAGAAGTTGCCAGGCATAATGCCGTGCCCCATCCAATCCCAATGAAGAAACAGCGGTTGACTTGTCAGCGTGCTTGTCCGCTTGAACCGCTTTCCCCAGAGCAACCCGATCGCCGACGACATCCAGTATGTCGTCGCACACTTGAAAGGCTCTGCCGATCTGTTCGGCGTATTTTCTCAAGGCCGCGAAGCGATTCGTGTCCACAGCTGCGCCACTCGCCATTGCGCCCAGCACGACGCTCGCCTCGATCAATGCGCCGGTTTTCAAACGCTGCATTTCGGCCACTTGCTCCGGAGTCGGTCGGGCACCGGCCAGCGCCATATCGAGAAACTGTCCGCCTGCAAGGCCAGAGGGGCCAACCGCCCTGGCCATGACCGCCACCATTTGCAGCTGAATCCCGGCACTCACGGCTGTTGGTTGCGCCAACGATTCGAACGCCAGTGCCTGCAAGGCATCACCCGCGATCAAGGCCGTGCTCTCGCCGTAGGCCACATGCAAAGCTGGCTTCCCTCGACGAACGAGCGCGTCGTCCAGTGCCGGCAGATCGTCGTGTATCAAGGAATAGGCGTGCATCAGCTCCACCGCGCAAGCGACACCGTCCGCAGCTTCAAGCTGCCCTCCCATGGCTTCACACGCACTGTAAGCGAGCATTGGTCGCAAACATTTACCCGGTTCAAATACGCCATAAGCCATGGCGTTATACAGCGTCTCCAGTGAGGAATTTGAGTGTGTCAGTAGTTTCCGTAATCCATTGTCCAGTCGAGCGCGAAGTATCAGATATCTTTCGCTGTCCATGTTTTTGTGTATTCGCATCACCGGCTCGCCAGATTTATTCGTTATCCGCGACGGCCGCGCGTAACGTCGAGTGCGTATAAGAAGGTGAGGCCCATTTCGAATAAATAACCCAGCCGGCCAACGCCAGGAAAACAATCATGATAGGCACCGCCCAGTTTTCGTACCACGGAAGTTCCGGATAACGAGGCCACGAAATATTGACCGTTTCAAATAGAGTCCAACCGGTTGCCGCGAAGATGGTGGGAATACTCAAGATACCCAGAGAGAACGGCCCCTCTCGCCAGTCGCCTTTGATTACGCTTATACAAGCGCCCACCAGCGGGAATGCAAAGGCGAGATAGAATCCGGCAATACTGAACGCTAATAACAGCGGATAAATATTGGTAAAAGACAACATGAACAACAGTGCCGATAACCCGCCCGTTAGAAGAAAAGCGCGCGTAGGCAATTTGTCGTCCCCACTCAACTGTCGCAGGAAATCCGAGCAGGGAATGGTTCTGTCCCGAGCGAACGCCCAAATGACCCGCGATACCGACGCCTGAATGCCCAGCATGCACGCTAGAAACCCGATGATGAAAAGCACCAGCATGCCCTTGTAAGCGACCTGCCCTAAATGGGTGATCAGCGTCACCGTGACAGGGTCGCTTCCCGCGGGGAACTCCAAGGTGGGCAACGCCAAAATCAGCGAAAACGCCGAGAATGCCACCACCGCACCAACCGACAGCAGGCAAAACAGCATCGCCTTGGGTACCGCTCGTTCAGGATCTTTGACTTCCTCAGCAACGGCACCGGCGCTTTCAAAGCCCACGAATGCCCAACCGCAGTAGGCGATGGCGAGCGCTACTTTCGACGAGAAAAAGCCGGCGATGCCTGGTTCCGGCCAGGCAAACACCTGAGCGTCGGGAATCAGGATGGACAGAGCGTTGACTTTGAACTCCACCAGCAACAACACGCCGATGCCGACCGAACCGATCACTTCGGCACCAATGCACAGCCAGACGATAGTCGAAAAAATCTTTCGACCTTGGGTATTGCCCCACGTGGCGAATGCGATGAGAAACAGGGCGATCGGCACACTGATCATCTTGTCGGTCGCATCAATGCCGAACAGTTGCGCCACGAATCCCGCGCCGCCAAGGGCTACCGTTGCAATGGTGATCGGCAGCGTGCAGATGTACGTCCAGCCCGCAAACCAGCCAAAGCGGCTGCCGAGCAGGTACTTGGACCACTGATAAATACTGCCCTCATACGGAAATCGCGAGACCAGCATGGCGAAGACCAACGCCACTAACAGCTGCCCTGCCATGGCCACCACCAACCCCCACCAGAAGGCAGGACCGACCGTTAAAATGCCAATTCCGAAGATGGAGTAAAGCGCCACAATGGGCGATATGAAGGCAAAAGCCAGGGAGAATGTGGAGGAAAAGTTAAGTTCACGCTGGAGGTGATGAACCTTTTCCTGACAATTGTTCTTGCCAACCGATGTGATGTTCATGGGCATACTCCCGGCGCTCGCGTATTCCGCGAGTCTTCAAGTTCATATTGTTATCGTTGTAGGTCGGCCGCTGAATGACCATTATTGCGGGGATGCGTACCGAGCCTTGAAGGCGATGTTAGCGCTCGTCACCGACTGTACCAATAGTGCTAATCTGCACTAGCCACCGTTAAGACTGCCCAAACATGTGCATCATGAACAAAGAAAATATTTCCCGTTCACTGGTGATGTCGAGTTTGGCGTACAACCGCTGCTTATAATTTCTGACCGTTCCCAGGCTGAGATCCAGTTTTTCTGCGATCACAGGCATCGAATATCCACGTAAGGTTTTTTCGACCAGTTGTCGCTCGCGCGGGCTGAGGTGATAAGTATCATAGAATTGTTCGAAGAACTCTTTTACATCCGTTTGTATATACCCTTCGCTTTTTTGTTCGAGAAATACTGCTCTGACGCTCGCAGTAGAAGCGGATACGTTCCTGGAATATTCCCAGTGGGCAATCAAGCCCTCAACATGAACCGCTATCAGTTCAGGCTGACTCAATATGAATTCCAATTTTTCTTTTTCGAAAGCATTACCGGTCAAGGCTGTCCACGCGGGGTTTTGGTAGATGACCTTGTTATCACTTCCTAATGTGAGTACGCCGACCTTTCCATTCCCGAACAAAGCACCAAGCCCCTCCATGAACTCCGTTCGCATGTGCGCGGCATGCGCAGCGACGATGATCGGGTACAGGGCAGTGAAAAAGGCGATTTCATCCTCATTGAACAGGGTGTATTCGCGATCAAAACAGAAACCCAGATAACCCCCGCCGATGACAGGCAGCATCAGCGTCAACTCGTCCAGAATCTGCCCTGACTTGAATATTTCATCGTAATAAACATTGGACTCATCCTCGCTTTGCATGAGCGAAAACGTGACTACAGAGGGCACACGATCTTCAGTCACTAGCCGAAGCAGAGGGTCGATCCTGTAGAGGTGATTCATGTATTGCGCGACCGCCTCGTGACTCAAAGACGTGTTGACGATGAATTCGGGGGCAGAAAACCTGCTGTACTTGATAGCCAGCCAACGCTCACAATCGATATATTGTCCGAGCGTCTCCAGCACGATGGCATAAAAGCCCTGTTGCCCCACAGCATCGACAACGGCCGCTACTGCTGCCGCCACACGCTGATGATCATGAAAGACTTCACCCATGAGGACCTCCGATTTTGCAACTGCCTAATCGCGTTAAGCATAGTCCTTTCAGGGTGCGGCATGCCCACCAAACGATGCGCATAACCGATGGTTCCAATACGATACTGGATCTTGATTTTTGCAACTATCGAGCACTGTAGTATCGACCTCGGGTGATTAAATAACGCGCCAGCTAACGACAACCGATCACGCTATCGAGAGACATGGCAAGTACTTTGCCACGCTGACACAAAGAAGTAGATACGCAATAGTGCAATATTGCACCATTGACTTTTTATCAATATACGACGCATCAGAGCGATTGAATATCGCTGTCTACCGTATCGTTTCGTGCCTCTTGCGATGGGTAGTAAATGGCCAGAAGCAGTCACTATACAATGACTGCTTTGGCAACTTACATCGTGGCCCTGCGCTTCCAAGAAGTTTTCAAAAGAGCCGATGATCGCTCGTGTAACTCATCATTGAATAAGCAGGCGTTCTCACTGTAGTCGACAGATCGTCCGTGCGCGAAGAATCTAAAGCGGCCTTTTTGCGATTGAATGTCAGCTCGATACGCGGCTTGACAGAATTGGGGTCGGCTCATCTCGCTTAAGATCCATGCGCTGAATCTTCCCGACGACCACCAGATAGCAGAACATGGCGACCACGGCATTGGCAGCCACGAACACCAGCGCGGTTTCGAAAGAACCGGTGGCTTGGAGGATCAGGCCGATAATGATCGGCGTGGTGATGCCCGCCGTATTACCGAAAGCATTGAATACCCCACCGCACAGTCCGGCAATCGGCTTCGGCGCGGTATCTGCCACCACTGCCCAGCCAATCGCACCGAAACCTTTACCGAAGTAGGCCAGCGCCATGATTGCCACGATCATCCACTCGGCATCGACATAGTTGCAGGCGACCATGGTGGTAGACATCAACATCCCCAGTACCAAGGGTGCTTTTCGGGCGAACGTGAGCGATCTGCCGTTGCGAATCAACGCGTCGGAGATGATGCCTCCCAGTACCCCACCGAGGAATCCGCATACGGCGGGAATCGATGCGATGAAGCCTGCCTTGAGAATCGACATTCCACGCTCCTGAACCAGGTACACGGGAAACCAGGTCAGGAAAAAGTAGGACAATGTGTTGATGCAATACTGACCGATGAATACTCCCATCATCATGCGGTTGGTGAGCAGTTGCTTGAAGTTCGCCCAACTTGGCTTGGGGGCATCATTCTTTACGCCGACCTGGTCCATATCAATCAGACCACCACCGTCTGCAATGTGGCGCAACTCAGCTTCGTTGATACGAGGATGCTGTTTCGGCGAGTAGACCGTCTTCAACCAAACGCCGGTCATGATGATGCCCAGGCCACCCATGACGACAAACACGTAGTGCCAGCCGAACTGGTACACGATCCAGCCCATGAAAGGCGCGAACAGTACGGTGGCGAAGTACTGAGCAGAGGTGAAAATACCGGCAGCGGTACCACGCTCCGCCGAAGGAAACCAGGCAGCGGCCATGCGGCTGTTGCCTGGAAAAGAAGGAGACTCCGCAAGCCCCACCATGAAACGCAATACGAACATCACGACGATAGCTACCGGCACGCTGTACCAGCCGACAGTGGCTTGAAGGATCGTGAAGGTGGACCAGAGGAAAATACTCCAGGCGTATACCCGCTTGGTGCCGAAGCGGTCGAGTAACCATCCCCCCGGGATTTGGCCCAACACATAAGCCCAGGCAAAAGCCGAGAATAACAGGCCCATTTGCACGGGCGTGATGCCCAGTTCCTTCTGCATCGAGGAACCGACAATCGAGAGGATTGCCCTGTCGGCATAGTTGATCGTGGTGACCAAAAACAGCAAAAGCAGGATTACATAGCGAATCCGAGTGGGTTGCGCAGTCATAGCGAGGACCTCTTGTTATTGTGTGGCTGGCAACGTTCAGCCGCTGCCAGCAGGTCAAATCAGATGGCTTACTTCGCGGGCACTCGGGCGATCATTTGAGGAGGTCGCAAGAATTCGAAGTCGCAGCCCTTGTCCGCCTGGGTCATCTGCTCATAGAACAGCTTGCGATAGCCCCGTTCGGCATCCACTGGTTTGGGCAGTTGCAGATCACGGCGGCGTGATTGCAATTCTTCTTCACTGACCATCAGTTCGATGCTTCGCTGCTGGACGCTCAGGCGAATTCGATCACCGCTACGCACGAGGGCCAACGGTCCACCGAGTGCGGCTTCCGGCGTGACGTGCAAGACGATGGTGCCCGCTGCTGTACCGCTCATGCGCCCGTCGGAAATACGGACCATGTCTTTGACGCCAGCCCTGGCCAACTTCTTCGGAATAGGCAGGTAACCCGCCTCAGGCATACCCGGTGCACCAATAGGCCCAATGTTTTTCAGCACCAGTACATCGTCTGCGTTGACATCCAGATCCGGGTCATCGATGCGCTTGGCCATGTCTTCGGAGTTCTCGAACACTACGGCGCGACCTTCGTGCTCCATCAACTGAGGGTCGGCAGCCGATTGCTTGATGATCGCGCCGTCCGGAGCCAGGTTGCCTTTGAGAAAAGCGATGCCACCCGCCGGGTAGATTGGATTGGAGAAGCTACGTACTACGTCCTGCTTGTACTCAGGGAAGTCCTCCAGTTCTTCACCCAAGGTTCGACCGCTGACCGTCAGGGTGTCCAAGTGCAGTTGGGGTTTGAGTTCACGCAGCACGGACTGCAATCCACCGGCACGATGGAGGTCTTCCATGTAATGCTGCCCCGATGGTTTGAGGTCCACCAGCACAGGCGTCTCCCGACTCATCCGGTCGAAAGCTTCAAGATCGATTTCAAAGCCCATGCGGCCAGCGATTGCCGTCAGGTGAATGATGCCGTTGGTGGAGCCGCCAATCGCCAGCAGTACGCGCAGCGCATTCTCGAAGGCTTTTTCGGTGAGAATCTTGTCCGGTGTCAGGCCAGTCCGGGCCATGATCACCGCTCGGCGTCCACTTTCTTCTGCCACGCGAATTCGGTCGCTGGTGACCGCCGGAGGTGTGGCGCCGCCAGGCAGAACGATGCCAAGTGCCTCACCGATGCAAGCCATGGTGCTTGCAGTGCCCATGACCGAACAGGTGCCTATGCTTGCCACCAATCTGTTGTTCACTTCGTTGATTTCTTGCTCGTCAATTTCCTCGGCACGGTAACGGCCCCAGAAGCGACGGCAATCCGTACACGCGCCAACGCGCTCGCCGCGATGTCCACCGGTCAGCATTGAACCGGTGACCAGTTGGATCATCGGCACATTGGCCGAGGCTGCCCCCATCAGTTGAGCCGGAACAGTTTTGTCGCATCCACCGATGAGAACCACTGCATCCATAGGTTGGGCACGGATCATTTCCTCCGTGTCGATGGCCATGAGGTTGCGCAGGTACATGCTGGTGGGTTGGGAGAAGCTTTCAGCGATGGAAATGGTTGGAAAGTCGATGGCCAGTCCCCCCTCCATCATGACGCCACGCTTAACCGCTTCAATGAGCTGAGGTGCGTTCCCGTGGCAAGGGTTGTAGCCACTTCCAGTGTTGGCGATACCGATGATGGTTCGATCCAGAGCGTCGTCACTGTAGCCGGCCCCTTTGATGAATGCCTTGCGCAGGAAAAGTGCGAAGCCGGTGTCACCGTAGTTGGTCAACCCTTTGCGGATACCGGTTGGCTTGATGACTGGAGATTTATCAGGCATGGGAATCACCATTGATTTATTATTGAATTTATCATCGATAGGATTATTGATAATCCATTGAAGCGAATGAAATCACGATGAGAGATGTTGCGCAAGGGCCCTTTATCGCCCTGCCTCCAATTCGTACATTGCTGCGAATGCAGAGGATTTGTGGCAGTCTCATCTATTAATTAACATGCAGCGCCAAGGCATCAGCCCATGCAACTCGTTGAAAATGAAAGCTCCGTAGACCTGGAACAGGCCGTCCGCATCCTTGAGGAAGAAATCGTCTTGGGTTTCCTTCACCCTCGTGAACGGTTGGTGGAGGACGATCTGTTAGAGCGCTTTGGTCTTAAGCGGCATGTGGTGCGACAGGTGCTGGTAGAGCTGGAGCGGATGGGACTGGTCGAGCGCAAGCGAAATATTGGTGCGCTGGTCAAGGCATATACAGCCAAGGAGGTCGAAGATCTCTACGCCGTTCGTGAGTTGCTGGAATGCCAGTGCGTGCGCCTGATCAGGTTTCCAGTTCCTCAAGGCGAACTTGACGCGCTGACAACAACGCAGAAACTTCACGACGAAATGGTTCAATCTGGCAATCTGCGCGGGGCCTTCAGGGCTAACATGCGCTTCCACGAATTGCTGTTCGGGCTTTCTGACAACCCGGTATTAGTGGCGGCAATTCAGGACCATGCGCAGCGAGCGCATTCGGTACGCTCATCCTCATTGGTGGTGGCTGACCAACTGGAACGAGCCCGTCGTGAGCACTGGTCAATCATAGAGGCCTTGCGAAATCAAGATAAGGAAAAGCTGGCTCAGCTCTGTGGCGATCACCTCAAACCGTCCCGTGACAACTACATTGCCGCCTACCATCGTCGAACCGGCCAATAACAGCGGATCGTTGCTGATTTGAGGCACCTGTGAGGGACCGCTTTGGGTCGATTCTGTTGAAAAAGTAGCTCCCTTGTCTGGCCTGCGGCAAAATCTCGGCATTGGCCAGCAGGGAAGCACGCAGCATGATGGGACAGTTATCGAGTGGGCAGGAGCGACTGTTTTACTCGTTCAACCTTGAAGATCACATCCCAGCCAATCACCTTCTGCGCAGCATTGATCGGTGTCTCGATCTGAGCGACCTGCGCCATTACCTCGCCGATTT
>RCUP01001305.1_pt1 | contig 15464 bp, 12 predicted proteins | sample 2166341 | NCBI WGS metagenome assembly RCUP01 (sample SAMN09932325, study PRJNA488358) | compost metagenome | isolation source: compost soil in succinonitrile-enriched | place: Germany: Experimental Botanical Garden | reverse complement strand
TTCGCCAGCGACAGGAAGCCGATCGCCGGGTTGGCGTCGAACAGCTTGATGAAACCGGCAGTGGTGGTGCAGATCAACAGCCACACGGCAGGCAACAAGGTCACCCAGATGTAGCGTTGACGTTTCATTTTGATCAGCACGACAGTGCCGAGCATCAGTGCGATACCGGCCAGCATCTGGTTGGAGATACCGAACAGCGGCCACAAGGTGTTGATGCCACCCAGCGGATCGATCACGCCCTGATACAGCAACCAGCCCCACATCGCCACACAACCGGCGGTGGCGATCAGGTTGGCGGTCCAGGATTCGGTGCGTTTCAGCGCCGGAACGAAAGACCCCAACAGGTCTTGCAGCATGAAACGACCGGCACGGGTACCGGCGTCCACAGCAGTCAGGATAAACAGCGCTTCGAACAGAATCGCGAAGTGGTACCAGAACGCCATGGTGTTTTCACCCGGCAGCACACTGTGCAGGATCTGCGCGATACCGACCGCGAGGGTCGGCGCACCGCCGGCACGGGCCAGGATGGTGGTTTCACCGATGTCATGGGCAACCGCTTGCAGCGCTTCCGGGGTAATCGCAAAACCCCAGCTGCTGACCGCTGTAGCCACCGCCACCACGTCACCGCCGACTACTGCAGCCGGACTGTTCATGGCGAAGTACACGCCAGGCTCGATCACCGAAGCGGCGACCATGGCCATGATTGCCACGAAGGACTCCATCAGCATGCCGCCGTAGCCGATGTAACGGGCGTTGACCTCGTTATCCAGCAACTTCGGCGTGGTGCCGGAGGAAATCAGCGCATGGAAACCCGATACCGCGCCACAGGCAATGGTGATGAACAGGAACGGGAACAAACCGCCCTTCCACACCGGACCGGTGCCGTCGATGAACTGAGTCAGTGCTGGCATTTTCAGCTCGGGCATGGTGATCAGAATACCGATCGCCAGGGCAACGATGGTGCCGATTTTCAGGAAGGTCGACAGGTAGTCACGCGGCGCCAGGATCAGCCACACCGGCAGTACCGCCGCGACGAAACCGTAACCGATCAGCATCCAGGTGATCTGGATACCGGTGAAGCTGAACGCCTTGGCCCACACCGGATCAGCAGCAATCTGCCCACCGAGCCAGATCGAACCGAGCAGCAGCAGCACGCCGATCACCGAGATCTCACCGATGCGGCCCGGGCGGATGTAGCGCATGTAGATGCCCATGAACATCGCGATCGGGATGGTCGCCATCACCGTGAAAATCCCCCACGGGCTCTCGGCCAGGGCTTTCACCACGATCAGCGCCAGCACCGCGAGGATGATGATCATGATCAGGAAGCAGCCGAACAGCGCGATGGTGCCGGGGATGCGGCCCATTTCTTCGCGAACCATGTCACCCAGGGAGCGACCGTTGCGGCGGGTGGACATGAACAGGACCATGAAATCCTGAACGGCACCCGCCAGCACCACACCGGCGATCAGCCAGAGCGTGCCGGGCAGATACCCCATCTGCGCCGCCAGCACCGGACCGACCAGAGGCCCCGCGCCGGCGATGGCCGCGAAGTGGTGACCGAAGAGGATGTGTTTGTTGGTCGGCACGTAGTCCAGACCATCGTTGTTGAGTACGGCGGGGGTGGCCCGTCGCGGGTCAAGCTGCATCACATTGTTAGCGATGAACAGACTGTAGTAACGGTACGCAACCAGATAAATGGCCACGGCTGCGACCACAATCCATAAGGCATTGATTGCCTCACCTCGGCGCAGTGCCACTACACCCAGGGCGCACGCCCCTATGATTGCCAGCACCAGCCAGGGTAGATGGCGTAGCGGGCTATTATTATTTTTCATTTTATTATTCCAGCCAGAGTGGACAAGAAAGACAGCCACACCGAGTTTAGCTCTCCTGACGGTAAAGGCCATACCCCAACGTTGGTCTAGAGCCTTGTCCTGGCTGGCAGGTTTTGACAATGCCGGTCTATAGTCAGCGAACATCCAGAGGATTGCGCCATGAGCGAGCACCCAGCCGATCGCCGCCGCTTCAAACGTATTGCGTTCGATGCCAGAACCGAGCTGAGCCAAGGGGAATTCATCTGGCCAGTGAAGCTGATCGACCTGTCGCTCAAAGGGCTATTGATCGAGCGCCCCGAGCCTTGGCTGGGTGATGGCAAGCAGGACTTTTTTGTCGACATTCATCTGGGCGAAGATGTCGATATCAAGATGGATGTGCAGTTGACCCATGAAGACCATGGGCAATTGGGCTTTGTGTGCAGGCATATCAGCCTGGAGTCTATTGAGCGTCTGCGGCGGTTGATTGAGCTGAACCTCGGAGACCAAGCAGAGCTGGAGCGGGAGCTGGGTGCGCTGATCGAGGTTTGAACACGCTATGTAGGAGCTGCCGAAGGCTGCGATCTTTTGGTTTTTTGCGTCAGCCGTATCACTGAAGATCAAAAGATCGCAGCCTTCGGCAGCTCCTACAATTCAGTCGCTTACTCGAAGAGTGCGTCGAGCGCCTGCTCCAGACGCGTCACCGCAATGATCTGCAACCCCGGCGGCGATTCCTTCGGCGCATTGCCTTTGGGCACGATGGCCCGCTTGAAGCCGTGCTTGGCGGCTTCTTTCAATCGCTCCTGACCGCTTGGCACCGGGCGCACTTCGCCGGACAAACCGACTTCACCAAACACCAGCAAATCGTGGGGCAACGGCCGGTTGCGCAAACTGGACATCACCGCCGCCATCAACGCCAGGTCGGAAGCCGTTTCCAGTACCTTCACGCCGCCGACCACGTTGAGGAACACGTCCTGATCGTGGGTCGGAATTCCGCCATGACGGTGCAGGACCGCCAGCAACATCGCCAGACGATTCTGATCCAGCCCCAGCGTCACCCGCCGCGGGTTGGCGAGATGACTGTCATCCACCAGCGCCTGGACTTCCACCAGCATCGGCCGGGTCCCTTCCCACGTCGCCATGACCACACTGCCCGGGACTTCTTCCTGCGCACGGGTGAGAAAAATCGCCGACGGGTTGGAGACTTCTTTCAGGCCCTTGTCGGTCATGCCGAACACGCCCAATTCGTTGACTGCACCGAAACGGTTTTTCACCGCACGCAGCAAACGCAGACGGCCATCGGACTCGCCTTCGAAATACAGAACTGTATCGACCATGTGCTCCAGCACGCGTGGACCGGCCAGCGCGCCTTCTTTGGTAACGTGACCGACCAGGAAAATCGCCGTGCCGCTCTGCTTGGCATAGCGCACCAGCAATGCCGCGCTTTCCCGCACCTGAGACACGCCACCCGGCGCCGACTGCAACTGCTCGGTGAAAATCGTCTGGATCGAGTCGATCACCATGACCTTGGGCTTTTCCTGCCGGGCCGTGGCGATGATGGTTTCGATGCAGGTTTCGGTCATGACCCGCAGCTGATCCTGCGGCAAGCCCAAGCGGCGGGCACGCATGGCCACTTGTTGCTGGGATTCTTCACCGGTGACGTACAGCGCCGGCATGCTTTTGGCGAGGTTGCACAAGGTTTGCAACAGAATGGTCGACTTGCCGATGCCCGGATCACCGCCGATCAGCACTACCGAACCGTCGACAAGGCCACCGCCCAGAACCCGATCCAGCTCACTGGAGGCCGTGGAGAAGCGCGGGATCTCTTCGACACTGACTTCGGCCAGAGTCTTGATCTGCGCCTGCTGGCCCGTCCAACCGGTACGCCCGCTGGGCGCCGCCGCCCCGCCGCTTTCCACCATGGTCTCAGTCAGCGTGTTCCAGGCGCCGCATTCGCCGCACTGGCCGGCCCACTTCGGGAAGGTTGAGCCACACTCGGTGCAGCCGTACATGCGCTTGGCCTTGGCCATCTGAACTCCCCGGCAAAAATCGCGATGATAGCTCAGCTGAGGCGGATCGGTACGTCACGGTTGTCCGGTTGGGTGTCCTGGAGCAACTAAAAATTTAAAGATCATAAAAGGGCATTGGCACTTCATAGCTTGCCAAGAGCTTATATTTCAAATTGCTTCTAATATACTAGCCACATGTAAATCAATTAATTTTGTCCAAGTTTTTTCCGCCATCCTCACTTTTGAACCCCAATAAATCCGAATAAAAAGTTGTACAAGAACTGAAAGCAAAAAGTCACACCGTACAAGATACTCATTGCCATAGAAATGCCATCAGACCACTTACCCGAGCACTCAACTAGTCCATCCAACAAAAGACGCGATTCGAATTTTCAAACCGAAACTGAATCCGCCATATCAGAGCCCAGTAAACCCGAGTATGCCCATTTGTCATCATCCATTCAGGCGAGTACCAGGGACATGTCGTTTTCGTTCAAAGGTTATCGAAACGGCGATTCCAGCGCGGTTACACCGCGTGGAAGCGAGGGCGCGGTCTAAACTTTTCAGCGCTGATCCGGTCGATTGCAGGCAAGCAACGTAAGCAGTTGTTTCGGGCAGGATGCACCTTGCTGATTTACACTGCGTTCACCAACCTCATCTGTAACAAGGAAATAACCTATGGGCGTGCTAAACGAGTTCAAGGCCTTCGCGGTCAAAGGCAATGTGATCGACATGGCCGTCGGTATCATCATCGGCGCCGCTTTCGGCAAGATCGTTTCGTCTTTTGTCGGCGATTTGATCATGCCCCCTATCGGGCTGCTGATCGGCGGGGTGGACTTCAGCGACCTGGCCATTACGCTCAAGGCAGCTCAAGGCGACGTTCCGGCGGTGGTCCTGGCGTACGGTAAATTCATCCAGACCCTGATCGACTTCGTCATCGTTGCCTTCGCGATCTTCATGGGCGTCAAGGCCATCAACCGCCTGAAGCGCGAAGAAGCCGTGGCCCCGACCCTGCCGCCGGTTCCGACCAAGGAAGAAGAATTGCTCGGTGAGATTCGTGATTTGCTGAAGGCCCAGAACAATCGGCCTTGAGCGTTTCAGCGATAAAAGAACGGCGCCTGCAGGGCGCCGTTTTTTTACCAGAAATTCTCCACTGCCACCTGCCCGGGTCGCCGGCTGAGGCTCAAATGCATATCGCGCTGCTTGAGCAGCTTGCGCGTGTCATCGATCATCTGAGGGTTTCCGCACAACATCACCCGCGAATGCTCAGGCGTCAGCGCCACACCGGCCGCGCGCTCCAGCTCGCCGTTTTCGATCAGCGTGGTGATCCGCCCGTTCAGGGCGCCGGGATGCTGCTCGCGCGTCACCGTGTTGATCAATTGCAGCTTGTGTGCGTATTCCGCCAGATATTCACGCTGCGCCAACCCTGCAATCAGTTCCTGATACGCCAGCTCCCGCGATTCGCGCACGCTGTAGACCAGGATAATCCGTTCGAATTTCTCCCACACTTCGAAGTCCTGAAGGATCGACAGAAACGGCGCAATGCCGGTGCCAGTGGATAGCAGCCACAGATCGCGTCCGTCGACAAAACGGTCCAGCGTCAGGTAACCAAAGGCCTGGCGGTCGACCAGAAGCGTATCGCCGACACCCAGCCGACTCAGTTCGCTGGTGAACTCGCCCCCAGGAACCACAATGGAAAAGAACTCGAGAAACTCGTCAAAGGGTGACGACACCATGGAATAGGCGCGCCAAACCGTACTGCCGTCAGCTTTTGTCACGCCCAGCCGCGCAAATTGACCTGCGCGAAAGCGAAAACCGGGATCCCTCGACGCCCGCAGAGTGAACAGGTTCGGGGTCAACGGCTGGACTTCGAGCAAGGTCTGGCGAGTAAATTTCTCTTCACTGGCACTCATGGGGCGCTCCATTCAACAGATGGCCTCAGTGTCTCGCAAAGCGAGCAGCAGAAACACCGGTGATTTGTAGTGTCATTAAGCAGGTGCTCTTGTTCTCATTTGTATTCCACAACCAATTAACCGCTTGGTTAACTTCCAAAAAAGAATGACATTAATATCGACATACAAATTGACTATTACCTTATGGCAAAGTTTTAGAACCATAGACCTGTTTAAAAACACTTCAGCAAAGCAAAAAAATCTCAACGGAATATCAGAATCATCCTACACTCCAATTCGCGCCAGCCTTGGATCCAAGTGCGCCTATTACGTTAGAAACTTACGACGGAGCCGATGATGGAAAGGTGGAAGGAACTACAACTCATACAACTATCCACTACAACGGAAATTGAGAGTGCCTACCGAATCTCTCTGAGTTTTGCGAAAAATATCGGATTCAAATTTTTTGCATTTTCAACAAGTTGCCCAACAAAAAATGAGCATTTTCACACAGTACGTTTCAACAATTACCCAAAAGACTGGAACGCCGAATACGAAAAAAACAAGTTTTGCGCAATAGATCCAGTAGTGGCGCACTGCAATCAATCCATGCTGCCAGTTTTATGGAGTGAAGATCTCTTCAGCAACACACCATGGTTATGGGATGCACTGGAACAACAGGGGTTGCAGCATGGGTGGTCACAAGCCGTCCATGACGAGGAAAGTGGTCTGTGCAGCATTTTGAGCCTCGCCAGAACCCATTGCCCAGTCAGTGCGTGGGAGCTGTATGAAAACCTCGGTTTCTCTGTGTTTATTGGGCGTCACCTGCATAAATTGATTGCCCAGACAATGCCCAAGGTACCTGTAGATCCGTCTACACCGCATTTAACGCCACGGGAAATCGACGTGCTGAAACTGGCGGCGGACGGCAAGACTGCCTATGAAAGCGCCAGAATTCTCAATCTCAGCGCGCGCACCATCAACTTCCATGTTCAGGAAGCCATTCGCAAACTCGGGGTCAACAACAAGATTTCGGCCGTCATCGCCGCCGTCAAGGCTGGTTATCTCACCAGCAATGCGCTGCGCTGAATCGAAACCTGCGGGTAATCCGACACAAAAAAACGTACCATTCGCGGTCCGGCCTGAGTGAAGACGTGTGAGCTTTCCACGTTGCAGTTCACTCGGACGGCCCCGCCCGCCAAGCCCCTGGGCGCGGGATACCCGTTGATTACCCAGAGCCTGCCCCATGCCTTTGCTCGAAACACCTTTCGCCAGCCTCGACCTCATCCGCCAGCCCGAACAGCAGAACGAACCGCTGCAAGCCTTCGATGCGGCGGACGAGTACCTGCTCAACCATCTGGCCGAACAGCAACCCTCGGCCGAGACACGGGTTCTGGTGCTCAACGACAGTTTTGGCGCATTGGCCGCCAGTCTGACCGGCAAGGTCAACGTGACCAGCAGCGGCGATTCCTTCCTGGCGTTTCAAGGGCTGGAAAAGAACCTTGTCCGTAATGGCCAGGCGTTTGATGCGCTGCCGTACGTGCCAGCCAGCGAAGCGATCACCGGCCCATTCGACCGGGTACTGATCCGGGTGCCGAAGACCCTGGCGTTGCTGGAAGAGCAACTGATTCGCCTGCAAGGCCAATTGAGTCCTGGCGCCCAAGTGGTTGCGGGCGCAATGATCAAACATCTGCCGCGTGCCGCCGGTGACTTGCTGGAGCGTTACATCGGCCCGGTGCAGGCGTCGCTGGCGGTGAAGAAAGCCCGATTGTTGATTGCCACAGTTGAGGCCAAAGCGCCGGTCACGTCGCCCTATCCGACGCGCTATCGTCTCGACGAACCGGCCATCGAATTGCTCAACCACGCCAACGTGTTCTGCCGCGAAGGCCTGGACATCGGCACCCGCGCGTTCCTCCCGCACCTGCCGAAGAACCTTGGCACTGCACGGGTTGCCGACCTCGGTTGTGGCAACGGCGTGCTGGCCATCGCCAGCGCCCTGCACAACCCCGAGGCCCATTACACGCTGGTGGACGAGTCGTTCATGGCGGTGCAATCGGCCGCCGAGAACTGGCGCGCAGCGCTGGGTGAGCGCGATGTCATCGTGCGTGCCGGTGATGGCCTGGCCGGACAGGAACCCCAATCGCTGGACGTGGTGCTGTGCAATCCACCGTTTCACCAGCAACAAGTGGTCGGCGACTTCCTGGCGTGGCGGATGTTCCAGCAAGCTCGGGAGGCGCTGGTAGTGGGTGGTGCGCTGTACATCGTCGGTAACCGTCACCTTGGCTATCACAGCAAACTGGCGCGGTTGTTCCGTGGTGTCGAGCAAGTAGCGGCCACACCGAAGTTCGTGATTCTCAAGGCACGCAAGTAACGAAGCGAAAAAAACCCTCCGGTCGGAGGGTTATGAATCCGCGTCCTAAGACGACGGTATGGGATGTCAGTGAGTGGTCAAACCCGCGGCGTTCATGAACATCCGCATCAGGCTGGCCGCGATAAACAGTACACCGACGCTGCCGGCCCAGATCAGGGCCAGCCAGCCGAGCCGCTGCCATAGCGGCTTTTTTTCGGCTTCTTCGATGTCGTGCAGGGAATGTTTGTTGTTCATTGCTTCTACCTCTCGTATAGGTCGATGGCGCCTGTGACGACGCCATCGCGAGCAAGCTCGGCTCCTACATATTCTGTGCGACGCCTTTTAGTGGTAACCGTCTTCATGGGTGACCTTGCCGCGGAAAACGTAGTAGCTCCAGAAGGTGTAGCCCAGGATGAACGGGATGATGAACAGCGTGCCCACCAGCATGAAGCCCTGGCTTTGTGGCGGTGCGGCGGCATCCCAGATCGAGATCGACGGCGGCACGATGTTCGGCCACAGGCTGATTCCCAAGCCGCTGTAGCCGAGGAAGATCAGCACCAGCGTCAGCAGGAACGGCGTGTAGTGCGCATTGCGCGCCACCGCGCGGATCAGGCCGTACAGTGTGACCAGCACCAGAATCGGCACCGGCAGGAACCAGAACAGGTTCGGCAAGGTGAACCAGCGCGCAGCAATTTCGGCGTGGGCCAGCGGAGTCCAGATGCTGACGATACCGATCACCGCCAGCAACACGAACGCCAAGGGCCGCGCCAGATCATGCATCTGTTCCTGCAACTTGCCCTCGGTCTTCATGATCAGCCAGGTGCAACCGAGCAACGCATAAGCCACCACCAGCGCCGCACCACAGAACATCGTGAACGGCGTCAGCCAGTCCAGTGAACCTCCGGCGAACTGCCGATTGACCACCGGCAAGCCATCGATGAATGCGCCTAATGCCACGCCCTGGAAGAACGTTGCGGCAATCGAACCACCGATGAACGCCTTGTCCCACAAATGACGTTTGTCGTCCTTGGCCTTGAAGCGGAACTCGAACGCCACGCCGCGAAAAATCAGCCCGATCAACATGAAGATCAGCGGCAGGTACAAAGCCGAGAGCACCACCGAATAGGCCAGCGGGAAAGCCCCGAACAACGCCGCACCGCCCAGTACCAGCCAGGTTTCGTTGCCGTCCCAGACCGGGGCGACGGTGTTCATCATCACGTCGCGGTCGGTTTTGCCGGGGATGAACGGAAAGAGAATGCCGATCCCCAGATCGAAACCGTCCATGACCACGTACATCATGATGCCGAAGATGATGATCACGGCCCAGATCAGCGGAAGATCAATACCCATGATTCAAATCTCCTTGGTCAGGCTGTGGCCGGCATCGGCGTGATCGTCGTCGGCGGCGGACAGCGGACGGGCCGGTGTGCGTTTCTGGCCGGGGCCACCGTCGTTGGTTTCCTTGCCTTCGTCGATCTTCGGCCCTTTGCGCACCAGGCGCATCATGTAGCCCAGACCGGCGCCGAACAGCGCGAAATACACCACGACAAACAGGATCAAGGTGATGCTCATCTGCATGAAACTGTGGTTGGAGGACGCATCCGCCGTGCGCATCAGGCCGTAGACCACCCATGGCTGACGACCGATTTCCGTAGTGAACCAACCCGCAAGAATCGCGATCAGGCCGGACGGCCCCATCCACAACGCCAGGTACAGGAACGGCCGCGAGGTATACAGCTTGTCGCGTTTGCGCAGCCACAAGCTCCACAAACCGGTGAAGATCATCAGGAAGCCCAGGCCGACCATGATCCGGAACGACCAGAACACGATGGTCGAATTTGGCCGGTCTTCAGGCGGGAACTCCTTGAGCGCCGGCACTTGTTTGTCCAGCGAGTGAGTGAGGATCAGGCTGCCCAGATACGGGATCTCGACAGCGTATTTGGTCCTCTCTTCCTTCATGTCCGGCCAGCCAAACAGGATCAGCGGCGTCGCTTCGTCACCTTTGTTTTCCCAGTGGCCCTCGATCGCGGCAATTTTCGCTGGTTGATGTTCTAGGGTATTGAGGCCATGGAAGTCACCAATGACCGCCTGGATCGGCGCGACAATCAGCGCCATCCACATCGCCATCGACAGCATCTTGCGGATCGCCGGGTTGTCCTTGCCGCGCAGCAAGTGCCAGGCCGCCGAGGAACCGACGAAGAACGCCGTCGCGACGAACGCCGCCGTGGCCATGTGCATCAGACGATACGGGAACGACGGGTTGAAAATCACCGCCAGCCAGTCGGTCGGGATCACCTGGCCATTGATGATTTCAAAGCCCTGCGGGGTCTGCATCCAACTATTGGACGCGAGAATCCAGAAGGTCGAAATCAACGTGCCGATGGCAACCATGACCGTGGCGAAGAAGTGCAGGCCACGTCCGACCTTGTTCCAGCCAAACAGCATGACGCCGAGGAACCCGGCCTCAAGGAAGAACGCAGTCAATACTTCGTACGTCAGTAGTGGCCCGGTCACGGAACCGGCGAAGTCCGAGAAACGGCTCCAGTTGGTGCCGAACTGATAGGCCATCACCAGCCCCGAAACCACGCCCATGCCGAAGTTGACGGCAAAGATCTTCGACCAGAAATGGTAGAGGTCACGGTAGGTGTCGTTATGGGTTTTCAGCCACAGGCCTTCGAGTACCGCCAGGTAACTCGCCAGGCCGATGGTGATGGCCGGAAACAGGATGTGGAACGAGATGGTGAACGCGAACTGAATTCGGGCGAGATCAAGTGCCTCTAAACCGAACATAAGTCTTCCTCTGTCAGGTAGTACGGCTGCGGGCTGGAAGCCTGCACCCACGGCCCCCACGGATATGGAGTGTGGCGAATCTCTGTTTGTTCTTTTTTTCTACGCATCACAACGCAGGGAGTCTGGCCTTGCGGCCGCCGGATCAAATTCCTTGTGAGGGCTTTGATCTGGATCAAGCAACGATGAAAGAGTAGTCCCATTTTTGGGGATGAACCGCGTGGTCTTTTGCCGCGTGACAAGTTGCCTCATGCATGTCGCCCAAGAGACACGGTCCAGATCGGTATCTAGCTAACTAAATTTTTTGCCATGGCAACTTCCTGTTACAGGTTGGTGATAATCTCGCCATTCATTCCCTCCAGATTTTCCCGCAGATGCCCAGCCAAGAGCCCTTGCTGTTACGCCATCACCGTCCTTTCCTTGCGTTCTGGCTGGCTCGGGTTTTTACCGCCAGCGGCTTTCAGATGCTCACCGTGGCCATTGGCTGGAACCTCTACCAACTGACCGGCAACGTGCTCGATCTGGGTCTGGTCGGGTTGGTTGAGTTCGCCCCGCGCGTGCTGTTCATGCTGCACACCGGGCATGTCGCCGACCGCTACGACCGGCGCAAGGTCGCGGCCATCTGCCAGTCCCTGCAAGCGCTGATCGCCCTCTCGCTGGCCATCGGCAGCGCTACCGACCATGTCACTCGGGAGATGATCTTCATCCTCGCCTTCCTGCTCGGCGCTGCCCGCTCCTTCGAGATGCCGACCACCCAGGCCTTGCTGCCGAGTATCGTGCCCAGCGCGCTGTTCCCCCGCGCCGTGGCCGCCGCGCAATCGGCACAGCAATCGGCAACCATTGTCGCCCCGGCCCTTGGCGGTTTGCTCTACGCCTTCGGCAGTGTCTGGGTCTACGGCCCGACGGTGATCCTGTACATCATCGCCTGCTCGCTGATGCTCAACCTGCCCGCGCGGCAAACACCGCTGAACAAAGGCAAGGCCACTCTGGATTCGCTACTGGCGGGCATTCGCTTCATTCGCAGTCGGCCGGACATTCTCGGGGCGATTTCCCTGGACCTGTTCGCCGTCCTGCTAGGTGGTGCAACGGCGCTGTTGCCGGTGTTCGCCAAGGACATTCTGTTGACCGGCCCGTGGGGCCTCGGCCTGTTGCGCTCGGCACCGGCGGTGGGTGCGTTGCTGATGTCGCTGTACCTCGCGCGGTTTGCCGTGGAGCGCAATGTCGGGCGGGTGATGTTCACCGCTGTGGGTATATTCGGCGTGGCGACCATCGCCTTCGGCCTGTCGACCTCCTTCTGGTTTTCGCTGTCCGTGCTGGTGGTTTTGGGTGCGGCCGACATGATCAGCATGGTGATCCGCGCCTCGTTCGTGCAACTGGAAACCCCGGACGAAATGCGTGGCCGGGTCAGTGCCGTGAACGGCCTGTTCATCGGCGCTTCAAACCAGTTGGGCGAATTCGAATCCGGCCTGACGGCGCATTGGTTCGGCACCGTGCCGGCGGTGGTCATGGGTGGCATCGGCACGCTGGTGGTGACGGGGACCTGGATCAAACTGTTCCCGACCCTGGCCCAACGCGACCGGATGCATGTGCCAAAGGAAGAAGTGAAGGCATGAACCGCTAAACCACCAACTCCCCCGCCACCGCCGCCCGCGTGGCCTTGCCACATAGTTGTTCAACCAGCGTCAGCGCAAATGCCAATGCAGCGCCTGAACCCTGGGCAGTGATGCAATTGCCGTCGACCACCACCGGTTGATCGACGAAGTTACAACCCGACAGTTGGTGGCTGGCCGAAGGCAGGCAAGTCATGCGCCGCTGACGCAACACGCCGAACGCTTGTAGCGCCACGGCAGGGGCTTCGGCGATACCGGCGAACAGCCGACCGGCCGCCGCCTGGTCCTTGATCAATTGTTGAAGGGGTTGGTGTGCGGCCAGATGCTGAGTCCCCACAGCGCCGCCAGGCAGAACGATCAGGTCGAAGGGCTGGGCCAGCAAGTCCACCAGCATGGCGTCAGAGGTCAGGCGTGTACCACGTGCACACGTCAGCATGCGTCGCCCTTCGATGCTGGCCACCACCACTTCAACCTTGGCGCGGCGCAGGACATCGATAAGGGTCACTGTTTGCAGGTCGTCAGTGCCCTCGGCGAGGGTAATCAAAGCTCGAAAGGTCATGGGAACAATCCACAGGAGGGTTCTTCAAGCGTAGTCAGCTTTCCTTACCCTTGTTCGAGGCCCGCCGTTACCTGATGTAAAAGCTACTTGATGTAAAGCTGCGTCGACATCGTGTTGCCCGGCGCATTGATCGAGGTGTTGCTGAAGGTGAACGTGCCTTCCTGTTTGCCCGCCAGACTGAAGATGTACAAATTGCCGACGACCTTGGTCCGCTGGGAACAATCAGTCAGGTTGCCATTTTCGTAGGCGCAGACCTGCGTGCGGGTTCCGTTCACCTCGAAACCATCCAGCGCGACATGGGGCTGGCTGCGACCGTAACCCACTTCCAGCACGTAGACCCTGATGTTCGGGCCGCTGTGATTGCAGCGCGTTTGTGTCTGGCCTTCATCAATGGTTTCAAAACCACATTCAGGCGACTCGACCTTGAGCACTTTTACCTGGGTCAACGGCGGTGCCGAGGCTGCCGAGACGGTTTGTGTCCCCAAGACCAGGGCCAGCAAGATCAACAGACGCTTTTTCATGCAAACACCACCCCAAAAAACCAGCGTGCAGTATGGCTGGTTTGGGCTAAACGCAAAACATCGACGACGATCACCGCCATAAGCAGCCATAACCCTGTGCGGCTGGTATGATGCGCGGCTTTTTCCGACCCACAGAAAAATCCCAGGCGCCTGCAGCGGTCTGTGCTTTGCTGTTGAGGTCGATACATTCACGGCGCCGGGCGCGCCACGGGGAGCAGACATGCTGGAAAGGCTGTTTCAACTCAAGGCACACAACACCAACGTGCGGACCGAGATTCTGGCGGGCGTCACGACCTTTTTGGCCATGGCCTACATTCTGTTCGTCAACCCGAGCATCCTCGGCGAGACCGGCATGGACAAGGGTGCGGTGTTCGTCGCCACCTGTCTGGCAGCCGCCATCGGCTCGACGGTCATGGGCCTGATCGCCAACTACCCGATCGCCCTCGCACCGGGCATGGGCCTGAACGCCTTCTTCACCTACACCGTGGTCCTGCACATGGGCCACACCTGGCAAGTGGCGCTGGGTGCAGTGTTCATCTCGGCCGTGTGCTTCTTCCTGCTGTCGATCTTCCGCATCCGTGAATGGATCATCAACAGCATCCCGCTGCCGCTGCGTTCGGCGATTGCCGCCGGTATCGGCCTGTTCCTGGCGCTGATCGCCCTGCACAACGCCGGCATCGTGGTCAGCAACCCGGCGACCATGGTTGGCCTCGGCGACCTGAAACAACCGGCGCCGATCCTCGCCACCCTCGGTTTTGCCCTGATCGTCGCCCTTGAAGCCCTCGCCGTGCGCGGTGCGGTGCTGATCGGCATCCTGGTCGTGACCATCATTTCCATCGTGATGGGCTTCACCCCGTTCGGCGGCGTGATGTCGATGCCACCGTCGCTGGCGCCGACTTTCCTGCAACTGGACATAAAGGGCGCACTGGACATCGGTCTGGTCAGCGTGATCTTCGCCTTCCTGTTCGTCGACCTGTTCGACAACTCCGGCACCCTGATCGGCGTGGCCAAGCGTGCTGGTTTGATGGGCAAGGACGGCCACATGCCGAAAATGGGCCGTGCCCTGATCGCCGACAGTACTGCTGCGATGGCCGGTTCTCTGCTGGGCACCTCGACCACCACCAGCTACATCGAATCCGCAGCCGGCGTGAGTGCCGGTGGCCGTACGGGCCTGACCGCCGTCGTGGTGGCGATCCTGTTCCTGCTGGCGCTGTTCTTCTCGCCACTGGCCGCCAGCGTTCCGGCCTTCGCCACCGCGCCGGCACTGCTGTTCGTCGCCGTGCTGATGACATCCGGCCTGGCCGAAATAGACTGGGACGACATTACCGTCGCCGCGCCGGTGGTGATCACCGCGCTGGCAATGCCGTTCACTTACTCCATCGCCAATGGCATCGCCTTCGGTTTCATTTCCTGGACCGCCATCAAGCTGATGTCCGGTCGTGGCCGTGAGCTGAACCCGGCGCTGGTGATCCTGTCGATTCTGTTCGTGATCAAGCTGGGTTGGTTTAACGCATGACTTTTGATTCCCAGGACTACGCCGTTCAGCTCGAAGACAAGGTCACGCGCCTGCGTGACCTGCTGGCCCCGTTCGATGCACCGGAGCCGGCCGTTTTCGACTCGCCGCTGCAGAACTTCCGCCTGCGCGCCGAATTCCGCCTGTGGCGCGAAGCCGGCGAGCGTCACTACGCGATGTTTTCCCAGGAAGACAAACGCACGCCGATCCTGATCGAAGAATTCCCGATCGCCAGCCTGCGCATCAATGAGTTGATGCCCAAGCTCAAGGCCGCGTGGCAAGCCAGTGCGCCCCTGAGCCACAAGCTGTTCCAGGTGGAGTTCCTGACCACTTTGGCCGGCGATGCGATGATCACCCTGTGCTACCACCGTCCGCTGGACGAGCATTGGCACGCGGCGGCCACGAAACT
>RCUP01001303.1_pt1 | contig 15475 bp, 9 predicted proteins | sample 2166341 | NCBI WGS metagenome assembly RCUP01 (sample SAMN09932325, study PRJNA488358) | compost metagenome | isolation source: compost soil in succinonitrile-enriched | place: Germany: Experimental Botanical Garden | reverse complement strand
GCGCTAGTCCGCATGCGTGGAGCTCCATGTCCTCTCAATCGCTGTGCATCTCAGTTTAGGCGCGTTCCTGGTGGAGTTTAAGAGAAGGCAGGCCTACCGCAACAAGCGATAGGCAATGGGTTCGATGTAAGCCGACTGCAGGTCCCGCTCCGGGATCTCCCAGATGATTTGCTTTGGCGGCGTTTCTTTGAAGGCCGGGCTGTTGAGGTAGCTGTTGGCAGCGCCGGAGAATGCTCCACCGTCTTTGGCGAAGTTGCCTACGGGGGCGCCCAGCGCCTGCTGCACAAACCCTGCGAAGTTGGAGTTGCGTGAGAATGAAGTGCCGATGAGCGCGGTGTTGGGGAGGTCGGCATCGCCAAAGAGGTCTGCCTCCGTGTCAGGGCTGGCGGCTGACGCAACGGGAAGTTCGTGGGTGCTGGTCTGGGCGACCATTTCGGGTGCGGGTTGCCATTTGAGCGGCAGCCAGTCGATGCCCGCCAGATGGACCAGATCGCCAGGTCGCACCGCGAGCGGGGCATGACTTTCGTTGAACGACCTGCGTGGCGTTGCGCTGATGCCCAGGGTCTTCAGTCGCTGCGCGATAGCCTCGGCCGCCGCCTTCGCGCCGGGCTCGCTCCAGTGCGTATCGGTGCGCAACCAGGCACTGGCCCCCAGTGGCGTCAGCGCACCGGTGAGGTCCAGATTCGCCACGCCAGCCACATCCAGCTTCGAGGTCCAGGCCTGGATGCGCCCTTCGTGAGTGGCTGGGCGGTGCAGTGCGCAACGCTGCCCGGAAGCGATGCGGCTCTTGTCTGGAACGATGACCACCAGCAGGCTGATGCCACGTTGGGAGAGCTGCTGCTTCAGATCAATCACTGCCTGGACTTTGGCATCGGCATTGCGCTGTGCTTGATGATTGACCTTGAGCTCATCGGCCAAAAACAACCAGTCAGGACAACCCGAGCGAACCCTTGGCCCGCTGTCACTGAGCAGGAGCCAGCTGACACCGCGCTCCAGCTCGGCGAAGGTCGTGGGGAGTTGAGCGTTCGACAGTTCCCTGGCGATCCGATGAGTGATATCGCCGTCAAAAAGCTGCGGTGTCAGCACTTTATCGGGCAACAGCGAGATCTGCCCTGAGACGATCAGACGGCCAGAGGACAGCAGCCCGATGAACAGGAATATCAGCAACGCCACGCCTGCCAGCCGACTGCTGCGTGTCGCCAGCTCATCTGGCTGAGTGGGTGGCGGGGTGTGCTTTGGGGTCGTCATCAGAATTGGAAGTACAGGAAGGGTACGGTTTCGCGACTGGCGATCAGTGCGAACGACAGCATGAAACCGGCGATGGGCCAAAGGGCAGCGGCGTAAAACGCAATGCCGCCCAGTCGTTTCTCACAGTAAGGGCGCAGCAGTGGTGCGATGACACCGAACACACCCAGCAAGCCTGCAAGGCCGTGTACCGGGCGCAGGGTCACGGACAGTTCATCACCGAGGGCGATGCCCTGCAGGCCGAACTGCCCGGCATACAGACTCAACGCGCTATGAAAGTCGGGGGCGCGGAACAGTGTCCAGGCCAGGCACACAAACAGTAGAGTCAGGCCATGGGACAGCACCGGCGGTACAGAGGGCAGGGTGGAACGGCTCCAGGCACGATCAACGCATAACGCGAGGCCATGGGCGCAGCCCCACAACAGGTAGTTCCAGCTGTCGCCACCGTGCCAGAGGCCGGCGATGGCCATGATCAGGAACAGGTTGCGGTAGGTTTTCCAGGTGCCGTTGCGATTGCCACCCAGCGGAATGTACAGATAGTCACGTAACCAGCTGGACAGCGACAGGTGCCAGCGGCGCCAGAAGTCCTGGATGCTGTTGGCCAGATACGGACGGTCGAAGTTCTCGGGAAAGTGAAACCCCAGCATCAGGCCCAGCCCAATGGCCATGGCACTGTAGCCGGCGAAGTCGAAGAACAGTTGCAAGGAATAGGCAAGGCAGCCGATCCAGGCGTCAGAGAAACTTGGGTTCTGCACATTGAACGCCACATCGACCACGGGCGACAGGGTGTCGGCCACCAGCACCTTCATGCTCATCCCGACCATGAACCTGCGCGCACCCAGCGAGAAATTCTGCAGGTTGAAACAACGTTGATTCAGCTCGCGCCGAACCCAGTCATAGCGAATGATGGGGCCGGCGACCGAATGGCCGAACATCGAAATATAGGTGGCGTAGTTAATGAAGCTGCGTTCGACCGGCACGGTGCGGCGATGCACATCCACCAGATAGGAAATCGCCTGCAATACGATAAACGACAGCCCGGCCGGCATGATGACCCGCTGCCAGTCCAGGGGCATGGCGCCGTACCAGGTGGCGGCATCGATCAAGGTGCCGGCGACGATGTTGGCGTACTTGTACCAGCACAGCACCGCCGTGTTGAGCACGATCAGCGTTGCGAGTAGCCGTACGCGGCCCTTGCTTTCTTCCCGTAAGGCGTCAATCAGCAAGCCGCCGACCCACGCCGTGATCGTCAGCGCCACATGCACCGCGAGGAACTGTGGGCTCAACCAGCCATAGAACAGCCAGCTGCCGATCAGTAGCGTGACGTTGCGCCAGGCGGTTGGGCACACTGCATAGGCACACAGGAACAGCGGCAGGAACAACGTCAGAAACTCGAGAGAAGCAAAAACCATGGTGGTGGCGCGATCCGATCAGTGGGCCAGGACGTCAGTCGCGAGCAACAGGTAAGGGCCATTTGCGCCAGGCAGCAGCACGACGCTGTAGCGCTCGCCGGCCTTGAGCTGGCCCAGGTCCAGCGGGGCACCGACGTTGGTTTGGGCGCAGACCAATTGAACCGACAGGTTGACCGGGTTGATCGCTCGGCGTTGCACGCTGCCGTCGGCCACCTCCTTGAACAGGTCGGCGTTCTTCCCCGCAGCGCGCAACCCGGCCTGGGTGCACGCAGGATCGGCGCTGATAAACGCCAGCGAGGCCCTCAGGCTATTGAAATCGTCGGGTTGCTCACGGATGACGACCTGGCGGATACCTTGTGCGCTGTCCGGCAAGGCGATCACGCTGGCGAATTCGCCTGCCGCCACCTGGATGTCCAGCGGCTGGCTATTGCCGTTGCGTTCCAGGGTGCCCTTGATCGGCTGGTTGGCGGGCACGGGCAAGTAGTCGGACACAGCATGGGTGCCTTCGAGTTTGAGGCTAGCCCGCGAGCCTTCGGCGAGCAGTTGCAGTGGGCTGTCGGCGGCATTGATAAAGCGGAGGAAGGCCGAGTCCTGATCCGGGCCCGTCGGGTACAGGGCAATGTCGGCAGCCTCGGCGTGCAGGCTCAGCATCAAGGGCGCGAACAGTGCCCAGCTGAATGCGGATCGGGTCATTTACCGGCTCCTGTGCTGCTGATGCGGTCAGCGGGCAGTTTGGCCACGGCATCACCGATCGCATTGCCCCAGGATTGATAACCGGCGACGGTGAAGTGCTGGCCGTCGGTGGTGATCCACTGTCCGGGTTTGGAAAACGTCAGCGAATCGATGTAGGTGCAAGGCGCCACGTTCGCGGCCAGAAACTGCGACATCAACTGGGTGCGGGCATCATTCTTCTGGTACATGCCACCGGCTTTGCCCCAGGCCGGGCCCACCCAGGCGCAGCGGGTCCCGGTGGCCGCGATGGCCTTGGCCAGGCCGGTGACGCTTTGCCATGCCCAGGCCTTCGGAAACACCGGCTTGTCATAGGACGCCATGGTGTCGCCGATGACCAGTACCACCAGGTCGGGCTTGTCGGCGGCGATCAGGTCCTGGATCGGTGTGGTAGTGGCGTCACGGCCCTTGATCACGATCTTGTCGTTGCCTTTGCGCTCGGCACCGCAGTCGACCTTCTTGCTGATCAGCCAGTCGCCGGCGCTGGCGCCGCAGGCACCGATGGAGTGGACCTGGGCGCCTTGGCGCGTCAGGTTGTCGTGCAGCGGCTCCAGCAAATGGTCCGCAAGGCTCATGTGGCTCTCCCCAAGGACAAGGAGAGTCAGACCGGCAAGGGCAGAAGTGGGCATCGAAAGCTCCAGAATGATCAGTTGGAATAAGGCGAGGTGTACGGGCTGACCGGCAGGCTCATGGGGCCGCTGATCTCCTCGAACTGGTAGCGCAAGGACAGGGCACCGCTGATTTGTTGGTAGTCGCGGGCGTTGTCCAGGCCCAGATTGGCGCCCAGCAGGAAGTTCGAAGCGACCTTGTATTCAGCCGCCGCGGCGACGCTGTAGCCGATCCCGGTTTTGTTTTGCCCGGCGTAGCGCAGGCCCGAGGCCGCCTGCAGGGCTTTGTCGGTCGGGAAATAGTCGACGCTGTCCTGCTCGAAATGCTGCACGCCGACCGAACCCTTGACTTGATACGTCAAGCGCCCGGTGCGTTGTGCCCAGGTCACCGGCACGCCCAGGGCGAAGAACGTCTGCGGGCTGAAATAGCCGCCGTGGCCGTAGGTGAAATAGTCCTGGTTGTTGGCGTAGCTGATGCCGGTCATGCTCAGGCCGACGGTCAGTTTGCTGTCCGTTGCGTTTTGCAGGTACCAGTACACACCGCTGCCCAGTTCACTACGGCTGTTGGACTCGACATGGTTGCCCAATAACTGGTGCCAGGAGGCGTAGCCATATACGCCGACTTCGTTGTCGTCGAAGCTCAACTGGCCGCGCCCGCCATTGGCGGTCACTCCGCCCCAGGACTGCCCGCTGCGTTTGTCCGTGGTGCCGGCAAACGAGGTGACGCTGTCAGTCACCGGACGCCGGGAAACGCTCACGCCGTAACGGACATTAGAGGTGTCGCTGATGGGGCGATCAACGCTGATGCCGCCGGTGGCTGTGCTGTATTTGAAGCCGAGGGGGGTGGTGCCGAGATCGGCTTTGAGCCCATCCGCGGGCCGTTGAATGGCGACGGAAAGGCCGACGCCCTCGGCTTTTTGCGAACCGACGCTGCCGCTCTGCGCACCATTGCCAAAACGCGACAACGCCTCGCTGCTGGCACTGCCGGCGTTCAGCGAGACCGGCGTCACGCGCAGGGCGACGCGGCTTTCATCCAGCGGAATATTGATTTCCAGCGGTGTTTCAATGTCGGTCAGTTTGCTCAGTCCCGACTCACTGTCGTTGCTACGAATGCTCACGCCCTGGGTGACGTAGGCACTGCGCTCCTGGAGGATTTTATTCAGTGCCAGTTGTGCGGGACTGATGTCCTCGCTCACCAATGCTGCGCGTGGCAGCTGCGACTCGAATGGATTGCTCGCCTGCTGCGGCCTTGGCGGGGCATCGACGCCGAAAGGGGTGTGGGACGTCATGCGGCCCGGCATCTCTTGAACCGGTGGCGGGATGGCTGCCAGTAAAGTGTCGCGACTGACTTCGTTACGTGAGCCCGACACCCCGGCAAAAGGGTTGGGCGCCACCGTCGAACCGGCCAGTTGGCCGCCCTGGCTTCTGCGTTTCTCGCTCTGTTCGATGGCCACGGCCTTGCGCAGCAGATCGGTGGCCGTGCCGGTTTTGCCCATGTTCTGGTAGAGACGTGCGGCCTCGGTCAGCGTTTGAGGGTTACCGGATTCGGTCTTGAGCAGCTGTTGCAGCGCCTGTTCGGCAAAGGCCGTGTCATGTGCCAGCACCGCCGCGTCGGCAGCACCCAGCAGCAGTTGTGGGTCGTTTGGCTGGCGCTGTAACAGCGGTTTGTAGAGTTCGAGGGCTTTTGCCGTGTCGCCATTGGCCGAGTACATCCGCGCCAGGGCCGCGACGGCAGCGCTGTCACCGGGACGTTGTGCCAGTGCGGGCGCCAGCGTGTCATAGGCATTGGCCAGATCGCCGCGTTCACGCAGTTGGTCAGCCTGGCGGATGCGATAGAGGTAGAGCAGGTCGTCGAAACGCTTGCGAGCCGGCGCGTTCAAGGGCCTGTTCTGAAGATCGCGCAGAATCTCGTTGACCTGGGCATCTTCTCCGGATTTAAGCAGGACGGTGGCGTATTGCAGGATGAAATCCGCCGAGGGCGCCGTGGTGTGTTGCAACTGGCCGCGCATGAGGGTCAGTGCGCGAGTCGGTTCGCCGATGTCGACATAGGCCGAAGCCAGGCTCGCTGTGCGATCCGGACTGTTGTTGGTCATCGGCTGAATACGATCGAGCAAGGTCAGGGCTTCCTGGCGCTGTCCGCGTTTGCCCAACTCTATCGCCTGGCTGAGTTGCAGGTTGAGGCTGACATCAGCGGCCAGCGCTTGCATGTCCGGGGTGCGCTGGTCGGGGCGCAAGCGTCCCAACGTTGTCTGTGCGGCTTTCCACTCACCCATCTGGACCGACAGCAAGGCGCTGACGTAAAGCGCATCGGCATTGTCGGGATGGGCCTGGAGCATGGCGTTGATCAGGTCACGAGCCTTTTGCGGTTCGCCCATCGCCAGGTTCAGGCGGGCCAGGGCGAAACGCGTCCAGATGTTGTCCGGTTCGTAGCGCAACGCGTCTTGCAAGGCGTTGCGCGCTGCGGGCAGGTCGTTGCGTTGTTCGGCGAGGGCGGCCAGTTGCGTCGCACGCAAGGCTTTCAGGCGTGCGGACTGGCCGATCTTTGCCTGCCCGGTGGCGGGCAGGCTGTTGATCAGTTGCAGGGCTTCATCGTTCTTGCCGCTCTTGAGCAGCACGTTGACCAGCCCTTCCTGTGCTTGAGGGTCGTCGCGGCGCAGGTTCAATACCTGGCGATAGTTGCCCTGAGCGTCATCGAACTGACCCGCGCTGGCCTGAATATCCGCCAGGGCGAGGCGAGCGTCGACCCCGTTCGGAGTCAGGCGCAGCGCCTGGTTTACCAGGGCCTGTGCCTGGGCTGACTGGCCTTTGGCCTGGGCGTCCCGAGCCTGCTGCAACGCAGACCAGTAGCGCACTTCGTTCAGTGCGGCTTGCCACTGGCTGCCGTCAGGTTGTCGCGTGGCCTGAACCAGGAGCTTTTCCGCTTCGGCCAGTCGGCGTTGCTGCTGGCGAACAACCCCAAGACCGCCCAGCGCGTCGGCATCATCGGGTTGGGTTTTCAAGCGCGCTTGAAAAGCCTGTTCGGCGGTAGCCTGATCGCCTGCCTTGAGCGCCTTCAGGCCGCGCGCGACGTCGGCGGGCGGTTGCCATCCCTTACTGGCCGTCGTTGCTACTACCTGTTGCTTGCCCTTGTCCATCTGCGCCCGAATTTCCACGTCATCCGGATGCGTCTTGAGGTACGCCTCGAACAACGGCACTTGTGCCGGATTGGGTGGACCGATCCAGGTCAGCGCCAGGCGCCAGCTTTCGTCGGCATCACCGGCAATGTCGGTACGCTGGGTCAGCGCGGCCAGGGCGCGGATACCTTCGGCACGGCTGTCTTCATGGCGCACCAGATGCTTGGCGTAAAACAGCGCGACGATCGAGTCATTGGGCATTTCTCGTTGCAGGCGCTGAAATCCGCTGCGTGCTTCAGGCCAGTCAGCCTGATTGAAGGCAAGGTTGTTGTAATACTCGCGGCCGATCGTGCCTTGAGGCGGACGGCCATCGAACAGCGAGCGAAACTCGGCGGTCGCCTTGTCACGCTCACCGGCATCGACGAGGCGCCGAGCCTCTTCCAGGCGCTGCTGGCTCTGCGGTTGTGCCAGGGCGATGTCCTGCGCCAATTGCAGTGCCTGCCGAGGCGCTGGCTCGATGGCCTGCAAGCGGGCGAGGTATTGCTGCGCCTGTTGTGGCTTGCCCTGTTGCACGCCGATCAAGCCCAGGCCATACAGTGCGTCAACCTGGACCGGGTCCAGCAGCAGGACTTTCAGCCAGACTTCCGCAGCGCGTTGAGGGTTTTTGTGCAACTGCCAGTACTGCCCTTGCTCGACGAGTAATGTCTGTGGCGTCGGACTTTGAGCGTGGGCAGCAGCCGTCCATGCGCTCATGGCGGCGATGGCTAGCGTGCGGTGGTGCGCGTGCATGCGGTCTCCCAGGAGAGTTTCAGCGTTCCGTCTTCCCGGAATCGGTAATGTTTATCTGCCCAGCCGAGCGCGAACAGGCTGAGCATCAAGTCGTAGTAACGCGGCGGACCGACGTCGGCATCAGGCCTGGCCAGTGCCTCGCGCAAGGCGAGTTCCACGCGGTGTCGCTGCTGATCGGCCAACCCGGGTTGCCCCTTGGCCTGAAGGTAGGGAATCAGCGCAGCCCGGAATCCGAACGGGCTCTGACCCCGGGCACTGCCGTGGCGAACCTCGACCGTTTCCGGGGGGGAACCCGTCGCGACAGTGCTGCGGGCCATGCCGTCCAGCCGTTTGAGCAGCAGCGCTGCCAGCGGCTCGGAGGTATCACTCATGCCCAGCCAGAGGTACACGCGAATGGCGTCGTAGCTGCCCGTGTCGCCATTGATCGGATCGCTGACGAAGACACCCGATTGCGCTGAAGTGCCTTGATAACCGACCCAGTCCGCGACGAAGCCGTGGCGGCTGGATTGGGCGATCATCGTCGCGGTGTTGCGGGCGATCGCTTGCCAGGGCCCGGACGGTGCTTCCTTGGCCAGCCGCCGTAACAGCGGCAGTGGCAGGTAGCTGGGGTTCAGGCGCCAGAGAGCGTCCGGCTGGACGAAACCCTGTGGTCCAGGCAATACCATCGGACCCAGCCCGGGCAGGTTGACGACCAATTGCGCTTCGATCGTCGCCATCAGGTGCAGGGCGTCCTGGCGATAGTCCGGCCGATCCCACAGGCGTGCGGCTTCGAGCAGGGCGTAGGCGATCCACAGGTCGGCGTCGGCGGCCGAATTGGCGTCTTGCAGGCGCCACTGACCGTCCGTGCCTTGCCCCCATAACCAGCCCGGCAGGCGTGTGGCGATGTCTGCGCCGGCGAGATTGGCCGAGGTCCAGCGCCAGAGCGTGTCGAAGCGTGGCTGATCGTTGCCGATCAGTGCGAAGAGCATGCCGTAGGACTGCCCTTCAGAGGTGCTGTGATTGTTCTTCAGGCTCGATTCCAGAACCCGGCCGTCGTCCTGGACGAAGCGCGTTGCGTAGGTTTGCCACAGTGGCCAGGCTGGCGACTCGCAGGATTTTGCGGCTGCTGTTGCCGGCGCCAGCACGGCAAGCGCAAGCACAGCGCTCAACCTGCGCGCGTTACCGCGCAGGCCCTGGCGAAGTGAAATACCCCGGCTGCTCATGGACGACACAGGCCTGCGCGGCTCATTGGCCAAGACGACGTTTGGCCCGTAAGCGCAGGGCCAGATAGGCCATGCAAGCAAGCAGCAGGACCCCGAGGAGGGTGAACAGCATGAGCGCAATTACGTTCTGCGAGAGGTACCACTGCAGATAGCGCAACGGACCCAGGCGCCCGACGTAGTAGTCCTGCTCGGCGACTAACGACTCGACATGCTTGCCCCTGACCACCACCAGACTGCCTTGCAATTGCTGGGCATTTTCTTCGCTGCTGAGCAGGGCGTTGGTCACGTCGGCCAGGCCGTCTGGCCTTGTGCCGGCGATAAACACCACGCTGCGGCCACTCTTGAGCGGCGATTCGAATCCGGTCAGATAAGCACTGCCGTCCTCAGCGCTAAACCTGAAGCTGCTGCGCGCTTCGCGTAGATTGGTTTTCGTATCCGGGCTGATCCAGTTGCGCAGGCGCAAGGGCAGGTCAGACAGTTCAAAGTACTGCGCAGCGTCTTCGCCTTTAGCCGGCAGAAGGCTTTGCCATTGCTGTAGCAGCGGCTGATTGTTGCCCGAGGCGAGCACCAGCAAATCCCGGTCGCTTTGCTCGGCCACCTGATCGGCGTGGACCACCTTCACGCCGGTGGCCGGATAACCGGTGGAGTCGCCGAAGCGGCCCAGCAGGGTCAGATAGGCGCTCAGATCGGCCGGGCCTGGCTCGTTGGGCAGGATCACCGATGTTTCAGACAGGTCGGCCATGCGGGTGAACGGGAAGCCACTGTCCTTGAACACCCCGAGGTTGGGCATGGCCATGAAGTGTTCGTACTGGCTGAGGTCCAGGGTCGAGTCCGGGTCGATCACACCGCGCATGTTGTCGATGATGATGTCGCGGCATTCGCCCTGTTTGATGTAGTCATACATGAAGCGAAATTGCAGGCGCGATTGCAGCGCGACTGAATTGAGCGGCAACAGCATGCGCGACGTGCGGGCCAGGCTGTCGTCGGTTTTGAGCATCGACAGCAGGCTGTCGCTGTTGCCGAGTTTCTCGATCGAAGGCAGGTCGATCGACTTGATGAAGGTGTCGTTGAAACTGATCAGCAACGAAGAGTTTGTGGAGACCGGTTGCGGCGTATAGCGGTATTTCAGGTCAAGTTGCGCACCGGGCTCACGCCAGTTGAACAGGTCGGGTGGCAAGCGCAGCGCCACCGTCATTTGTCCCGGGTTGTAACCCGACACATTGAGTTCTGCGGGCTTGGCCAGCTCACCCAGGCGAACCGGGCGATCGGAGGGCAGCCAGTTTGGCGCGTCGTACGGTTGGCGTGGCTTGAGCGAGTCGATCCGGTCGATCACCACGCTCTGCCCGGAAAAGGCCGAGCCGCCGAGGACCAACGCTGTCGCGGCGACCTTGAGATCGGCGCCATCGCGCCCGGAGACGATCAACAGTTTGCCCTGAGCATCATTCGGGTTGCTCATGAGGGTCAATGTCGGCCCCGTGGCCTCTTTGATCGGCAAACCACTCAAGGTCGTTGATTCGTTACCGATGACAAACACCACCGCGTTGCCCTTGGCCGGCAGGCTGGTGAGGCTGGCGGGGAAGGTTGCGCCACGGTAGCTGGCCAGGGCGCCAAACCAGGACGACAGGATCCCGGCGGCCTCAAGCTCAGGACCGCCCGGGCGCGTGGCGAACACGAAGGGCAGCTTCAGGGGCGAGGCGTCTCGACGATCGAACAGGGGAAGCGGCAGAGCGGACAGGTCGTTGGGCTGTTTAATCGACGTCACCTGGAGGCTCAGCTGGCTCTCGTTGCCGATCCTGGCCCAAAGGCTGGAGTGCAAAGGGTCTTCACATTGCATCGTGTAATGACCGATGAACTGCAGGCTGAGCCGATTGAATTCGGTGATGGTCTGCGGCGGAATCTGCACGGTCCGGGTCTGCAATTTACCGGCCTCTTCCTTCGGGAGGGGCAGGCTGGCGGCCACTTGATCGTTGATCAGCACGTTGATTTGCGAAAGGTCGGCCAGCAGCGCCGGTGAGTAGCTGTACTGCAGCGTGACCTGTGCAGCCGTGACGACCTCATCGGCGCGCACATCGAAATTCACACTGTCGGTCGCCTCCACGCCTTTAAGGGTCATCGAATAGCTTTTGCCCAGCTCCTTGAGGGTGCGGGTATAGCTGTTGCCCGGGGCATCGGTCCCGGGCAGCGATGCGACCGGCAAGACCGCCGGTTCTGTGGCGCTGATTTGGGCGGCAGCACTCAACGCCCAGCCGTTCCAGCCCACTAGCGAGCAGGCGATCAGCATGAGTGAGCGACGAGGAAGAAAGGTCCGGCGAGTGGAAGGCTTCAAGATCGTTGCGTGTCCGCGGTGGAGTCGATGGGTGATGGAGTGTCGGGGCGTTTGCGCAGCAGCGCGTGGCTGTCCTTCAGGCTTGCAACGAACAAGCGCAGGATGGCGCGTAAGCCAATGCTGCTGACCTCGCGCAATGCCGACATGGGCGCGTCGAGGCGGCCGTTACCCCAGGTATTGGCCCAGGTGTCGGCCCGTGAAAAGGTCAGTCGCACCAGTTCACTTTGCTGGCGCAGGGTCAAACCTTCGAATTGCACGCCTGCAACGCCGTCGTTGTTGAAGATCGTTGTTGCGGGAAATAGGCTTGAAGGCGGCGTGCGCAGAATGCACAGCCGCAGCTTCTCATTGACGCTGAGCTGAACCTGCGGTGGCAGTGCCAGACCCACGCCGTTTTGTGAGAAGTCCTGAGTTTTGCAATCGAACCAGGTGCCGTCTTCGCGGTAGACACGCACGGGCAGGTCAGCGGGCACCCTGGGTTCGTTGCGTACCTGGGAGGACTCAGTGGCCACCGCTACGGCGGTGCTGACGATGATGATGTTGTACACGGTCCAGGCCAGGTTGATCAGCAAGGTCGTGACCTCGGCCGAATCACTCCCGACCAGCTTCATCACGCCAATCACCAGACCGATCATGTTCAAGGTCAGCAGCACGATGTAAGGCCGTGCAAGCTTCCAGTCGAAATAGTCCTTCTCGATGGTGCCGCCCTTGTCGGTCACATTGAACTTGCCCAGCGAAGGGCTGATCAGGGCCAACAGTACCGGTCGCATGATGTACCAGGCCAACACCGACTCATACACTTCGTTCCAGAAGGAATGGCGGAAACGCCCCTGGATGGCGGAGTTGGTCAGGCTGGAATGGAAAATATGCGGCAGTACATAGACCGTGACCATCAACGCCGAGGCATGGAAAATCTGCGCGTCGAAAAACAGATAGGCCAAGGGTGCGGTCAAGAACACCAGCCGGGGCAGGCTGTAGAAAAAGTGCATCATGGCGTTGAGGTAGCAGATGCGCTGCCCCAGGTTCAGACCTTTGCCAAATAGCGGATTGTCGGTCCGAAAAATCTGCGCCATGCCTCGCGCCCAACGTATGCGCTGGCTGATGTGTCGGGAAAGGCTTTCGGTGGCCAGGCCCGCCGCTTGTGGAATGGCGAGATAGGCCGTATTGAAGCCACGGCGATTGAGCTTGAGTGCCGTGTGCGCATCCTCCGTCACGGTTTCGGTGGCGATGCCGCCGACTTCCAGCAAGTGAGTCCGCCGGATGACCGCGCAAGAGCCGCAGAAAAATGCTGCGTTCCACAGGTCGTTGCCGTCCTGCACCAGGCCGTAGAACAACTCACCTTCATTGGGTACCGAGCGAAAGGTATCGAGGTTTTTTTCGAACGGATCGGGTGAATAGAAGAAGTGCGGTGTTTGCAGCAACGCCAGGTTCGGGTCCTTTGAAAACCAGCCCATGGTGATCTGCAGGAAGGAGCGGGTGGGCACGTGGTCGGCATCGAATATGGCGATGAACTCGCCGTCGGTGACTTTGAGTGCTTCGTTGAGGTTGCCGGCCTTGGCATGGTCATTGTTGTCGCGGGTGATGTAGTTGACACCAATCTGCTGACAGAAAGCCTTGAATTCCTCCCGGCGTCCGTCATCGAGCATGTGCACCCGCAGTTTGCCCTCGGGCCAGTCGATGGCCTGAGCGGCAAGCACCACCAGTTTGACGATGCCCAACGCTTCGTTATAGGTGGGAATGAAAACGTCTACCGTCGGCCATTCAGCGGGTGGTTGTTGCAGAAACTGCGGTTTGCGGTGCAGCGGCCAGGCGGTCTGTACGTAGCCGAAGACGAGGATGAGCAAGGCATACAGCTCGGCCAGCACCAGCCCGTAGCCAAATACGGCATCCAGCCAATTGTCGAAGCCCAGGGTGTCGGTCAGGCGCCAGTACATGTAGCGCAGCGAAGCGATCAGCGAGAGGGTGATCAGGGTCAGGATCGCCAAACGCCCGGCTTGCTTGCGGATGATCAGGCTGGTGGCGAAACAGACGGCAGCAAACGCGGCCTGGGAATACAGGTTCAGCGGCGCGGTGAGGATACCCAGCACCAGCAATGCGGCGAACAGCCCGGCTGAGAGCTTCAGACCTTGGCGCCAACGCTTGGGCCATCGACTGACGTGAGCCTGGAAAGTGTCCAATAGCTCCTCCAGCCACCACGCCTTCGCAGGTGCCTGATTCAGCCGGGCGGTCATGGCGTGCCCTGCAGGCTGGAAGCATCCGCGAAAAGCAGGGCATGGACCGCGCCTGACAGCGAGAGAATATCCTGACAGCCAATGCTCTCAGGTGCGTACTGCAGCAGGTCCCGACCATAGGCCAGCGACTCGTTGAACTGGTGATCGAGGCGAATCGTCCCGATCAGGTTGGCGCCGAGCCGCCGCCGAAACAGCACGCCCATGTCCCTGCAGAACGAACGCGAGTCATCCCGTTGGTTGAGCACATACCGGTGCCGCTGCGCGCGTCTTGGGCTGGTTTCCAGCCACTGGGTCATAGTGTCCAGTGCCAGGTAGGAGGCCGCGTCGGCCACCGTCATTACCAGCACCAGATCGGCGGCGTCGAGTGCCTGTTGCGAATAGACGGTCGCACCCGAAGGAGTGTCCAGGATCACGGTATCGTTTTCGCTGAGGTTCATTGACGCAAGGTGCTGATTCAACCAGTCAGAATCTTCAAGCATCAACTGCTTGAGCAATCGGCGGTCGTTCACCTCGCCAGTGCCGAAGGGCAGGCACTCGCTGTCGCTAAAGCCCGGCAGGCGATGAGCGCCCCAGTCTGCGTGCTGTTCTTTGAGCTGGATCAGCCCGGGAACCTGCCGGGTGATACCCAAGTGGCCGGACAGCGCGTTCTGAGGGTCCAGATCAATAGCGATGGTACGCCCGCCAGGGCGCCGAAGGGTTTTTGCGAGGCCGGCGGCGACGGTGCTTTTACCCACTCCACCATTCGCCGAAACGATAGCAATGACCTTCGCCTTGGTCCGCTTGCGAGTTATTTCTGGTAGACCGTCCCGACGAACCTGGTTGAGTTCACGCAACAGGTCGCTCAATCGCTGACGATCGCACGTAGCAGAACTCGCAGGTGGCTTGGTCAGGGGAGGGGATATGGGTGAAGGTTGCGAGAGGACAACATTCTTCACAGGCTCGACCAACGCGCCAACCAATAAAGAAGGCTGTGGCTCGTCCATTAGAAATACAGGGGGCGTTGGTGTTGGTGTTGGTGTTGGGGGAGGCAAGGCCACCGACGGTTCTGGCTCAGCGAGTGCTGGTGTAACCGGGTCGTCTTTGAAATCTTTGTAGTTCGGTTGTATTTCCTGGTAACTCTCCGCATTGGCGCCAAAACGTGTAAAGAGTTTCGCAATATCGTCTACATATTTCATGCGTTGTACCAGTTATGAAATAACTCAGAAACTCAGCATTCCATTAACTTTTAAAAGTTGATGCGTCGTCTTGGCGTTGGCAGAGTGCCATTAATCTAGGGTGTCTACGTCTTAGTGTCAACGAATGTTATAAGAAGTCAGCGAGACTAATTGATGTTGGTCTGACTGTTATTGGGGGGTGTTATTTGTGGGAAGTGTGAGTGTTAGAGTTTGTCCAGTAATCACTGTTCAATAAGGTGTAACAGGATGAAAGGTAATGGGGTTACTTGTCCGGATAAATAACTTTCGGTGCGATGGAGTGTGAATGTTGATCGCCTTCGATGAGAAGAGTGATGCGCAGGATGGTCCGTTTTTACTGGGCTTGAAGATGGGTAAATTGAACCAGGGATGAGTATTGATTAACTGTATGGGGTGCCAGGGAGCGAGTTTCAATCACTCCGTCCCGACCCTGTTTTTCAATGAATTAGCCCAGCCTGAGAAGGCTGGGCTTTTTCGTGTCTGAAAATTACCCCTATTTATACCGGCCCTAGCGCCGATCCAGCCAAACCGTTTGTGCATTACAGAATTCACGCACCCCGAAATGCGAGAGTTCACGGCCAAAGCCACTCTTCTTCACGCCACCAAAACTGACACGCGGATCGCTGGCGC
>RCUP01001300.1_pt1 | contig 15507 bp, 9 predicted proteins | sample 2166341 | NCBI WGS metagenome assembly RCUP01 (sample SAMN09932325, study PRJNA488358) | compost metagenome | isolation source: compost soil in succinonitrile-enriched | place: Germany: Experimental Botanical Garden | reverse complement strand
AGAGGTCGGCGAAGAACTCGGCGGCGTAGCGCAGGCGCTTGGCGCGGATGCGCAGGTGATGGCGGGCCTCGGCGTCCAGGTCGGTGAGGTCGCGGGCGCGGTGTTTGACCTGATGATGCAGGCGGCTCAGGGCCTCGACGGCGAAGGGGGCGACCGGATCGTCGGGCAGGGCGGCCGTCTCGATCCAGGCGGTCGTCTCCAGCATCAGCAGGGCGTAGCGCGGCGCGGCGATGGCGGCCAGCACGCGATCATAGGCCTGACCCCGCGCGGTCAGCAGATGACGGCCCAAGGCCGCGAGGCCGGGCGAGCGGGCCTCCAAGGCGGCGGGGTGGAAGACGTCGCGGATGAAGACGTCGAGGTCGCGGGCGGCGTCGGCCTCGTGCGCCAGCCACTTCAGCTCGGTCTCGATGCGTTCGCGCTCGGGCTCGGCCAGCAGAGGTTTGAAGACGCCGACGGCGGCGCGCAGGCGGCGTAAGGCCACCCGCATCTGATGCACGGCCTCGGGGCGGCGCACGATCCGCAACAGTTCGGCGTTGGCCGAGACCTGGGCCAGACAGGCCATGGCGATGCGGCGAAAGGCGGTCGCCGTCGTCGCGTCCGGCGACAGGGGCGTGGCCTCCGCGCGACGGGGACTGCGGCTTATCCCTTCGGCCAGCCGCCAGCCGCGCTCGGCCTTGCTTTCGAAGACCGGGACGATGGCCAGGTCGCGCGCCAGCCGCCGGGCCAGGCTGAACAGGGCGACGGGCTCGCCGGATTTCAGCTCCAACTCCAGTTCATAGATGGGTTCGCGTTTGTCGCCCGCCGACAGCTCGCCCGCGTCGAAGGCGACCTCGATCCGGGCGCCCTCCCAGTCGACCATGCGGATACGGCGCACCACTGTCGTGGCGAAGCGAGGCGACAGGTCGCGGCGGCCCTTCAACAGCTTGTGGGCGGGCGTCGTCTTGAGCGCGGGGCGGTCCAGCGCCTCGGAGGCGACGGGAACCTCCCACTCGTCGCGAGCGGTCTGGCCGGGGGCGGTCTGGCGCTTCAGGGTCTGGACGAAGCCGTCCGGCGTGGTCCGCACCCGCAGTCCGCACCCGGCCGCGCGCAGGAGGCCATCGGGGGTGTCGAAATAGACCGAGCGCAGCGACTGGCTGGTCTGGGGGCCTTGCAGCGTCGGGTGGCCCGACAGGCGCACGACCGCGCCCGGCCCGAGGCGGAACTTCAGCTCGGTTTCGGTTGCGGGCGCGGCCATGGGGGGAGTTTAGGCCTCTCGCCATCATCCCGGAAGCGGCGAAGCTGCTATCCGGGACCGCAGGAAGCGCAGGTGGCGTGTGGGGCGGTCCCGGCTCTGCGCCTCGCGAAGCGAGGCTGGGCCGGGAGGACGGCCTCTTTCTTTCGTCATCCTCCGACGAGCGGAGCGAGATCGGGGGACCCAGCGGCGCCGAAGGCGATCTTCACGGCAGGCGCCGCGCGTGGCTCTGTCGCCCTGACGGGCGCCGCTGGGTCCCCCGGTCTGCGCCGCTGCGCGGCTTGCCGGAGGATGACGGAAGAGAGAACTCAGCCCCGCGCCACCTGGAAGCCGGCGAAGGACTGGCTGACCGGCATCAGTTCGAGCGCGTTGATGTTCAGGTGCGCAGGCAGGGTGGCGACCCAGAACAGGGTCTCGGCGATGTCCTCGCCCGTCATCGGCTGGGCGCCGCCGTAGAGGGCGTCGGACGCGGCCTGATCGCCGCTGGTGCGGACCAGGGTGAACTCGGTCTCGGTCATGCCGGGCTCGATGGAGGTGACGCGGACCCCGGTGCCGTGCAGGTCGGACCGCAGGCCCAGCGAGAACTGGCGCACGAAGGCCTTGGTGCCGCCATAGGCGTTGCCGCCCTTGTAGGGATAGGTCGCGGCGATCGAGCTGATGTTCAGGATGGCGCCCTTGCGTGCGATCAGGCGCGGCAGCAGGCGCCGCGTGATGGTCACCAGGCCGGTGATGTTGGTGTCGATCATCTGACGCCACTGATCCAGATCGGCGTCCTGGGCGGCGGCGGTCCCCAGGGCGAGGCCGGCGTTGTTGATCAGGACGTCGATGTCGCCAAAGCCTTCGGGCAGGGCCTCCAGCGCCGCGTCGATGGCGGCCTCGTCGCGGATGTCGAAGGCGAGGGGGTGGACCACGTCGGCGCCCAGCTCGGTCACCAGTTCGTCCAGACGCTCGGCGCGGCGGCCGGTGGCTATGATCTTCCAGCCCGCCGAGGCGAAGCGGCGCGCCGCCGCCTGTCCGATGCCTGCCGTGGCGCCGGTGATGAGGACGGTTCCGCTCATGGTCTGCTCCTGTTCGCTATCGGGGCTGTCTAGCGCCGCCGCAGCCCAGGCTCAAATGACGAAACGGCCGACGCCCCTTTCGGAACGCCGGCCGCTGGCTCCGGGGAGAGCAGGGGAGGGTCGTCAGGCGGCCCGGTTCTTCACCAGGTCGTCGACGACCGAAGGGTCGGCCAGGGTCGAGGTGTCGCCGAGCGCCCCGATCTCGTTCTCGGCGATCTTGCGCAGGATGCGCCGCATGATCTTGCCCGAGCGGGTCTTGGGCAGGCCCGGCGCCCACTGGATGACGTCGGGGGCGGCGATGGGGCCGATCTCCTCGCGCACCTGGGCGATCAGGGCCTTGCGCAGGTCTTCGGTCGCCTCGACCCCCTTGTTCAGGGTGACATAGGCGTAGATGCCTTGACCCTTGATGTCGTGGGGGAAGCCGACGACGGCGGCCTCGGCCACGTCGTCGTGCAGGACCAGGGCGCTCTCGACCTCGGCCGTGCCCATGCGGTGGCCCGAGACGTTGATGACGTCATCGACCCGGCCGGTGATCCAGTAGTAGCCGTCGGCGTCGCGGCGGCAGCCGTCGCCGGTGAAATACTTGCCCGGATAGGTCGAGAAATAGGTGTCGAAGAAGCGCTGGTGATCGCCATAGACCGTCCGCATCTGGCCCGGCCAGCTGTCGGTGATGCACAGATTGCCTTCGGTCGCGCCGTCCAGCACGCCGCCCTCGGCGTCGACGATCTGCAACTCGACGCCGGGCAGGGGCTTGGTCGCCGAGCCGGGCTTGAGGTCCGTGGCGCCGGGCAGGGGCGAGACCAGTACGCCGCCGGTTTCTGTCTGCCACCAGGTGTCGACGATGGGCAGGCGGCCGTCGCCGACCACCTCATGATACCAGCGCCAGGCCTCGGGATTGATCGGTTCGCCTACGCTGCCCAGCAGACGCAGGGACTGGCGGCTGGTCGCCTTAACGGGTGCGTCCCCTTCGCGCATCAGCGAGCGCAGGGCGGTGGGGGCGGTGTAGAAGATCTCGACCTTGTGCTTGTCGATGACCTCCCAGAAGCGGCTCACGCTTGGATAGTTGGGCACGCCCTCGAACAGCAGGGTCGTGGCCCCATTGGCCAGGGGGCCGTAGACGCCATAGGAGTGACCCGTCACCCAGCCCACGTCGGCGGTGCACCAGAAGACCTCGCCGGGGCGGTAATCGAAGACCAGTTCGTGGGTGTAGCTGGCCCAGAACAGATAGCCGCCGGTGGTGTGCAGCACGCCCTTGGGTTTGCCGGTCGAACCCGAGGTGTAGAGGATGAAGAGCGGGTCCTCGGCCTGCATCGGCTCGGGATGGCAGTGGGCCGTGACTTTCGCCGCCTCGGTCTCATAGTCCCGGTCGCGGCCCTCGACGAAGCCGACCTCGGCGCCGGTGTGACGGATCAGCAGGACGCCGTCGACGCCCGAGACCTTTTCCAGGGCCTTGTCGACATTGGCCTTCAGCGGGACCTTCTTGCCGCCGCGGCAGCCCTCGTCGGCGGTGATGACGAAGGTCGAGCCGCAGTCCTCGATGCGCCCGGCGATGCTGTCGGGCGAGAAGCCGCCGAAGATGACCGAGTGGACCGCGCCGATGCGGGCGCAGGCCAGCATGGCGTAGGCGGCCTCGGGGATCATCGGCAGATAGATGGTGACGCGGTCGCCTTTGCGGACGCCGTTGGCCTTGAGCACATTGGCCATGCGGCAGACGCGGTCATGAAGCTGGCCGTAGGTGACGTGCTCGCTGTCGGTCGGCTCGTCGCCTTCCCAGATGATGGCGACATCGTTTTCGCGATGGGGCAGGTGGCGGTCGATGCAGTTGGCCGAGACGTTCAGCACCCCGTCCTCGAACCAGCGGATGCGGAAGTCGGCCTTGTTGAACGACACGTCCTTGATCTTGGACGGGAAGGTCATCCAGTCGAGGCGCTTGGCCTGTTCGCTCCAATAGGCGTCCGGCGTGTCGCGCGCGGCGATCCGGGCCGCCTCATAGCCGGCGCGGTCCATGTGGGCGCGGGCGGCCAGGTCGGCGGGGACGGGATAGATTTCCGGTTCGGTGGACACGCGCGCTTTCCTCCCAGTTTCTTGTTTTTAGAAGCCGTATTTGGCGAACAGGATCAGACGGGTCATGTCGCCGTCCAGTCCCGACTCCAGCTTGCGGTCAGCGAACATCAGTTCGGCCCCGACATCAAACGCCGTGACCGGCGACCAGATGAGGTTGGCGTGGATGCTCTGGGCCGAGCGGTTGGCGCCCGTCCCTGTCAGCAGGACGTCGTTGTCCACCTTCTGCGCCGACCAGATCAGGCTGGAGCGCCAGCCCGGCGTCCAGACGTGGCGATAGGCGGCGAACCCGGCCAGAACGCCGATGGCGTCCAACTGGCCCGAGGCGTCCAGCACCGCATCGTTGGAGAAGTTCAGCCCGACATAGCGGCCGATGCCTTCGCCGCCGGTCAGCATCAGGCGGATGTCGTCCTGAGCGCCGACCTTGATCCTGGTCGAGGCCGACAGGCCCCAGCCGGTCGCCGTGTCGTCGATATTGCTGGCGGGGTTCTCGTACTTGAGCTGGCGCAGCAGGCCGGCGAACTGCAGGTCGCCCCAGGGGCGGCTGATGGCGTAGCGGGCCGTCAGGTCAGGCAGGCTGTTGTCGTCGGCGATGACGCGGGCGCCGCCGCCGAAGGGGGTGACGGTGGTCTCGGGGTTCTCGACTGCGATCGAGAAGGGACCGCGCGTGTAACGAACCTGAACCTGCCGGGCGAAGACCGTGCCCTCGGCGGCGCCGACGAAGTCCGCCGATTCCGGCAGGACGGCGGTGTTCTGGAAGTTGGTCCACTCCTGACCGATCAGCCAGTTGTCGATGGTGACGAAGGCGCGGCGCAGGGCGGGGTTGGAGGCGCTGGTGATGCGCTGATCGCCGGTTCCGGGCAGGCTCTGGAAGTCCATCTCCAGCCGCGTGCCGACCTTGTGGCCGCCGACCAGACCGTCGGTGGTCAGCCAGAACCGGGTCTGGCGGGCGTTGAAGTCCGTGGCTGTGTCCTCATCCGCGCCGCCGACCGGGATGGAGCCGGGCAGGTGGTATTCGCGCAGGGCGTCTCCGTTGGCCGGGTCGCCCCCGGAATAGTTCGAGGCCATGGCGTCGACCTTGATGAAGCCGCCGAACTTGACCGTGTGATCGCCGATGCGGAAGCCTTCCTCGCGCGGGGCGGTCGAGACGGGCGTCGGGGCGGGCGCGGCCGGGCGGGTCTCCAGGCGGATGATGTCCTGGGCCTGCGCCGTCTGCTGCGTGCGCGCGGCGGCGACTTCGGATTTCAGGCTGTTAAGCTCGGCCTCGAGCTGGGCGATGCGCGCCTCGAGGGCCGCATTGGCGTCCTGGGCCCAGACGGCGCCGGGGGCGAACAGAAGCGCAGCCGCAGCCGCGCCGCCGAGCAGACGGAATCTTCCCATGTCATGTCCTCCCGGGTTCATCTGATGCGAACCTCGAGACGGCAGCATTCCGCGCGGGGGCGGTTTGCGGCCATTAGCCATTGGTCTAGTTTCGACCAAAGTCGAGGCGCGGCATGGTGTCGTCACAGCGCGGCCTCGACCCGAAAAAGAACCGCGTGCGGGAAGGATTTTCATGGATCGCATCGTCGTCGCCGACGACCACCCTCTGTTTCGGGCGGCGTTGAGATCGGCCGTCGAAAAGGCCGCGCCCGGCGCCGTGATTGCGGAATGCGCCAGTCTGGCCGAGGTTCTGGCGACGCTGGCCGAAGCGCCGGCCGATCTGCTGCTGCTGGACCTCAAGCTGTCGGACAGCGAGGGCATGGGCGGCCTGACCCGCATCCGGGCCGACCATCCGGCTGTGCCGGTCGCCGTCGTCTCAGCCAGCGAGGAGCCGCCGACCGTGCGCCGCGCCCTGACCCTGGGCGCCGCCGGCTTCATCCCGAAATCCGCCGCCCTGCCGGTCATGGTCGAGGCCATCAAGACCATCCTGTCGGGCGACACATGGGCGCCGGACGTCGGCGCGGCCGGGGCCGAGGAGGGCGACCTCGAAGCCCGCATCGCCAGCCTGACGCCGTCGCAGCTGCGCATCCTCGAAGGCCTGAAGGCCGGCCGGCTGAACAAGCAGATCGCCTTCGACCTCGGCGTCACCGAGGCCACGATCAAGGCCCACCTGACCAGCGTCTTCCGCAAGCTGGGGGTGCACAACCGCACCCAGGCCGTGATCCTGGCGCAGTCGATCGATCTCTGATTTTGGAGGCTAGGGGCGCCCGAAAGGGCTGGGCGGCCTGGGCCGTCGCGCCCCTCGGCGGGATCACATCAATCCGGCCTGGGTCGCGACGGCGCTGGCCACGGCGTCAAAGATGAGCTTGAACCGCAGAGGTCGTCTGGGCCTGTAGGCCCGCAGTTTCGTCAGACGGTCAGTCCTCGGACGGCGCGGCGTCTTCCTCAGTCAGGCCCGCGGCCTTGGCGGCCTTCTTGGCGGCTTTCGCGGCGGCCTTGGCTTCGGCCTTCTTGGCTTCGGCGCGCTCGCGCTCCTGCCGTTCGAAACTGTAGTTGGGCTTACGGGCCATTGATGTCCTCTCGCGCCGGGGTCGCCTGACAGCGACGTCAAACCTTCATGTGACCTCTGTCGCGCCTCACGACAACACGGAAACGCCGTCCAGCCCCATATTCCCGCCCGTCACGGACGACAGACGCCGCTGTTCGACCAAAGTCGCTCTCTCCAAAACCCGCGACCTGCTGTCAGTCTCCCCTTCGACGATCCGGCAACAGGATCGCGAGGAAACGGTCGCGCCACGCGACCCTAAAGGAAGGGACTGCCCATGACCGACCGCACCATGGGTGCGGCGGAGGGCGCGGAGCACACGGTCGACAAGAACGACCGGCTCGTGATTCTGGCGTCGTCCGTCGGCACCGTCATCGAATGGTACGACTTCTATCTCTACGGCTCGCTGGCCGCGATCATCACCACCCAGTTCTTCTCGGGCGTGAACGAGACCACCGGCTATATCTTCGCCCTGATGGCCTTCGCCGCAGGGTTCGCGGTCCGTCCGTTCGGCGCCATCGTCTTCGGGCGGCTGGGCGATCTGTGGGGACGCAAGAACACCTTCCTCGTCACCATGCTGCTGATGGGCCTGTCGACCTTCGTCGTCGGTCTGTTGCCGCCCTATGCGGCCATCGGCATCGCCGCGCCGATCATCCTGGTGCTGATGCGCCTGATCCAGGGCCTGGCGCTGGGCGGTGAATACGGCGGCGCCGCCACCTACGTCGCCGAGCACGCCCCGCACGGCAAGCGCGGCTACTACACCTCCTTCATCCAGATCACGGCGACCGCCGGTCTGGTGCTCAGCCTGGCCGTCATCCTGGGCGTCCGCTACGCCGTGGGCGAGGAAGCCTTCCTCGACTGGGGCTGGCGCATTCCCTTCTTGGTCTCGATCCTGCTGCTCGGCGTCTCGCTGTGGATTCGCCTGAAGCTGGCCGAGAGCCCCTCGTTCAAGCGCATGAAGGCCGAAGGCAAGGGCTCGACCACGCCTCTGAAGGACAGCTTCATGAAGTGGCCCAACCTGAAGCTGGTGCTGATCGCCCTCGTCGGTCTGACGGCCGGTCAGGCGGTCATCTGGTACACGGGTCAGTTCTACGCTCTGTTCTTCCTCGAGCGGGTGCTGCGGGTCGACGCCACCCTGGTCTACGTCCTGCTGGCTGTCGCCCTGCTGCTGGCCTCGCCCTTCTTCATCTTCTGGGGCTGGCTGTCGGACAAGGTGGGCCGCAAGCCGATCATCCTGGCCGGCTGCCTGCTGGCGGCGATCACCTACTTCCCGCTGTTCAACGCCCTGACGGAAGCGGCCAACCCGCGTCTGGCGGCGGCGGCGGCTTCGGCCCCGGTCACCGTCTATGCCGATCCCGCCGACTGCCATCTGCAGTTCGACCCCGTGGGCAAGACGGTGTTCAACCACTCCTGCGACGTGGCCAAGTCCTATCTGGCCAAGGCCGGCGTGACCTACACCAATGTCGCGGCGCCCGCCGGGACCGTGGCCGAGGTCCGCATCGGCGATCAGGCGGTCGTTCCCAGCTTCCGCGGCGACGCCCTGACCACCGCCGACTTCGCCGCCCAGAAGAAGATTTGGGAAGCGGGTCTGGGCGAGGCCCTGACCACCGCCGGCTATCCCGCCAAGGCGGACAGCGCCCTGGTCAACAAGCCGATGGTGGTGCTGATCCTCTTCATCCTCGGCTTCTACGTGACCATGGTCTACGGGCCGATCGCGGCGGCCCTGGTCGAGATGTTCCCGACCAAGATTCGCTACACCTCGATGTCGCTGCCCTATCACATCGGCAACGGCTGGTTCGGCGGCTTCCTGCCGACCACCGCCTTCGCCATGGTCGCGGCCACCGGCAATATCTACTACGGCCTCTGGTATCCGATCGTGGTGGCGCTCGCGACCGTCGTGCTCGGCTTCCTGCTGGTCAAGGAAGGCAAGGACGTCGATCTGAACGCGTAAGGCGTCAAGTTCGCCAGTTCAGGGGGCGGTTCGGTTTCGACCGGGCCGCCCTTTCTTCTATTCCCGTCATCCCGGCCGCAGCGAAGCGAAGAGCCGGGACCGCCCAAGACGCCGCCGCCAGCGCTTCTTGCGGTCCCGGATAGCGGCTGCGCCGCTTCCGGGATGACGGAAGAGGGTGCTGCGATCCCTTTTCTCCCTTGTCCTGAAGCCCCGCTGCGTCCCACATGCCGGTCATGTTCAGCCTCGCGACCCTGGCCCTGGTGGCCGCCTACATGGCCGTCCTGTTCGCGGTGGCCTGGTGGTACGAGCGGCCGTCGATCAAGACGCGCGGCGGGGCGCTGGGGCCGTCGCTCTACGCCCTGTCCCTGGCCATCTATTGCACCTCGTGGACCTATTACGGGGCGGTGGGGACGGCGGCGCGTTCGGCCTGGGAATACCTGCCCATCTATATCGGCCCGGCGCTTGGCGTGACGGTGCTGTTCCCGCTGTGGAAACGGATCGCGGCGGCGGCCCGGCGCGAGAACGTCGGCTCGATGGCCGATTTCATCTCCTCGCGCTACGGCAAGAGCCCGGCCCTGGGCGCGGCGGTGGCGTTGGTGGCCATCCTGGGGTCGCTGCCCTATATCGCGCTTCAGCTGAAATCCCTGTCGATGGCGGGGGAGATGCTGACCGCGGGCACGCCCGTCGCCGGGTCCGAGAGCCTGACGGTTCTGGTCATGGCCGGGGTTCTGGCCGGGTTCGCCATCCTGTTCGGGGCGCGCCGTCCCGACCTGACTGAGCACAACCGGGGCCTGATCCAGGCCATCGGCATCGAGTCCATCGTCAAGCTGGCGGCCCTGCTGGCCGTGGCGATCTTCGCCCTGATGCTGCTGCGTCACGCCCCGGCTTCGGCGGATGTGACCGCCAGCCTCGGCGATCTGGCGCGCTGGCCCGATCTGGATGGGCGTTTCTGGGCCATCGTCCTGGTGGCGAGCCTGGCCATCTTCTGCCTGCCGCGTCAGTTCCACGTCGCCTTTGTCGAGGGCGGCGATCCGGCCCAGGTGAAGCGGGCGCGCTGGATATTTCCCCTCTATCTGCTGCTGACCAGTCTGGCGGTCCTGCCCCTGGTGGCGGCGGGCGGCCTGTTCGCGCCCAGCGTCAATCCCGACCTGCTGGTCCTGGCCCTGCCGTTGAACAGCGGCCATTCGGCCCTGACCGCCATCGTCTTCGTCGGCGGATTCTCGGCGGCGACCGCCATGGTCATCGTCGAGGCCGTGGCCCTGTCGGCCATGGTGTCCAACAACCTGGTTCTGCCCCTGCTGGCCGCCGAGCGGCGCCGTCGCGGCGAGCGGGCTGGCGACATGGCGCGGGCCATCCTGAACATCCGCCGCCTGGCCATCCTCGCCCTGCTGCTGATGGCCTGGGTCTATTATCAGGCCATGGACCAGTCCAGCGGGCTGGCGGCCATGGGGCTGGTCTCCTTCGCGGCCCTGGCCCAGCTGGCGCCCGCCCTGTTCGGCGCCGTGCTGTGGCGCGGCGGGCGCTCGCGCGGGGCCTTGGCGGGCCTGGCGGTCGGGATGACGGTCTGGCTGGTCATGCTGGCGGCGCCCCAACTGGCGCCCGGCTTCGGCCTGAACGTCCCGGCCATGCTGGGGTTGAGCGATCCGTTCGCGGCCGGGGTCTTCCTCAGTCTGACGCTGAACCTCGGCGTCTTCATTCTGGTGTCCCGACTGGGGCGGCCGCGCCTGATCGACCGGGTTCAGGCCCGCGCCTTCGTCGACCGGCTGGGGCCGGACTGGATGGAGGGGCGGGGCGGCTCGGCCGGGGCCTCGGTCGGGGACCTCAAGGCCCTGGTCGCCCGCTTCATCGGCGACGAACGGGCCGAGCGCGCCTTCGCCGCCTGGGCGCGCGAAACCGAGATCAAGCTGCGCGACGCCGACCCAGCGGATGCAGGCCTGGCCCGCGCCGCCGAGCGGATGCTGGCGGGCGCCGTCGGCGCCGCCTCGGCTCGACGCGTCATCGCCGCCGCCCTGGCCGCCGGAGGCCGTGCGCCCGAGGACGTGGTGCGGATGCTGGACGAGGCCTCGCAGGCGGTTCAGTTCAACCGCGACCTGCTGCAGACCACCCTGGACAACATCGACCAGGGCGTCAGCGTGGTGGACGAGGACCTGCGCCTGACCGCCTGGAACCGCCGCTATGTCGAGATGTTCGACCTGCCCGCCGGATTCGTCCACGTCGGCCTGCCCATCGCCGCCGTCTATCGCCTCAACGCCGAGCGGGGCGAGACCGACGCCATCACCGTTACGGGCGACATCGAGGCCTGGATCGAGCGGCGGCTGGAGGCCCTGGCCCGCCGCATCCCGCACGACCACGAGCGCGAGCAGCCCGACGGCCGCATCCTGCGCTCCTCTGGCGCGCCCATTCCCGGCGGCGGCTACGCCACCAGCTATACCGACATCACCGCCCTGCGCCGCGCCGCCCGCGATCTGGAGGAGGCCAACGAGCGGCTGGAGGCCCGCGTCGCCGACCGCACCGAACGGCTGGAAGAAGCGCGCCGTCTGGCCGAGGACGCCACCGCCTCCAAGACCCGCTTCCTCGCCGCCGCCAGCCACGACCTGTTGCAGCCGCTTCACGCCGCCCGCCTGTTCATCGCCGCCCTGAAGGAGGAGCCGGCGCTGGCGGCGGGGTCGGCAGGACGCGGCCTGGCGACCAACGCCGACCGTTCCATCGACAGCGCCCACCGCCTGCTGACCGCCCTGCTGAACCTGTCCAAGCTGGAAGCGGGCGGGGTCCAGCCCGCCGTCGCCCCCCTGTCGCTGGACGCCCTGTTCGCCGAGCTGCGCCGCGAATTCGCCCCCATGGCCCGCGCCAAGGGGCTGCGACTGACGGTCGTGCCGTCGGGTCTGTGGGTCGCCTCTGACCACGACCTGCTGCGCTCCATGCTGCAGAACCTGGTCGCCAACGCCATCCGCTACACCGACCGGGGCCGGGTGCTGGTCGGGACGCGGCGCGACGGCGACACGGTGCAGATGCTGGTTTGCGACACCGGGCGGGGCATTCCCGACGCCGACCGCGAGAGCGTCTTCGGCGAGTTCGTGCGCCTGCCCGGCGCCCCGGTGGACGAGCCGGGGGCGGGTCTGGGCCTGGCCATCGTGCAGAAGCTGTCGGACCTGCTGCGCCATCCGCTGTCGATGGCGTCTCGCGTCGGACGCGGCACGACCTTCCGCGTCAGCGCCCCGCGCGCCGCCGCCCGCGAGGTTCCCGCCGCCCCCGCCGAGGGCGACGCCCGTCTGCCGCTGGCGGGCTTGCGGGTGCTGTGCGTGGACAATGAACCGGCCATCCTCGACGCCCTGACAGCCCTGTTGAGCCGCTGGGGGGCGCAGACGACCACGGCGCGCAGCGTGGCCGAAGGGATCGCGGCGCAGGGGCCGTTCGACGCGGCCCTCGTCGACCTGCATCTGGGCGACGGCGCGGACGGGCTGAGCGTGGTCGACGCCCTGCGGGCGCGGGGACTGCGCCGCATCGGCCTGGTGACGGCGGACACCCGCGAGGGGCTGAAGGAGAGGGCCACGGCGGCGGGGGCTGTGCTGCTGCCCAAGCCGGTCAAGCCGGCGGCGCTGAAGGCGTTTCTGTCGCGTTAGCCGGCGAACGCCTAGCCCAGGGTCAGTCCCATGCGGACCAGGGCCGAGAGGCTGTCGGCCTCCATCTTGGTCATGACCTTGGCGCGGAAGACCTCGACCGTGCGAGGGCTGATGTCGAGGTCCAGGGCGATCTCCTTGTTGGAGCGGCCGTGGATCAGGGCGTCGAAGACCTGGCGTTCGCGCGGGGTCAGACGAGCCATGCGGCCCTGGACCGCGATGCGGGCGCCCTGGGCCTGATCCAGGTCGGACAGCCGGGCCAGGCAGCCGCGCACCGTCTCGATCAGGCGCGGCGGGTCAAAGGGCTTTTCGATGAAGTCGACGATGCCGGCCTTCATCATCTGCACCACCATGGGCACGTCGGCGTGGCCGGTGATGACGATGACGGGCCAGGCGGAGCCGCGCAGGTCGCGGATGCGGCGCACCACCTCGGCCCCGTCCATGTCGGGCATGCGCATGTCGGTGATGACGCAGGCCGTGGCGTCTTCGGGCAGGGCGTCAAAGAAGTCCCCGCCGCTGGAAAAGCCGCGCGCGCGGATGCCGACGCCCCGCAGCAGGACCAGCAGGGAATCGCGGACCGCTGCGTCGTCGTCGATAATGAATACGGAGTGGAGACTCATGGATGCTCGCCGACCGCTTCGCGGATCAGGTTAAACGAGAAAGCAGCGCCCCCCAACGCGCTTTTTGCCACGACCAGCCGCCCTCCGTGGCTTTCGACAATGGTGCGGGTGACGGACAGGCCCAGGCCCATGCCGCCGGACTTGGTCGAGGTCATCGGCTGGAACATGCGCTCCACCTGATCGGCGGCGATGCCGGGACCATTGTCCTCCACGCTGATCGCATAGTGGGCGTCCGACAGGGCGCGGCCGACGATGACGACATCGGAGCCGGGCGTGTCGCCGACGGCCTCTACCGCGTTGCGCACCAGGTTGACGATGGCCTGCTGGAACTGGATGCGTTCGGCGCGGACGGTATCGGCTTCGGCATGCAGATCCATGCGGACGGTCACGCCCTTGGCCGACCCGATCATGCTCAGGACCGGGCCCAGGTCCTCGATCATCGAGGAGGCGCGCTCGGTGTCCAGGCGGCGAACCTCCAGCGACAGAAGCTCGCGCATCCGGCGGATGATCGCCCCCGCGCGCAACAGTTGCGCCTTGGCCAGTTCGGTGGTGCGGCGCGCGCTGTCGCCCAGAGGGCCGGCCTTCTCCATGTCGGCCTGGCTGGCGTGCAGATAGGTGGCGGCGGCGCTGAGGGGCTGGTTCAGTTCGTGGGCCAGGGTGGCGGCCATCTCGCCCAGCGAGTTCAAACGCCAGACCTTGTTCAACTGGGTGTGCAGTTCGCGGGCCTGGGCGTCGGCGGCGTGCCAGCGGCTGAGGTCGGTCAGGCACAGGGCGACCAGGTCCTGGCCGTCAGGACCAGGCACCCGGCCGCTCTGGATGTTCAGCGGGAAGGTCGCGCCGTCGGCGCGGGCGCCGTTCCAGTGCCCCTCGGTGGAGGTGAGGACGCCGTCGGCCTGATCGTCATGCGAGGCCGAAGCCGCGTCGAAGGCCGGCACCAGACTGTTGAAGGCGCGGCCCTGAACCGCATTCGCATCGACGCAGAACAACTGGGCCGCGGCGGGGTTCATGCGGTGGACCGCCCCGTCGAGCTGCAGGGTGACGACCGGCACGGTGGTCAGGACGGTGTTCAGCAGGGCGTCCTGCGCCGCCAGCCTGTGGCTCAGGCGGTCGGCGCGATCCTTTAGCTGGCGCAGGGCCATGCACAGTTCAGCCACGCCCCAGGCCACGGCGGCGAACAGCAGGGCGTTGGTCACGGCGTCGCCGAGCCCTTCGCGCGCCACCAGCGCGAGGTTGAGGGCGATCGACAGGCCGATGGCCAGGGCCACGGCCGCGCGCCGGGCCAGCAGGGCGGTGACGATCACGGCCGGCAGCATCGGTAGATAATAGAAGCGTCCCAGGCCCTCGAGCAGGGACCGCGCCGCCACGGCCACGCCCACGGCGATCACCGCCAGCAGCAATCCGCCCCAGCGTCCCCGCGACGCCGCCGCGACGGCGTCCAGCATGTTTTTCATCGCAGGATGAATGAGGTCTTCCTCTCGGATTACTGGAACCTCAGACCGGAGAGGTCTGCGGAGGGGGTTCTACAGAATCGAGCCACGGCGGGCCTTCTATACATTGAATGCGGTGAATGCAATTCAGCCATTAACCTTGATGGGGTGCGCTTCAAACGCTGGCTTCCGGTCAGGTATAGAGGCAAAAAAATGGCGGTTACTATAGTTTCTGTCTTGTTAATACTTGGCGTATCTTGAGTTGCGGCAAGCGACGGGGACGCCAGATCGAGCATCGGCGGTCCGAGCATAACCTTCCGAACTATGCGGGTTTTTACGTAGAGGCGGATTTACAGAAATCTACGTTTGTTCGTCCAAGAAGGCCTCAGGATCACTGAGGTAAAAATGCTCTTCAAAATGAATGGCAATGGGCGTCAGAACGGCGCGCGTCACATTTCCAGCATCGTCGGCCCGGTTGCGGCGGGCCTGGCAGGCCTGATGGCGGCCGGGGCCGTTCAGGCCCATGCGATCGACGCACAACTGGGCGTCGCCAGCGAATATGTCGGCAAGGGCCTGGGCAAGAGCGCCGGGGACCCCAGCGTCAACGGCTCGGTCGAGGTGTCGAGCGGCGCCTTTTACGCCAACGTCTTCGCCTCGACCGCCAAGCTGTCGCAAGGCTCGGACGCCGAGATCGTCAGCGCTATCGGATGGCGCCCCGAGGCTGCGGGCTACAAGTTCGACCTGTCGGTGGTGAACCGCGACCTGCCGGGCACGCGCGCCGGCGTCGACGCCAACTACTGGGAATATCAGGCCGACGCCGCGCGCAAGATCGGGCCGGTCAACACCCGCCTGCGCGTCAACTATACGCCCGACGGCTTCGCTGCGACCAAGGAGGCCTGGTGGGTCGAACTGCAGGGCACGGTTTCGGTCGGACCCAAGACCAAGGCTTCGGTCGCCATCGCCGACCGCACCGCTGACGGCGGCGCTGAATACGCCGCCTGGAACCTCGGCGTGAAGCACAAACTGACCGACAAGCTGGCGCTGGATGTGCGCTGGTATGACACCGATAGCCACGCCT
>RCUP01001295.1_pt1 | contig 15544 bp, 11 predicted proteins | sample 2166341 | NCBI WGS metagenome assembly RCUP01 (sample SAMN09932325, study PRJNA488358) | compost metagenome | isolation source: compost soil in succinonitrile-enriched | place: Germany: Experimental Botanical Garden | reverse complement strand
TAGTTTAATCAGCAAGAATTGCAGTTATCATCAATTGGTTCATTTAAATCAAAAAGAAACTTTCCGTGTAAATGCAGATTGCGAGAATAGCAGTTCTATAAAACACAAATCTTGGTTTATTCTTCCTCCAAGTATGGAAAAATACTACATTCAGCAAAATCCGAACTATCATTCTGTTCCTCCTTTTGATCCGAAATGTACCGCCAACAAAGCGGAAAACATTATGAGCTTCATTTATCCAAAACGACAAACCAAGATTTACATTCCCAGAGAATTAAATGGTTTACGAGGGAAGGTCATTTTCGAGATCGCTCACACACGCAGTAACAGCACCTTATACTGGCACATTGATGACGAATTTGTAGGAAGCACTTCAGAAATTCATCAAATTTCGGTTCAACCAGAAAAAGGTCCACACAAAGTAACCGTAGTGGATGAAACCGGAGTTTTACTCAGTGAATCATTTGAAGTGCTTTAGCTCAATTTCCAAAAGCAACCGATGACTCGATAGTCGCTACCGTTAAGGTTTTTTAAGAGTTTGAATGACAACTTTCGGGTTTTTATTGCGTTCCTTCATATAGGAAACAAACTCAAAACTTTGTCACTAATGAACAGCAAAACTATTAACAGATTAGAAAACTACAAAGCTATCGAGGCCGTTTGCGTAGAAAATCATAACTCCTGGTCGAACATCAAAGAATTTCGAGGAGCTTTTTCGAGATTTGCCTTGAAAGTGGCACAATTAGATTTGATTTTAGAGAATTTCGTGACTTCATCCTCTCATAATCTGGAGCATTTAGTAACGGAAATCGAACAAATTCTAAAACAGCATTTTGATCGGTATTTTGAATATATTGAGCATAAAAATTCCGAGTTATCTGAAGTTTATAATCGAATTCGGAGAAGCAATTAATGGTTTTTATCTATCAATTGCTGTAGCGCAGAATTGAATGGTAATCCATGCTTCTTCCGATTGTTTTGAATATATATCAGGGTGTTCGATAATTGATCCGTACTTCGAACCCGTTTGCAATGGTATTTCTGTGTCCAAAAAGGAATCGATTTGTCTTTCAACTTCCGTCGCCCGTCAAGGGGATTAATCCCCTTGGACGTGCCCGCGCGATGCGCGTTGCACACACGAGCCGTTCTTCCCTTTATGCGGTGCATAATTTTCGGAATCTCATCTTCCTCACAATAAACCAACAAATGCATGTGGTCCCGACAGACATTCAACGCAGCTAATTCAAAATCCAACTCTTTCGCCAGATCAAAAATTTCTCTCGCTACCAAATATTCCTCTTCCATACTCATGTAATACACATCTGGATATGGTAGTGTTCCGTTAAAGCGTCTTTCACGAGCATTGTAAACAATCATTCTGCGGGATGTACGACTATCATGAATACAAGTCGTCAAGTGGAAATAAGCTGGTGAATTCATACACGAACAGTTTGTTTCTTATATAAGCTAAGAAAAAAGTTCGTTTCAAACAACAAAAAAAGACGCCCGAAAGCGTCTTTTCCTTTATTCTGATTTTCGTTGAATTAATTCAAACTTGCCAATTTTTCTTCCAAAACGGCAATCTTTTGCAAAGCATCTGCTTCTTTTTTGCGCTCGTTAGCCAAAACCTGTTCCGGTGCTCCACTTACGAATTTTTCATTGCTCAATTTTCCCTGAACACTCTTCAGGAATCCTTTCGTATAATTCAGTTCTTCTTCCATTTTATCCTTCTCCTCCGATACATCAATTGCATCTCCGAATGGGATAAAATATTCGTTTGACTGAACCAGGAATGAATTCGCATTAGCAACCTTATCAGTCGTGTATTCCATCAAAGAAAGATTCCCGATCTTCAAAATCACAGAGTCGAAAGCAGGATTGACCTCGCTGTTTTTCTTCACAAACAACTCAATTCGAACCTTATTTGCAATGTTATTTTTCTTACGAATATTTCGAATATTGGTAACAACTTCTTCTGCAATTACAAACTGTTTCAGAACTTCCGGATTAAACGCTTCAACAGCCGGCCATTTTGCGATAATGATATCTTCACCTTCCTGACGTTCTCTCAATAAGTGCCACAACTCTTCCGCTATGAACGGAGTAAACGGTTGCAACAAACACAACAATTTCTCAAAGAAAACAATCGTTTGATCCAAAGTTGCCTGATCTATCGGTTGTTCGTATCCCGGTTTGATCATCTCTAAATACCAGGCACAGAAATCATCCCAAACCAATTTGTAAATCGCCATCAATGCCTCGGAAATCTTAAACTTCGTCATCAATTCATTGATGTTTTCCAATTCCTGATTGAAACGCGCATGGAACCATTCGATTGCTTTCTGAGAAGCTTTCGGTTGTTCAATTGGTTTCACTTCCCAGCCTTTTACCAGTCGGGCAGCATTCCAGATTTTATTGGTGAAGTTTCTTCCTTGCTCACATTGACTTGAATCAAAAGGCAAGTCATTTCCAGCCGGAGAAGAGATCAAAATTCCTAAGCGAACACCATCCGCTCCATATTTCTCAATCAATTCAATCGGATCCGGTGAGTTTCCTAATGATTTGGACATTTTTCGTCCTAACTTATCGCGAACAATTCCGGTATAATAAACATTTCTGAAAGGTAATTCTCCCATGTACTCATAGCCTGCAATGATCATACGTGCTACCCAGAAGAACATGATCTCCGGAGCAGTTACCAAATCATTGGTCGGATAGTAATACTTGATCTCTTTATTTCCAGGATCTGTCAATCCTTTAAACACGGATATCGGCCATAACCAAGCAGAAAACCAGGTATCAAATACATCTTCGTCTTGTCGTAAATCAACTAGTTCAAGTCCCGGATTACCTGCTTTCACACGTGCCATTTCCAAGGCCTCTTCCGAACTTTTTGCAACAACAAAATCATTCTCTCCGCTTCCAAAATAATATGCAGGAATACGATGTCCCCACCATAACTGACGGGAAATACACCAATCCTTTACGTTTTCCATCCAGTGACGGTACGTATTTTTAAACTTATCCGGATGGAAAGAAATATTTCCGTTCATTACATTTTCCAATGCCGGCTGAGCCAATTCTTTCATTGACACGAACCATTGCAAAGACAAACGTGGTTCGATTACACAATTTGTTCTTTCGGAATATCCGATCTTATTAATGTGATCTTCTACTTTTACCAAATAACCTTTGTCATCCAGTTCTTTTGCAATCTCTTTGCGTACATCGAAACGATCCATTCCTGCATAATGCAATCCATTTTCGTTTACGATTCCGTTATCGTGAAAAATATCGATTGTCTCTAAATCGTATTTTTTACCCAATTCGTAGTCATTCACATCATGAGCAGGTGTTACTTTCAAACAACCTGTTCCGAATTCCATTTCTACATATTCGTCACAAATAATCGGAACTGTTCTGTTTGCAATCGGAACAATCGCATGTTTTCCATGCAAATGCTTATAACGGACATCATCCGGATGGATACAGATCGCCGAATCACCCAAAATAGTTTCCGGACGAGTCGTTGCGATTGTCAGCCATTCATCATCCGTCCCTGCTATTTTATAGCGAACGTGAAACAACTTCGAGTTTACCTCTTTGTGAATTACTTCCTCATCAGAAAGAGCTGTACGCGCTTCCGGATCCCAGTTGATCATTCGGACACCACGGTAAATCTTTCCTTTGTTATGAAGATCAATAAACACATTGATAACGGAATCAGAATAGTCCGGATCCATTGTAAATGCAGTTCGTTCCCAATCACAGGAAGCTCCCAGCTTTTTCAACTGTTGAAGAATTACTCCTCCGTACTTTTCTTTCCAGGCAAAAGCATGCTTCAAAAATTCATCTCTGGAAAGATCCGATTTTTTGATTCCCTCCTCTCTCAATTTGTGAACTACCTTCGCTTCCGTTGCAATAGATGCATGATCCGTACCCGGAACCCAACAAGCGTTTTTACCTTCCATTCTCGCTTTGCGAACCAAAACGTCCTGAATGGTATTATTCAACATATGTCCCATGTGTAAGACTCCCGTTACGTTTGGCGGAGGAATGACGACAGTAAACGGCTCACGATCATCTGGTTCTGAATGAAAGTAACCCTTAGCCATCCAATGGCTGTACCATCGCTCTTCTGCTGAACGGGGTTCGTACGTTTTTGGAATTTCCATGTTGTATAATTATGTTATTTAAAGTACAAAAATACTAAATCAGCCCTATTTCGCAAGGGACAATTCGTCTCGCGGACAACAATTATCCCAAAGATTGAATCGCATTTTTTCTATTTTTGTTCAAACGACCCCATGAAGAAAGCCTGGAACATACTTGCTACGAGCATTCGAATTTTCTTCGAGTTACTTCTTGCATTCATCTGTAGCTACATTCTCATTTTTCTGCTTCTCGCCCCGTTTACTGTTTCTACAGAAGAAACGAATGATCCGAAAACGGAGATTATTTACATCAGTTCAAACGGCATTCACTCAGATGTAATTCTTCCCATCAGGCATCCGCTGATGAATTGGGAAAGCACTTTATCGATGCATCAAATGCTTTCGGTAGATACATTTCAGACGCATCTCAAATTCGGTTGGGGAGACAAAAATTTCTTTCTGAGGACAAAAGATTGGAGCGATATGGAGGTTGGTGTGGTTCTGAATACGGTATTTGGGCGAGGTCCGGGAGCAATGCATTTGATTTTATGTACTCCGAAAGATTTAGATAAAGCCGGGTTGATCGAAATTCGATTGAGTAAAAAGCAATATCAGCGACTTTGTGTATTTATCAAACGCAGTTTTTTGTTTGAAAACAGAAAAGCAAAAGTGATCAAAAAACATCCTTACGGAACGTATGATTTCTTCTTTGATTCGAGCATTGAATACAACATGACTTATACTTGTAACACCTGGACAAATAATGCTTTGAAACGGGCGGGGCAAAAAATGGGAATCTGGACACCATTTAAAGGGGCAATTTTCTCGAAATATGCCAATCGACCTCCTGTAAGCCACTAAATATCCGGTTTGCCAAATGGCAAATTGGCAAAAAACATTTTCTATTCCCTCAATTAAACCTCCGGAAAAAGACGGATAAACATCCCACATCGACCGGACAAGTTAGATCTGTTTCCTCCGTAAAACCAAGATTCAAACTAGCACAAAAAACAAAGCCCCAACATTCACTGTCAGGGCTTCATCACACAATTAGTTTTCAATTATTTCTTTCCTTTACCATTCGATTTCCCAGAATTGCCCTTGGACTTACCATTTCCTTTGTCTCCCGCACTTTTATCTTTCGCTTTGGAATTGCCTTTCGATTTATCCTTAGCCTTTCCTTTCAAAGCATGGAATTCCGCAGAACCAGGTTTAATTCCCAACTCTTTTGCCATTGCTCCCCAACCTTTTGATTTACTCGTTTTATAAACAGTAATCACATCTTCAATTGGTTTTCGGGTAATATTCGAGATCTGAAAAGCCATAAATGCATCCGCAGGAGCCATCCCTACTTTGAAACACGCCTCCACTTTTGGCATAGGAACACTAAATGTTTTCGTTAATTCCAATTTGAAAGCTGCCAAATCTTTATTCGCGTTTGTATTTACAATTTTCAAACTAGCATCCAATTCCGTATCTCCGGAATTGTAATCCTGACCAAAGCTGATGTTTGAAAGCAACATCAATGCTAAAAAAATAGTTTTCTTCATAGTTTTCGTTTTTATCAAATATATGCCTTCTATACAAAAAGCATGCTCTTTTCTGAAAAATCTGGTTCGGATGAATGAACAACGGAAGTCAAAGACGCATAGACATCCCACATTGGCGGGACAAGTTGCATCTATTTACCCAGTACCAGCAAGGGATAAACTAATTTGTGATGCGCTGCAAACCAACCCGCTTTCTCGCCTCATCAATTTCCATAACCCGCACTTCCACATGTTCATGTAACGAAATGACCTGAGTAGGATCTTCCACATAATGATCTGCCAGATTGGATTTATGAATCAGACCGTTCTCTTTGATTCCGATATTGACAAAAGCCCCGAAATTGGTCACATTGGTTACGATTCCATTCAAAATCATTCCTTCTTTCAAGTCCGAAATGGTTTTGATACGGCTATCGAATTCCATTATTTTTGCTTTTTTGCGCGGATCCCGGCCTGGCTTCTTTAATTCCTTGATAATATCCGTAAATGTAAACGAGTCGATCTCAGAAAAATCTGCTTGTTTTACTTCATTCAATTTACTTTCATTCCCTATCAGATCTTTCAAATCTATGCCTAGTTTCTTCGCCATCTGATTGACAAACTTGTAGCTTTCCGGGTGAACAGATGAATTGTCCAGAGGATTTTCTCCATCGCGGACACGTAAAAATCCTGCCGCCTGCTCATAAGCCTTGTCTCCCAATCGCTTCACTTTTTTCAGTTCTGCACGCGATTTAATTCCTCCGTTCTCAGTTCTGTAAGCGACAATATTTTCCGCCAAACCAAGGCCAAGACCTGAAACATAGCTCAACAAATAAGGTGAAGCCGTGTTCAAATCAACTCCAACAGCATTCACTGCAGAAACCACCACGTCATCCAAAGCATCTTTCAACGAAGTCTGATTCACTTCGTGCTGATATTGTCCTACTCCAACCGATTTCGGATCAATCTTCACCAATTCTGCCAACGGATCCATCAAGCGACGACCAATTGAAACCGCTCCACGAACGGTTACATCATAATCCGGAAATTCCTTTCGGGCGATCGGACTTGCGGAATAGATCGAAGCTCCGTCTTCACGAACAACATACACTTCCAAATCGCGATCGAAACGAATGTGTTTGATAAAGTTTTCTGTTTCGCGACCGGCAGTTCCATCTCCGATTGCGATCGTTTCTATTTTATATGCCTGCACCAATTGTGCAATTTTTGCAGCAGCTTTGTCTCTTTCGTTTTGTGGCGGATGCGGATAAATCGTCGCATTTGTCAATAAGGTCCCGTGTTCATCCAGACAAACCACCTTACATCCTGTTCTGAATCCCGGATCAAGAGCCAGAGTTCGTTTGTTTCCGACCGGCGGAGCAAGCAACAATTGTTTCAGGTTTGTGGAGAAAACAGAAATCGCCTCCTTATCGGCTTTCTCCTTAGTTTGAGCCAATAATTCATTTTCCAGAGAAGAACACATCAGGCGCGAATAAGATTCCTTACATGCTTTTGCCACTAAGTCACCACATTCGTCTTCTGATTTAACGAAGAAACGCTCCAATGATTCCAATGCATCTTCCTTTTCCGGTTGTGCTTTGATAGACAAAATCCCTTCTCTTTCTGCACGGATAATTGCCAAAAAACGATGTGATGCCGTTTTATAAAGCGGTTCGGAAAAATCGAAATAATCTCTGTACTTCGCTCCTTCCTCTTCTTTTCCCTTCACTAATTTGGAAACAAAAACAGCTTTCCTCTGAAACAACGTCCGCACTCTTCCCCGGGCAATGGCATTCTCATTGATCCATTCTGCAATAATATCCACAGCACCTTGTAATGCCATATCCTCGTCCAAAACGTCTCCCTTCACATAACGTTCAGCCATCTGTTCCGGATTTCCGCCACGTTGCGACATAATCATCTTCGCCAATGGCTCCAAACCTAATTTCTTTGCTTTATCTCCTTTGGTTTGACGCTTTTGTTTGTATGGCAAATAAATATCTTCCAAAACCACTGAATCAAAACAATTCAATAACTTATTTTTCAATTCATCGGTCAGTTTTCCCTGTTCTTCAATCGAAGCAATCATCGTTTGCTGACGTGCAATCAATTCGTCATGCTTTTTCGCCAGATCGCGGATTTGGGCAATCTGAACCTCATCCAAACCACCAGTCATTTCCTTACGGTATCTGGAGATAAACGGAACAGTTGCTCCACCATCCAATAATTCGATCGTATTTTGAATCGCTTTCTCTTTTAAACCGGAAGCGCCGATAATGAATTCATTTTTTTGCATAATGACAAATATAGATGTTCGGGAAATTCCTTGGTCACCTACCGGAAAAAAGAAGTTTAAAATTCGGTTCAACACTCAGTCAAATCAGCCATCAATACAATAACAATCAATCTTTTACAACCTTCCTGAAATTCTGGAGTCTTTATTAAAACTATTTACTATGAAAAAAAACGTTTACCTTCTTTTAGCGTTCATCGGTATTGTGAATCTTACCGCTTTCGCGCAAACAACGAGCTATTCTTTCTTCTCAGACTCCACTTACGGATGCGAGACAACATTGGGAATTCAAATGACGATTGGCACGCTTCCTGAAACCGGCGGAGTTCTTTCTATTGACTGGGGAGATGGAAGTACGTCCACTCACAATTTTTCTACAGCAGGTGCAAATACCTTTTATTATGTGCAGCAGTCACATGGTTATTCACTTTCCGGAAGCTACAATATCTCACTCAATGTTTACAGTGGAACTTCCGCTGCGAATGTCGACGCGGGACAGACGATGGCAATCAATGCATATGGCCCGGCAAATTGCGGTTATTTATGGATTTACACCATGCAGACAAGCCCTTCAGTTAGCTATCCGAATGTTCCGTATCAATTCACGGACGTCAATGGAAACATAACGGTTCTACTGCCTTCAAACGGATCCGGAGCAACTGTTTATACCGGATTGAATCCTGCGAATGTTCCTTACACGGTACAAGTTGATCCGGGCTGGTTGTCAACAAACAATTTGATTCAAACAAGCCCCAACTTCACAATCACTTCCTTTAATGCAAACGGAATGGCAAACAATCCGCAACAAACAGTAACTGTTAGTTGTACTGCACCAAGTCCGAATCCTGATTTTGCTACCGGTTACGGATGGGTCTCCAATTTTGTAGCTCCTCTACAAAGCGGAAATCTTTACCTGAACATTTGTAATTATGCCTGCTCGGATACTTCAGATGTTTCCGTTACGCTTCAGATGCCGGTGAATTTCGTTCCGAATACAAGCGGTCTGACGAATCCTGTCGTTTCCGGAACCACATTGACTTTTGATATTCTGGGGCTTTCCGACTGTGAGTACATTCACATTCCATTTAGTTTCCCTGGAAATACTCCGGCAGGAACTCCTTATTGCTTTTATCTGGCATTGTTTAATCCCACAGATAGTGACTTGAGTAACAATTTAGACACGATTTGCGGAGTGGTACTCAATTCTTACGACCCGAATGAAAAATTGGTGGATCTGCCGGAAAATGTAAATCCGAATCAGGTGGAAGAATTTGAATACGTAATTCATTTCCAAAACGACGGAAACTTCGATGCAATGGATGTCGTTGTTCAGGATACTATTTCTCCGCACCTCAACCTTTCAACTTTCAAATATGTGGGGGCAAAACATGGTGTGGCAACTTCTATCAATACGACTACACGTGTAGTCACATTTTCGTTCAACGACATCAACTTAGGACAAAGCTCCGTTGATTTGGATGCATCGCAAGGTTTCGTCATTTATACGATCTCCGAAATGCCAAACCTTCCGGTTGGTACTGAAATTGAAAACACTGCTTACATTTATTTCGATTTCAATCCGGCGATTGTTACCAATACAACGTATAATATCAATCAGCTTCCGCTTGGTTTGTCTGAAAATAAAGCCGAACAAATCGTTCTTTATCCGAATCCGGCGCAAAATAAACTTCATTTCAGCGGTTCTTCCGTTAAAAAAGTTTCGATTTATGATCTGACAGGAAAATGCGTTTTGGAAGAAGAGAATATCTCAAACAACGAGCTTTCCCTGAACAGTATTCAAACAGGTATCTATCAGGTAGTTTTACAAACCGGAAACACGATTTCAACTCAAAAATTAGTGATTCAGAAATAACTTGAAAACATCCTTTTTTAAGTCCGGTTTCGATGAAGAAACCGGACTTTTTCATGTTAACGAATTGTAAATCTTTGGCATAGGCCGTCCGGTTTCCCTATCTTAGCTACCCAACTTTTAAATTTAATGGTTTGAAATACTGGATTTTTGGAATTATGACAACAGGTCTTTTGCTAAGTTTTACTTATCAGAATATCTTCAAACAAACTGGAAATGCGAGTTATTACTCCAGCAAGTTTCAAGGCAGAAGAACAGCTTCAGGAACGCCTTATCACAAGGATAGTATGTACTGTGCTCACAAATCTTTGAAATACGGAACTCTTCTGAGAGTGACCAATCTGAAAAACGATTCGGTTATTGTCGTGAAAGTAGTTGACCGCATGGGAAAATCGTCTCCCCACATCATTGACTTAAGTTTCTCCGGAGCTCAGAAGCTGAATTTTGTCCGAAACGGAATCACAAAAGTTCAGGTCGAAGAAATCATTCCTGTAGCCAAAGCAGATTAGATTTTTAATTGATACTGTTCTAAACGGATCTTAGGTAATGATGATTTTCCGGGTCGAACGGGTGTTTACAAATCGTTCAAAAGATTAAAAGTGTTTAAACGTTCAAAATACTATTGAACTATTGAACTATTGAACTATTGAACTATTGAACTATTTAAACACCTTGAACCGACTTACAACCAATAAAATTTTAAAATCATCTAAATTCCGGGACAAAACACACTAATTTTACTTCATGTTTGAAGATTTAATCGTTATTGATTGTTCTACCGTTCTGGCGGGTCCGTCTGTAGGTACTTTTTTTGCGGAATTCGGTGCTTCGGTGATCAAAATTGAAAATCCGGCTATTCCGGATGTAACCAGAAGCTGGAAGCTGGGAAGTGAAGACAAAAACACGACTGTTTCAGCCTACTTTTCATCTGTCAACTACCGCAAGAGTTACCGGAAACTGGATTTCAAGAATCCGGATGATTTGAATCAATTGACAGAATTAATCACAAATGCAGACATTTTTCTATCCAATTTCAAAAAAGGAGATGCCGAAAAATTCGGACTCAGCGACCATTTCTTGCATTCCCTTAATCCGAAATTGATCATCGGGAAGATTTCCGGATTCGGAAACGAAAGCGATCGGGTGGCTTATGATCTCATTCTGCAAGCTGAAACGGGCTTCATGTCCATGAACGGAACTCCGGAATCCGGGCCGGTGAAAATGCCGGTAGCCTTGATAGATGTGTTAGCGGCGCATCAATTAAAAGAAGGAATTTTGACCGCTTTATTGCAGCGAACGAAAACAAACAAAGGGCAATCGGTTTCTGTTTCCCTCTATGATGCAGCAATCTGTTCTCTGGCAAATCAGGCATCCAATTATTTAATGGAAGGTCATGTTCCACAAAGAATCGGAAGTTTGCATCCGAATATTGCTCCATACGGGGAAATTTTCACTACCAATGACGGAAAATCAATCACTTTCGCCATCGGAAGTAATAAGCACTTTGAAATTCTTTGCGGGTTTCTGGGGCTTTCAGAATTGATTTCCGATGACCGTTTCGCAACAAATGTGAATCGGGTAAGCAACAGAATCTTACTTCAGGAGATTATTCAGGAAGTTATTTCGCGTTTTGGATCTGATGAAATCCTGGAATTCATGCACGAAAAGTTTGTTCCGGCCGGGCTCATTCAAAACCTGAAAGAAGTATTTGAAAAGCCGGAAAGTCGTCAGCTGATTAAAACAGAAAACATCGAAAACAAGGAAACCAAACGTGTTTCTCAAATTGCATTTCAATTCAAATCATGATAGAAGTTAAAATTCCGCAAACCCAAAATGAATGGGATTCTTACTACGATCTTCGTTACCGGATTTTAAGAGAACCGTTGGGGAAAGAAAGAGGTTCTGAACGCAACGAAGGCGACGAAACAGGAACTCATTTCGCACTCTTTGAAAACAAGGAACTTATTGCCGTAGCACGCTTGGATCGGGTCGACAAAACAACTTGTCAGGCGCGTTTCGTAGCTGTAGAATCTCATCTTCAAGGCAAAGGATACGGAAAAAAAATCATGATCACCCTTGAAAAGGAAGCTGCTGCTTTGGGTTATGAAAAACTAATTCTTCACGCCAGAGATTACGCTTTACCTTTCTATGAGAAACTTGGCTATACGCTGGTTGGTCCTTCTTACAAACTCTTTGATGTATTGCAGCACTTTGAAATGTTCAAGATTCTAGCGCATTGAGAAAGAAACACAGATCTTCATTCCGTTTGTTCCGTCGATATCCAGGTTTCCATTCAAATGTTCAACCATTCCTCTGATGATTTCGACTCCGCTCCCAATAAATTCGCGGCTTCCCTTCACTCCTTTTCCGTTGTCGCTGATCTCTAAGACTCCTTTCGGGCCTTGCATTTGAAAATCAATCCGGATCACTCCGATTTCGTTTTCGGCGAAAGCATGTTTATACGAATTCAGAACCGCTTCATTGATAATAATTCCGATGCACATCGCCAGTGAACTTTTGATTTCACAGCTATCAATACTCGTTAGCAACTGCAATTGCCTTTGAGGAAAGGAAAGACTCTCACGCAGACTTTGCACCAATCGGTTGACATAATGACTCAGAGAAATACGCAAATTTCTGGAATTGTCGGTCAACATTTCATGCAATTTCAAAATACTTTGCACTCTGTTTACGGAATCCAGCATCAAATTCCGGTGGAATGAATCTCTGGCTTTGTTTACCTGAATATTCAACAGACTTTCTGTGATTTTGAGATTATTGACAATCCGGTGATTGGTTTCGATCAGCAATCTTTTTTGTTGACGAAGCGCTGCTTCCAAATCCTGTTGAGCTAATTTTCGTTTATGCGTTTCAACAGCAAGAGAAACCATTTGGGCAGCAATCAATCCGAATTTTTGATCATTCAAAGACCAATTGCGGGTTTGTTTCACCTGTTCAAAGCAAATCACTCCGATAATACTTCCCTCCGAACGCAAAGGAATATCCATTAACGAAACAATTCCGTTCGGAACCAGGTAATTTTCATTCAATTCAGAAGTATATGGCGAAGTTTGTGCATTTGCAGCAATGATGATTTTTTCGGTTTCGAACAACATGAAGTAAGTCGGCATTTCGAATACCGGAAGCGATTCCTGCGGAACCATTTTACCGGAACGGGTGTCGTAATTCCCAACACATTCGATCCGATCATGGGATTCATCAAACAACCAGGCATTCACTCTGGTTACACCAACGGCCTTGGAAGACATTTCCAGAATTTCGTAAATCGCATCATGTAACTTCCCGTTTCGGATCTTTTTCGATTTGGAAAGCAATTCGATGGTCAAAGTCTTTCGAAGCAAATCCCTTCTTTTTCGTTCTATGTGCGTGGCATCTACCAAACTTCCCAAAATCAGGTATTCACCTTCACCCACTTTCCATGCTGCCAAACGCATCCTGGCGGTGAAAACACCCTGAGTTCTTCTGAGAACAACCTGAAGATCCATATACTTGGAAGTCTTCAAATCTTTTAAAAAATTTTCGATGCGTTCATGTTCGTAAGTCAAGTGGTCAAAGATCGTTGTTCCGGTCAAATCACTTTTCCCCAACAACTTTTCCAGATCAAATGAAGCGTGTAATATTTTACCGCTTTGATCGAAAATCACCAGACTCTCATCCATTCCTGAGATGAGCTTACGCAACGTAGAGAGAATATCTTGCTGTGCCATAGTAGTTTACAGTGATCAAATGTAAGTGATTTTTTATTACCCTGATGGCAATTCAGACTAAGTTTTTAGTAAATTTATCGTACAGCGGTTTACAATGAGTAAAATAGTCTTTTTACGGAGAAATTGAAGAGGTATCACTCGCGAAATTGTCAAGATTGGTTACATTTGGTTGACAAATGATAAAAAGACTCTTTACAATATCACTTACGCTAAGTATTCTGATCGTTTTTTACTTCGGTAAATTAAAATCGATCGAGCTCAGCCAGACGGATCATTTTGTCATTGGTGAAGCAACCGCAAGAGGAATTTCAATCGCTAAACGGATTTCGCAATACTATTCTTTAATCCTGATCGGAATCGCTTCTTTTTTAGTTTTTTACTGGATTTTTTCTCGTTTTAAAACAGCCATTCAGGAAAACAAACTCATTCATCTGCTGGATGCCATGCTTCCCTTTTCCTGCTTGCTTCTGCTCATTAGTTGTTTTCAAACGACCTTTATTGAAAGTGCCCAGCTCGCTCTCTTTTTCACACTGCTTATCTTTGTTTTTGGATTCTTGAAAAACCTCAATCCTTCCCTGCAAAACGGGAGCGTCTGGATCGTGATCGGATTGGTTTTCACTACCAATTACTTGTTATTTCATTCTGCTGTAATTGGTGCAGTTCTGGCAATCGTCCTGATCCTTCTGATTCAGTTTTTATCCTTCGAAAACAAAAAAACACAATGGATTTCAGGTCTTTTAATCAGTGTTCCATTGATTATTTTCTTAGGCGTCGAAAGCACTTTGATCCTCAATCAACGTGGAATCTTTCCGGGATCATACGCGTACTTACTTATCTTTTGGGTTCTTGTATTCGGATTCTGGCTTTATCGCACAGTCAATTCCCGAAAGTTTTCCCTTGAAAAATACATCTTTGGTCATCTGGCATTCATTGCACTGATCGGAATCGGAATTGTTCAGGCCTATTCTCCTACCATCATGCAACTTACCGAAACGTTTGAGAATGCAAACATGCTGAATCCGGTGATGCAATTTCATTTCTTCGGAGAAATTCCGATCGTAGATAATCTGTCCAGTCATTTGGTGAGCGATTTCTTCTGGGAATTTTGCTACTATGTTCTGAACGGTTATCAGCCGAATGTCGGTATGATGATTTATTGGGAATTCAATTACATTCTCAGTTTGCTGTGCATGTATTATTTCCTGCGCACCGTTTTCGGAAACAAGCCTGCAATCATCATCGGATTGATTTTATTGCCGGCAACCTATTATGTACTGACCTTGTATTTCGCTTTTGCATTACTTCCGGCAGCACTTTTGTATCGCTACATTCAATCGAATAAACCGAAGCACTTTTACATTTTCTTACTGAGTGTCATTTTCATTGTCATCTGGCGACTTGATCTGGGAATCAGTCTTGTTTCTGCTCTTTTGCTTTTGTTGCCGTTTTGGTTCTATCAACGGAAAGCAGACCGGAAATTGTTGATCAAATCGCTGCTCATTACGGCTTTGATCGGCGGAGCGACTGCACTTCTTTTCGTTACATGCTGTCACGATCAATTTGTTCAGATGAAAGGATATTTCGGAGCGAATCAAGCTCATGGATTGTATTATCTGACCTTTGACGAGAACAATATTTTCTTTTTGCATTACGCCGTCATTCCGATTCTTGTTACTACAATCTTGATTCACTCCATTTTTCAGTACCGGAAGTCAGACAATCATCCGTTGGAATTCATCATTATCTTGTTTTGTCTGTTTTATCTGTTCAACTTGCAGCGCGGATTAGTCCGACACAGTTTTGCAGAACAAAGCGATACCTTCATCTCTTCGTTTGCCTGGTTAATTATCATGCTGAAAGCGTGGGCTCTTATTCGCAAAAATCCGAATCAAACCTGGTCACTTTCCACAGGAGCTGCCATTTTAAGTTTGTTTCCGCTTTTCTTAAGCATCAATAACAAGAACGGAACA
>RCUP01001294.1_pt1 | contig 15549 bp, 17 predicted proteins | sample 2166341 | NCBI WGS metagenome assembly RCUP01 (sample SAMN09932325, study PRJNA488358) | compost metagenome | isolation source: compost soil in succinonitrile-enriched | place: Germany: Experimental Botanical Garden | reverse complement strand
TTCGGCGCTCATCTAGTTCTTCTCCATTTTTCCTCGATGCCCAGTCATTTAGGAAAAATTACGTGCATCGCAACGGGGAGCTTGAAGATGCATGCCGGATATTGTCTCTCGGCCGGTCGTTTTACCGCAAATACGGGAAAATATCTGCACGGCTTTAATCGGGCAGCTGACATTTTATATGTTTATTTCGGATAATATGGTGCCCCGTGCCGGAATCGAACCAGCACTCCTCTCGGAACCTGATTTTGAGTCAGGCGCGTCTACCAATTCCGCCAACGGGGCACAGTAGATGTGGAACGCGCTTACCATGCGCGGCCACGAAGATGCAAGGCGCAAGTTCTTCAAATATGATCCGCAACGATCCGCTTCCCGGAAGAACGCGAGGCGCGAAGCGGCGTCGTCATAAACCGTTAATATTCGCAGGCCTTATATTAGAATAATCTGAAACTAATGCCGGCGATTGGAATTCGAATCCGTGGGTTCTGCAGGCAGACCCTCAAGGAGGAGAGTATCATGAAAAAACTATTTGTTTCGGCATTGATGTCCACATGCATCACGGCGGCCGGGCTGACGCCAGTCTATGCTCAGGGATTATCCATCGGGGGTGATCGGGGCGTCAGCGCCAGCGTTGGCAGAAGCAGCAATGGCGGGCTCGGTGTGGGCGCGTCGGTGGGAGGGCGTGACGGCGTCAATGCCGGGGCCAGCGTCGGCGGCAGATCCGGCGGTGTCGGTGTCGGGGCATCCGTCGGTGGTCGCAATGGTGCGAATGCCGGTGCGGGCATCGGGCGCAATTCCAGCGTGGCGAGCGCCAATGCCTCGGTCGGAGGAAGCCGTGGTGTCAATGCCGGTGCAAACGTCAACGGTTCACGTGGGCTGAATGCCGGGGTTGCCGCATCCGTGGGAGGCCGCGACGGGGTGAATGCGCGGGTCGGCGCCAGCACATCGAACGGCATCAATGCCAGAACGACCGCATCGATCGGCGGTACCGGCGGAATCGGCGCGACTGTCGGGCTCGGTGTCGGAGGCACGACTGGCGTCGGCGTGGATGTCGGAGTCGGGATCGGCGGCGGCACGCCCGGAACAGGGCCGGGTACAGGTCCGGGAACGGGTGGTGGTGGAGCCGGAGGCGGATTGACCGGTCCTCAGCGGGCTGCCTTCAACGCCATGTCGCCGAGCGAAAGGCAGAAGCTGTTGAAGCGGTGCGTGGATGTCTCGGCCGGCGCTTATGATCCGGCGCTTGTCCAGCTCTGCCGCATGTTGCGCATGACCGCGTCGCGTTAGTGGCCACGGTTCCTCGGGGCTGGCTGACACGCCGGCCCCTTGAGTGTGCTGCATCCACGACAGATTTCCTGTCACGTATCGCGGCCGGCCAGATGCAGGATCTTTTCGCGCAGGATACGAGCTATATTGCGGGTGTTTCTATAGAGATGGAGCTGGGTTGCGACCTGCCGGACATCACGGTCGCTATTGCGTGTCAGGCCGATGACGAGGCTTCCCATCTCATCGCGTTGTTCCCACATGCGGCTCATGATCGGATGATCGGGCACGGCGCAGCTGTCGGTGCGCAGGATGTTGGCATCCTCCAGATGCCAGTCCGTCAGCTTCATGATCAGCAACTTGCCGGGCGAATGGCGGCCCAAACTCTCGTCATAGGCGGTTTTCCACGTATAGGCCTCACCGGCCATGATGAAAACGATGATCGAGGCGATCGCGCGGCCATCGAGATCGACCGTGTGAATGCGCACCGCGTCGATTTCGGCGAGGTTGGTTATCGCTTCGCGGGCGAAGGCGGCACGATAACGGTCGTTGATCAGCGCTGACCGCTTTTTGCCCTTCCAGCCTTTCGCTTCCAGGGCGAGGAATTCCTCCATCCGCAGGCGGACCTCTTCCGGCTGGCGGGCAACGTTGTAGGTCAGGGTGCCAAGCTTTTCCAGGTTGCGCCATTGGCGGCGCATCTCGCGATAATGATGGGCCGATACGGATTGCTTCAGGTAGCTTTCACCATCGAGATAGCTTTCCAGCATCGGGCGCCGGAACGTGTCGGTCGTGGCGACTGAAAGATCGCGGGCGATCGCGACGGCCTTCGCCAATTGAGCGAAGCGACCGTTAAGGCGAATATCCGGCAGAACCAGAACCGATGGCAGTTTGGTCTGGGGCTGGGTCAGAACTTCGAACAGGTTGTCTATCGTCTCGGCGGCATCCTCTGTGTCCAGCAGTGGAGTTCCAAGCGGCCCAAAGGGATTGGCCCAGGTACGGATGATCGGAGCGCCGACCGAAAAGCCTGGCCGCTCGACGGTAAAGGGCATCAGCAGGCGCAGGCGCGAGCGCATGCCGTTGTCATCGCGGATCAGCGCGAAACGCACCTGCTTGTCTTCCACACGCGGCATGGCAGGAGCCAGAAGGCGGGCGGAGAAAAAGATGTTGGGTTCCATCGCCCGATGCGACAGGAACTCCAGCTCTTCCTGCAGCTCATAGCCAAGGGTTGCGGGATAGAGCGAGAATTCGCGTCCGGCCCGGCCGACAGGCAGGTTGAGATCGGCTTCGGGCAATTCCTGTCTATCCTGTCCCAGAGCAGCTTGCCCCTTCGCATTTTCGATGCCCGGTGGTGGGAATTGCATGGTCAATTCGCTCCCAAACCGGCAAGAGGCCTGCGTGCGAAGGCAAATAGCGTGATGCCGAGCGTACGGCGGACTGTCAGATGAAGCAGCAGGGATTCGATCATGATTGCAGTAGCAGCCGCAACGGCTGCTCCAGTCAAGCCGAATAGCGGGATCATCACAGAATACAGGATTACCGCAGCAATCAGGGTTGCAGCATAAACTCCAACGCAGAGTTTCTGGTGTCCGGCCATAGTAAGTAGGACTTCTGCAGGACCGACGGATGCCTTGGCCAGGATGCCGGCAAAAAGGATGGCCATCAGCCCGTAGCCGTCGGTAAAGTTCGGGCCGAAGAGGGACAGAAGCAGCTCGCCGGCTGCAAGGGCGCAAAGGCCGATGATGAGCGACGGCCAGAAGGTCCAGCGTGTCGACCGGGCTGCGAAATCGGCAAGCGCATCATGGTCTGCGGCGGCAATGATGGCGGAGAAACGCGGTGCGGCTGCAGCCTTGACCGAGAAATAGACGAATTGCACCAGCACGATCGTTTTTGCTGCGGCGAAATAGATGCCGACCTGATCGGGCGGGAGATAAAGGCCGACCACGACCACGTCAGCATTGGTCAGCAGAAAACTGATCCCGTCAACGAGAAAGAGCGGTAGCGAATATCTCATCCATGTGCCCAACTGATATTGGCGCGGCGCCTCGCTTTTCTCCTTGCGGATCAGCGCGGCGAGCTGCACGAGATGGGCAAGCGTGGTGACATAGGTCGCGGCGAGTGCCGCTCCCATTGCAGTCGTCGCATCATGCGGTGCGTCGATGAATTCCGCAGTCGCCATGAAGACGAGGATGAGGATCGGTCTCAGAATGAAGGTCGGCGCCAGTGCCGAAACGGTCCAGCCGCGCGCCCTTGCCATGCCGTCGAGAATATCGCCGAGCGCGATCATCGGGATGATGAAAAGCGCAATGCCGATCGGAACGAGATAATAGGAGGCGATATCGTTGCCGAACACGGCCAGGAAGGCAAAGCCCAGTGTGCCAACCAGCGTTGCCGTCAGAAATGCAACAAGGCAGGATGCCACGTTCAGCCCGCGCAATATCGCGGTTTCGCCGCTTGCAAGATGCTGATGGTAGAAGCGGATGATCGAGGTGTGGAAGCCGAGGCAGGAGAGATTGCCGGTCAGGATCACGATCACCCAGACGAAGGCGTAGAGACCGTATTCGAACTCCCCCATCAGCCGTGCGAGAGCGATCTGGGAGAGAAAGGCGATTGCTGCCGAGGCGATGCGGATGGCGAAAGCCGTCAGAGCCTGACGCTGGGCCTTCGCCGTTTCGCTGTTGTCCGTCAGTACGATCCCGATTTTTGCGATCAGCGGTACGATCCGGGCGCGCAGGCCCGGCGGAAGCAGTTTTTCCGCTGTTTCGATAACCGCCATGAAGGGCAAGGGATACTCGTTCCGCCGCACAAATACTGATGAAAAGCATGGCAGGTCGCGGTTAAGAAACGGTTGGCAGCGACGATAGACTGATGGATGCCGTTGGCCTCAAAAGCAAAACGCCGCCCATTGGGCGGCGTTTGTATCAGCTATTTCCAGATGCCTCAGGCCTGTTCGAAGGCGCCGTGGCAATGCTTGTATTTCTTGCCGGAACCGCATGGGCAGGCCTCGTTGCGGCCGATCTTGCCCCAGGTTGACTGATCTTCCGGGTGGCGATCCTCGGGGGCGGCAATGAAGTCTTCATCGTCGCGGCCGGTAATCTGGTTTTCACCGGTCATCGGGTCGAGGTGATGTTCCTCATAGGTCTGTGGCGGAACCGGCGGCTCCGGATTCTGCATCAGCTCGACGCGCATCATCTGGGCGGTGACGGCTTCGCGAAGGTTAGCCAGCAGCGCCTGGAATAGTTCGAAGGCTTCTGCCTTGTATTCCTGCAGCGGGTCACGCTGGGCATAACCGCGGAAGCCGATGACGGAGCGCAGGTGGTCGAGATTGACGATATGCTCGCGCCACAGGTGATCGAGCGTCTGCAGCACGATCGAGCGTTCGACATAATTCATCACCTCGTTGCCGAAGCGTTCGCGGCGATCCTTGGCAGCGGCGTCGGCTGCCTCGGTAATGCGCTCGCGGATATCGTCTTCGCCGATGCCTTCTTCCTTGACCCAGTCCTCGATCGGAAGTTCGAGGTTGAGCAGGCGCTGGACATCCTGATGCAGGCCGGGTGCGTCCCACTGTTCGGCATAGGCGCGTTCCGGGATATGCTTGGCGACGATGACCTCGATGACTTCGTTGCGCATGTCCTCGATGGTCTCGGAAACATCTTCCGAATCCATCATTTCAATACGCTGTTCGAAGATCACCTTGCGCTGGTCGTTTGTGACGTCGTCGTATTTCAAAAGGTTCTTACGGATGTCGAAGTTACGGGCTTCGACCTTCTTCTGGGCGCGTTCCACGGCCTTATTGATCCATGGATGGACGATCGCCTCGCCTTCCTTGAGGCCCAGCTTCTGCAGCATGCCGTCCATGCGGTCGGAGCCGAAGATGCGCATCAGGTCGTCCTGAAGCGACAGGAAGAACTTGGAACGGCCGGGGTCACCCTGACGGCCGGAACGGCCGCGCAGCTGGTTGTCGATACGGCGGCTTTCGTGGCGTTCGGTGGCGATGACGTAGAGACCGCCGGCCTCCAGCGCCTTGGCCTTGAGTTCCTTGATCTCGGCGCGGATTGCCGCTTCCTTGGCATCGCGCTCGGCTTCGTCCTCAACGCCTTCAAGCTCGCGCTCAAGACGCATGTCGACGTTGCCGCCGAGCTGGATGTCGGTACCGCGACCGGCCATGTTGGTGGCGATCGTGACGGCCCCCGGCACACCGGCCTGGGAAACGATATAGGCTTCCTGCTCGTGGTAACGGGCGTTCAGCACGTTGAAGTTTTCGAAGCCGGACTGGCGCAGCATGGTGGCCAGAAGCTCGGATTTCTCGATCGAGGTCGTACCGACGAGAACTGGCTGGTTGCGCTCGTGCGCTGCCTTGATCTCGACGATGATCGCCTTGAACTTTTCCTCGAAGGTCCGGTAGACCTCGTCGTCCTCGTCAATACGGGCGATCGGCAGGTTGGTTGGAACTTCGATGACTTCGAGCTTGTAGATGTTGCCGAATTCTTCCGCTTCGGTCTGCGCCGTACCGGTCATGCCGGCGAGCTTGGAATACATGCGGAAGTAATTCTGGAAGGTGATCGAGGAGAGCGTCTGGTTCTCCGGCTGGATCTGTACCTTTTCCTTGGCTTCCAGCGCCTGGTGCTGGCCTTCCGAATAACGGCGGCCCGGCATCATGCGGCCGGTGAATTCGTCGATGATGACGATTTCGCCGTTGCGGACGATGTAATCCTTGTCGCGGGTGAAGAGCTTGTGGGCCTTCAGCGCGTTGTTGATGTGGTGGACGATCGCGACATTCTCGACGTCGTAGAGCGATTCACCCTTCAACAGGCCGGCCTGGCGCAGCAGATTTTCCAGCTTCTCGGTGCCGACTTCGGAGAAGTTGGCAGAGCGCTGCTTCTCGTCGATCTCGTAGTCTTCTTCGGACAGAAGCGGGATGTAGGTATCGATCGTCGTGTAGAGGTCGGAACGATCGTCCAGCGGGCCGGAAATGATCAGCGGCGTGCGCGCCTCGTCGACGAGGATCGAGTCCACTTCGTCGACGATCGCGTAATTGTGGCCGCGCTGAACCATCTGGCCGCGCTCGTATTTCATGTTGTCGCGCAGATAATCGAAGCCGAGTTCGTTATTTGTCGCGTAGGTGATGTCGCAGGCGTAAGCCGCGCGGCGCTGCTCGTCGTCCAGGCCGTGGACAATGACGCCGGTCGAAAGACCGAGGAAGCTGTAAAGACGGCTCATGATGCCGGCGTCGCGCTGGGCGAGGTAGTCGTTGACGGTAACGACATGGACGCCCTTGCCCGACAGGGCGTTGAGATAGACCGGCAGGGTGCCGACCAGCGTCTTGCCTTCACCGGTCTTCATTTCGGCGATCGCGCCGTCATGCAGGATCATGCCGCCGGTCAGCTGAACGTCGAAGGGACGCATGCCGAGCACGCGTCGGGAAGCCTCGCGCGCCACGGCAAAGGCCGGGATCATGATGTCTTCGAGCGTCTTGTCGTCGGCCAGCATCTGGCGAAACTCAACCGTCTTGTGGGCCAGTTGTTCGTCGGTCAGCGCCTTGGTCGCTTCCTCGATGGCATTGATCTTGGCAAGGGTCGGCTTGTAGCCGCGAACGCGGCGCTCGTTGGCCGAACCGAACAGTTTGCGGGCAATGCCGCCGAAGCTGACCATGCGAATGGTCCTTTCTGATCTCAGTGCCATGGGATTGCAGGTCGGAAGAGGTTGGTTCCAATGCCGGCAAATTGTCCCGTAACGCCCGGAAACTCTTCTGGACGCCAAGTTGCGTGACAGATAAGAGGGGGTCCGAATTATGTCAACGGTTGCGGCCGATACACTATGGCCACATTCCGGTGTTTGTGAAGGATTCAGGCCGGATCCAAACCCTGAGACCGGCATCCATGCGAAAGGTAACTTATGTTGCGTCACAAACTTCTCGTCACGGCGGCCGTCGTCGCCGCGATCTCGTTCCAGGCTCCCGCATTCGCGCAGGAAGATCCGGTTGTTGCCAAGGTCGGCACGCTCACGATCACCCAGTCTGAACTCGATCTTGCGATGCAGAACCTCGACCCGCAGCTTGCCCAGCTGCCGGACGAGCAGAAGAAGGTCGCGGCTCTTTCCGGTGCGATCGACGTCAAGCTTCTCGCCAGCGGCGCGCTTGCCGAAGGCGTCGACAAGACGGAAGATTTCAAGAAGCGCATGGCCTATATCGGCGATCGCGAGCTGCATAACGCTTTCTTCCGCAAGCATGTCGTCGAAGCAACGACCGATGCCGAAGTCAAGGCTCGCTACGACAAGGAAATCGCAGCCCTTCCGAAGCAGGAAGAAGTCAAGGCTGCCCATATCCTGGTCAAGACCGAGGATGAGGCCAAGGCGATCATCGCCAAGCTCGACAAGGGTGAAGACTTCGCCACGCTGGCCAAGGAAAACTCGCAGGATTCCAACAAGGATGATGGCGGCGATCTCGGCTGGTTTGGTCCGGGCCGCATGGTGCCGGAATTCGAAGAAGCCGCTTTCGGTCTCGAAAAGGGCGCCTATACCAAGGCTCCGGTCAAGACCCAGTTCGGCTTCCACATCATCAAGGTCGAAGACAAGCGCGATGCACCGCCGCCAGCTTTCGACCAGGTCAAGGACCAGGTGAAGCAGCTCGTCATGCGCGACAAGTATGTTGCCATCCTTGAAAAGGCCAAGGCCGAGCAGAAGGTCGAGATCACCGACGAAGCCCTGAAGAAGGGCTATGAGGAAGTTGGCAAGATGCAGGACGGCGCCGGCGATGCGGCTGCCCCGGAAGCTGCCCCGGCTGCAAAGCCCTGATCCATCGATTACAACGGGGGCATTCGTGCCCCCGTTTTTCTATCGCTTACTGAAAACTTTTCGCGCAGGTATTGACCATGTCCGCTTCCGTCTCCCCGCTCGCCCCGAAATCCTATCCTGAAATGCCTCTGGTCCGCGGTGTGCGGATGGCGACGGCAGCTGCAGGCATCAAGTACAAGGGCCGCACGGATGTGCTGCTGATGGTTTTCGACAAGCCTGCGGCGGTTGCCGGCGTGTTCACCAAGTCCAAATGCCCTTCGGCCCCGGTCGATTTCTGCCGCTCGAACCTCTCCCATGGCGTGGCTCGTGCAGTGGTGGTCAACTCCGGCAATGCGAACGCTTTCACGGGTATCAAGGGCAAGGCTGCGACCGCTCTGACGGCGAAATCTGCATCCGACGCTGTCGGCTGCGGCGAGAACGAGGTTTATCTCGCATCCACGGGCGTCATCGGTGAACCGCTCGATGCCACCAAGTTTGCCGGTGTTCTGGGCGACATGAACAAGACCGCTACCGGCGATTTCTGGCAGGAAGCCGCCAAGGCGATCATGACGACGGATACCTATCCAAAGGTCGCGACCCGTACCGCCGAGATCGGCGGCGTCAAGGTGACGATCAACGGCATCGCCAAGGGTGCTGGCATGATCGCGCCCGACATGGCGACGATGCTGTCCTTCGTCGTGACCGATGCCGACATTTCTTCCTCGGCTTTGCAGTCGATGCTATCGGCCGGTGTGGAGCCGAGCTTCAATTCGATGACGGTCGATAGCGACACATCGACCTCCGACACGCTGATGCTGTTTGCCACGGGCGCAGCTGCCGCCGATGGCCAGAAGCAGATTGCCGATGCCAATGATCCGGCGCTCGCCTCCTTCCGCGAGGCGCTGAACGCGCTGCTGAAGGACCTGGCGATCCAGGTCGCTCGCGATGGCGAGGGTGCCACCAAGATGCTCGAAATCACCGTGACCGGTGCGGAAAGCGATGCGGCCGCCAAGACGATCGCGCTGTCGATCGCCAATTCGCCGCTGGTCAAGACCGCCGCTGCCGGCGAAGACGCCAACTGGGGCCGTATCGTCATGGCCGTCGGCAAGGCCGGCGAAGCTGCCGATCGCGACAAGCTGGCGATCTGGTTTGGCGACATCCGCGTTGCCGTTAATGGCGAGCGCGATCCGGGTTATTCTGAAGAGGCGGCCTCTGCCGTGATGAAGGGCCAGGACATTCCGGTAAAGGTCGAACTCGGGCTCGGATCGGGCAAGGCGACGGTCTGGACCTGCGACCTGACCAAGGAATATGTCGCCATCAACGGCGATTACCGGAGCTGATGCGGGTGATGGCAGCAGCATCCGTAGAGCCCGATCTGCCGCTGGTCCGTAGGCTCGAAGCCGTCGGGTTTCGCGCATGGCCTGCCGCGTCCGTCGTCTATGACGGAAGCTGGCAGGTGCGGCTGACAGGCGGGCATCCGTCGAAACGGGTCAACTGCGTCGTTCCGCTTGATCCTTCCGATCACCGGGATCTCGATCTCAGGCTCACAAAGGCTGCCAAGCGTTTTGCGGATTACGGCAGGACGCTTGTGCTGAGGGAAACACCGCTTGCGCCGCCGGTCATGCTTGAGCATCTGGCGCGTAGCGGATGGGAGGTCTTCGAGACGGCGGATGTCATGACAGTCGACCTTTCCCGGCTGGAGCTTCCCGACACGCTCGATTATCTGCCAAGCCACGATATCGGCCGTTTTGCCGATGCATGCCTTTCGGTTGCCGGTGACGATCCGGCTTTGAAGCCGGCGCTTGCCGAGATCCTCAGTGCTATCAAGCCCACATCCGGCTTCTTCATGAAACAGGATCCCGGTAACGGAGCCGTGGCGACGGTGCTGTGCGTGCAGGACAACGATCTGGCCGGCATTCTTTCGCTTGCCGTTGCACCATCCCATCGCCGCGAACGGCTCGGCACAGACATGTTGTCCTCGGCACTTCGCTGGGCGCGGATCAGCGGTGCACGCACCGCCTGGCTGCAGGTCGAGTCAACCAATGAAGCTGCCATCGCGCTCTATCAGAGGTTCGGCTTCAGCAAGGCCTATTCCTATCGTTACTGGCGGAAATCATGAGCGAACCGAAAAAGCTGCTTCTCGTTTCCGCCTGCGCGCTGATCGATGCCGACGGTCGTATCCTGCTTGCGCAGCGGCCGGAGGGAAAATCGCTGGCGGGGCTGTGGGAGTTTCCGGGCGGTAAGGTCGAACCCGGTGAAACGCCGGAAGAGACGCTGGTGCGGGAGCTTCATGAGGAACTCGGGGTCACCACGAAGGTCGCCTGTCTTGCGCCGCTCACTTTTGCCAGCCACACCTACGACAGCTTCCATCTGCTCATGCCGCTTTATGTCTGCCGCCGGTTTGAGGGTGTTCCGACGGGCCGCGAGGGGCAGCAGATCAAATGGGTGAGGCCGAATGCGCTTCGCGACTATCCCATGCCGCCGGCGGATGAGCCGCTGATCCCGATGCTGCAGGATCTGCTTTAATTAAAATTAGAGCTGTCGGATTTATCTCGCGTTAACAGTTCGTTCAACGGATTCTGGCATCTTTGTGGCCAGGCACGTAATGATCTGACGAGGCTTCGGGACAATGGACGACGAGTTCTGGAAAACTGTGCGCAATCGCCAGCGGGCGACGTACAGGTCCGGCAGGACCGGAGCGCTGAATATTGCGCTGCTTTTCGGAACAGCCGTAATTGCCCTGTCGCTGATCGTGACGCCGATGCTGGCGGAGCGGTCGGACCAGAAGCGCCTTGCGCATGTGCAGGAAGACTTCGATATGCTGACGACGGGATCGATCAAGCCCGCCGAAGGTGGTTCGAAGCACTACACGATCCGCAGGAGCGTTCTGCAGGAGACACCCGGTTCGGTTTGCATCGTTCAGGGTTACGGAGCGGACGGCGATTGCTGAACCACTTCGACGCATGATCGAACCGCTTAGCTTCCAAGGACGACCTATGCGCCTGTTCCGCAGCTTTATCAGGGATATCAGTGGTGCAACGGCAGTGGAGTACGGCTTGCTTGCCGCAGTCCTCGGCATCACGCTTGCTGCTGCGCTCGGCAATTATTACGAGGCGATGGGCAATATGTTCAACACCATCACCAACACCTACACCAATGCGTCCAAATAAGACGGTTTAAAGCCGTTTCCGCTTTTGCGGAAGCGCTAGCCGTCCAGGCCCTTAAGGGCATCTGCAAGACGCACCTTGGCAGAACCTGGTTTCAGCGGCTGCTGCTGGCTCTCATGATGCGCCCATCCGGAGGCGTAGATGATCGAGAACGTGGCCCTGATCCTGCCATCGGGATCGGAATAACGCTCTGCATAGATTTCCGCAGCCCTCAGGAAAAATGCGCGCCCAAGGGGTTTTCTGCTGCGACCCCTCAAGGGATTGGCCATGCCCATGGCGCGCAAGTCGCGCATCAGCGGAAACAGGCTGTCATATCGAACCGTATAGTTTTCTGCGTCCACCACCGGAAGGGCGAAACCCGCCCGCTGGAGAAGGCCACCTATATCGCGCACATCGGCGAATGGGATAACGCGTGGGCTTGCGCCGCCTGTCAGCTCGGCCTCGGCCGCAAGCAGGACATCGCGCAACTCCGACAGCGTCCCCGCACCGGGAATGGCTGCGAGGAACAGGCCATCAGGCTTCAGACCGCGGCGAATGCGCACCAGCGTGCCTGGCAGGTCATTGACGGCATGCAGCGCCATCGGGGACAGGACGAGGTTAACCGATGCCGTCTCGATCGGCACGTCATCAAGACCGGCGGACAGGATATGCTCTCCTGCCTTGGCGAAGCGTTCGCTGGTTTCTGCGCGCTGAATTGTTTCGATCTTGCCGGTTTCGATTGCCTTTCGCGCGGCGATCCCCGTTCCTCCGTGCAGTTCGATGGCAAGAGGAAACTGCCGCTCCACGACGGAAAGACGCTCGGCCAATTCGCCTGCCGCCAGATCCAGCAAGAAATCCACATTGCCGGTGTAATTTGCCAAGGCTCGTTCGCGTCTGCGTGCCAGCAGGTCTTCGTCGAAGAGAAATTCCATCATCACCACCCGATTATGCTTCGCTAAGGCGCATTTCGTCGCTTATTGTCAAGTCCATGCCCGGCAATTCGGCCAATAGTCTCCTGAAAATGCTTTCGCAATCCGCTTCGGCCTGTCTGCAGCGGATCGCCGATGTCGTGTACCCTCCGGTATGCCTCGGTTGCGGCGTTCTGACGGGGCGTCATGGGGCAGTCTGCGCCTCCTGCTGGCGTGAGGTCCGCTTCATCGAGAGGCCCTATTGCGACATACTCGGCCTGCCGTTTTCCTATGATCCAGGGCCAGGCATGCTCTCGGCACAAGCCATCGCACATCCTCCGGTTTTCGATCGCCTGCGCGCAGCCACTGTCTTCGATCGCACCGCGCGCAACATGGTTCATGGGCTCAAATATAGGGACCGAGGCGATCTCGCGCCAATCATGGCAAGATGGATGGAGCGTGCGGGGGGCGATTGCCTGCGCAGCTGCGATGCAATCCTGCCGGTGCCTTTGCACCGGACGCGTTTTGCGCTCCGGAAGTTCAACCAGTCAGCCGAGCTTGCGCGGCATCTCGCAAGATCGACGGGGAAGCCCTATCTGCCGGCGGCGCTTGTGCGAACGAAGAGAACGAAGCGACAGGTAGGGCTGACGGCTCGGGCTCGCGAAGAGAATGTCCGGGCGGCTTTCGCCATTGCCGAAGGACGGGAGACTGAGGTGTTCGGCAAACACATCGTGCTTGTCGACGATGTCTACACGACCGGGGCCACAGTTACCGCTGCGACACGGGCGTTGAAGAAGGCGGGTGCCACCGAAGTCAGTGTTTTGACCTTTGCAATGGCACTGGCCGAAACTATATGAGAGACAACAGTCGGCGCGTATTCCTCCCAGCGCGCCCGGAGATTATCATGACGGATGTTACCATCTACACCCGCGAATATTGCGGTTATTGCTCACGTGCGAAAGCTCTGCTTCAGTCCAAGGGCGTCGAGTTCGTCGAGCATGATGCGACCTATAGCCAGGAGCTTCGCGCCGAAATGATCGCCAAGTCGAATGGTCGGTCGACCTTTCCGCAGATCTTCATCAACGGTGAACATGTCGGCGGCTGCGATGATCTGCATGCGCTTGATCGTGAAGGCAAGCTGGACTCGATGCTTGCGTAACAGGACGTTTAGACGATGATCAAGGTCGCTGCAGTGCAGATGCGTTCCGGTGTCGATCCTGTCAAGAACGCGGCCGACATGTCCCGGCTGGTTCGGGATGCGGCGGCGCGCGGGGCGACTTACGTCCAGACGCCGGAGATGACCGGTATGCTGCAGCGGGACCGCAAGGCTGCCCGCGAGGTCCTGCGCGGCGAGGCGGATGACATCATCGTTGCGGCGGCGCGCGGGCTTGCGGCGGAGCTCGGCATTTTCCTGCACGTCGGTTCGACGGCAATTGCTCGTGATGACGGCAAGATCGCCAATCGCAGTTTTCTCTTTGCGCCCGACGGTCGCCTGATCTCGACCTACGACAAGATCCACATGTTCGACGTGGATCTCGACAATGGCGAGAGCTGGCGGGAGAGCTCTGCGTATGAGCCGGGCGACGTCTCCAAGGTGGTGGAGCTGCCTTTCGCAAAGCTCGGTATGTCGATCTGTTACGACTTGCGGTTCCCTCAGCTGTTCCGCGCACAGGCTGTAGCCGGAGCGACGATCCTGACGGTGCCGGCTTCCTTCACGCGACAGACGGGCGAGGCGCATTGGGAGATCCTGCTGCGGGCTCGGGCCATCGAGAACGGCGCTTTCCTGATTGCGGCAGCGCAGGCCGGGGTACACGAGGACGGCCGGGAGACCTATGGCAATTCTCTCATCATCGACCCCTGGGGCAAAATTCTCGCACGAGGTGGCGATGCGGGTGAGGAGGTTCTCGTTGCCGATCTCGACCTGGACAGCGTTGTGATTACTCGCAAAAAGGTGCCCAATCTGAAGAATGCACGCGAGTTCGTGCTGGAGGATGTTACCGGCCCGGATGCCGACCGGGGTGCCGGTGGAGTGGCAGTGTGATCAAATATTCGCTGTGCTGCGACAACGCACATACCTTTGAGGGCTGGTTTTCCGAGAGTGCCGATTTCGACCGGCAGGTGGAGAGCGGCTTTCTGACCTGTCCGATCTGCAATTCGGGTTCGATTTCCAAGTCGTTGATGGCGCCTTCCGTTTCCACCGCGCGGAAAAAGGAAGCCAAGAAGCAGATGGCGATGGATCTCGCCCGGCAGGAAGCAATGGTTAAGCTTCGCGAAGCTGTCGCCAATATCCGCGCTAATTCCGAGGATGTAGGCGAAAAATTTCCCGAAGAGGCGCGCAAGATCCATTATGGCGAGGCGGATGCCCGCGGGATCATCGGTCAGGCGAGTGCGGACGAGGTTCGCGACCTCATCGACGAGGGGATTGAAGTCGCGCCGCTACCCGATTTTAAGGACGATACGAACTGATATGGCCAACTGAGATGACCAGCGCGGCGAGACTGGCGATCTACAATTTTGGCCTTTTCGTTGCGTCTTATGACAGTCCCGCGGTCGAGGGTTTTCGTCTGCGGGAACCCGCCAATTTTTCGGCTGCCGAATGTGCCGAAGGGTTCATCGGCCGCTCCGGTTATGAGGGCGAACCGGGACCAGAGAGCTGGGGAACGCAGGTCTTTCCGCGATTCATCAATGGAAGCGGATGCGAGTGGGCACCTTCCTCGCTTTCGCTATGGGCCGATCTGGAATCGCTTATGGCGTTTTCCTATTCCGGCGTTCATGCGGATGCGCTGAAACATGCCAAGAACTGGCAGGTTGAGAAACAATGGCCGGCTCTGGTTCTTTGGTGGTCCGAGGGCCGTCCTGATTGGGCCGAGGCTGTCGAGCGGTTCGAATATCTGCACGACCATGGGCCGGGGCCAAGGGCTTTTCATTTCAAAGATCCCTACGGGTATCATGGCGAACGGATATCGATCGACCGTACCCGCGTGCGCGAACTCGCCGCGCTGAACGCCGAAAGACACAAACACCTGATGGCTCATGTGCTTTCGATGAAAGTATAGCATGGTAGCCGGGGAGGGGGACGGTCGGTCGGTCGGCAAGCCGTTTGCAACTCTTCGACATAGGATCGTGCCCGAACCTGATTGTGAACTGATATGTGTCGCGCGACATCCGCGAGGTCCTGGCGAGCCTCCCCGGTAAAGATCACCTTCATCGGGCAGGGCGTTTCCAGCCGAGTTCATCATAGACGCTGTCGAAGGCTTCTTCGAGCGACATGACGCGCCCGGCCTCGATATCGTCGATGCCCTTCTGCAGCTCTGCGTCGAGCTTGCGTCTGGCGAGATCACGTTGACGGCGTTCGAGGATTTCGTACGCGGCGAGGTGAAATCAGCCCTCGCGCTTTGCCAGCAGCATGTAATTGACGTCCATGTCGGGCGAGAGGTTCCAGCGATCCTGCAGTGGATTGAAGAAGACGC
>RCUP01001292.1_pt1 | contig 15565 bp, 18 predicted proteins | sample 2166341 | NCBI WGS metagenome assembly RCUP01 (sample SAMN09932325, study PRJNA488358) | compost metagenome | isolation source: compost soil in succinonitrile-enriched | place: Germany: Experimental Botanical Garden | reverse complement strand
GTATGATGGAAGCAGGTTTCTCCTTGATGCAGATGGCAAAGGTTTCCGGAAAATTGGGACAATTGGCAAGTCATAAATTGCCGTATGTTTCTTATTTGACAGATCCGACAACCGGTGGTGTTACTGCATCTTTCGCGATGTTGGGTGATATCAATATAGCAGAGCCGGAAGCTTTGATCGGATTTGCAGGACCTCGCGTAGTAAAAGAAACAATCGGTAGAGATTTACCGGATGGATTCCAGACTTCCGAATTTGTTTTGGAACATGGATTCCTGGATTATATTGTGAATAGAACCGAACTGAAAGAAACCTTGGGTCATTCCTTGAAAATGTTCAGATCGTAAATCAATAAAAATAGCATCCCCCTGACTTAGTCGAGGGGGATTTTTTTTGCCATGAAAATACTGACAACAGACCATTTCTTGATTTCGACCTGGGCAGGAGGGAAGACTACCCAATTGTATATTTCACCCGAAGAGGCGAGTCTCAGTGAACGAAACTTCGACTGGCGAATCAGTTCTGCCGTCGTAGAGATCGAAGAGTCGGAGTTTTCCATGTTTGAAGGTTATGAGCGCATTCTGATTCCTTTGGAAGGCAGGCTGGAAATGGAACATGAAACCGAAAATGGGATGATAAAACAATCGGTGGAAGCATTCGAGCTTGCACGTTTCAATGGAAGCTGGAAAACAAGGGGAAAAGGAAAGCTGATCGATTTCAACCTCATTTTCAAACCGGAATATGCTCCCAAAGTTTCTGTAAACAACTTTGAAACGGGGGATTTTCTTACTTTGACCGAAACCGCCATTTATCTTTATCAGGGAGTATTGGAAAAAGATCAGCAAAAAATTAAGGCACCGGCATTGATCCTCCACGATCAGAATATTCCCTCTGATTTTCAGGTAACAGAACCTTCAAAAGTGATTTCAATTCAGTTGTAATTGGTTCTATCACGCGACTTTCCGTTTATTTCCGTCAAAACTAAATCGATATTTTAACGAATAATTTACTTGGAAATAATTATTCATTGAAATAGTATGAATATTCATTTGTTAGGAAAATATTTTCATTGGACACCCTGCTATATAGGCTAAAATATTATATTCGTTCAACTGAAAACTATTGCGGAACTAATACATACATTACCTTGAATAAAATAATAAGCATACTCACTTTTTTACTTTTGTTATCCAATTTCGGATGGTCTGCAAAAGTGCGCGAAGCGGATACGTTAAATAAACTGGATACGCAAGGCAAAAGAACCGGATACTGGGTTGTTGATGAAGGAAATGATGCTACGACGCTTGATAGTGAATTAAAAAGAAAAGAAGGTAGATACATCAAAGGACGCAAATTCGGAGCTTGGATTTGTTATTATCCTGATGGAAAAACTCCACGTTTGATCGGTGAGTATCTGGACAACAGACCTGGCGGTGCTTATTTCCGCTTCGATCGAAAAGGGGAATTGATTCAGGCAAGCACGGTTCCCAGAAAAATTACTTCATCTCAAATATTAGAAGCACACAACGGATTGTTCGATTGCAGAATGTTTTTTCACAATCGTGAAATGGTAGCAGGGCAAGTGTTTTTTGCAGAACGGGCTTTTAGTGTTCCATATGCTTATCAATTTTGGGTAGAAGAATCCATGCATCAAAATCAATCTCAAAATGCACACGTGAATTTTGCCTGGTTATCTCAGAATTACCCTCAGTTATATTCCACTTATCTGAATGTCAGAACACCTCATAATGTAAGCGTGGAAAACCCTGAAATTCAGAATGTGGTTAGCAAAATTGAACGTATTCAGGACTCAAGCCCTGTTTCACATCCACGTAATTCCATTATGAATGCTCCATTTGTGCACGCACCCCGCGTTGCCAAAGGAATTGTTTTTCAACCCAATGGATTTAACAAGCTGTATACAGAATCCGATGAAATCTGGATCGACGGTTTGTTTAGAAATGGTCAGTTGAAGGATGGAAAAGTCTTTGTCTATGACCGTGACGGTGTCTTGCTAAAAGTACGCATCTTCAAAGATGGTTTGTACGTCTCCGACGGAGGATTGTAATAATTACACGAATTACGAATTACGAATTACGAATTACGAATTACTTTTTTGATGCTTAAAGCAATTAATTTGAAATTAGGTACTCTGAATTCGTAATTAGTTGCTATCTTTGCACCGTAATTCCAAAAGTTGGGATTGTACATAAAAATTATTCAAGTAATATTGGCATGTCATATTTAAGTTCAGAGAAAAAAGAAGAGATCTTCGCAAAACACGGAGGTGCAGCAACAAACACAGGTTCAACAGAAGGTCAGGTAGCATTGTTTACTTACCGTATTGCTCACTTAACAGAGCATTTGAAAAAGAACCGTAAAGATTACGGAACACAAAGATCTTTGCAGTTGTTAGTTGGTAAGCGTCGTAGTATGTTAGATTACCTTAAGAAAAAGGATATCGAGAAATACCGTGCGTTGATTAAAGAATTAGGTTTACGTCGTTAATTCGAAATTTTACAGTAGAGTTGAAAATTTTTTCAATCTTACTGTGACAACATATTAAAAAGGGGGGCTTGTCGGATTATTCCGGTGTCCCCTTTTTTGCTTTAGTTCTCGATAAATTCTGTCCTGTCAATTAGAGTGTCCGCCGCGGCAGATAATCGAGAATATGGCAGAATACTCGAACTGACAGCAAAAAAAGAGATTAGGACTATCAGATATTTTAAGGTATCAGGATTCAAACACCCCTGAAAATTTAAAGTCCGAGTCTATAATAAAAATGACTTTTAGATGAAAAGTTTGGATAGCTAAGATTAATCAAGTCTTGATGTCCTTAAGTCTTAAAATCTTGAAGTCTATTAAAAATGTAAAGAATAAATATGAATATAGGAATCAAAAAGTCCATCGTTACTGGAGGGAAAGAAATTTCCATCGAGACCGGAAAATTGGCTAAACAAGCCGATGGTTCAGTAGTGTTACAAATGGGCAACACGGTGTTATTAGCAACTGTAGTTGCAGCACCAGAAGCAAAAGAAGGAGTAGATTTCCTTCCCTTAACGGTAGATTACCGTGAAAAATACGCAGCAGCAGGTCGTTTTCCTGGTGGATTCTTCCGTAGAGAAGCTCGTCCATCTGAGGCAGAGATCCTGGTTATGCGTTTGGTGGATCGTGCATTACGTCCATTATTCCCGGATGATTATCATGCTGAAGTTCAGTTGATGATTCAATTGTTGGCTTACGACGGAGTAAACAACCCGGATGCATTGTGTGGTTTGGCAGCTTCTGCAGCGATTGCAGTTTCTGATATTCCATTCAACGGACCAATGTCTGAAGTACGTGTAGGACGTATCAACGGAGAATGGATCGTGAATCCAACGATGGAAGAAATGAAATCGGCAGATATCGATATGATGGTTGCTGGTACCATGAAGGATGTGAACATGATTGAAGGAGAGTTCCAGGAAATCTCTGAATTGGAAATGGTTGAAGCGATCAAAATTGCTCACGCAGCAATTAAAGAGCAATGTCAATTCCAGTTAGATCTTGGAGCATTGATCCCAACTGCGAATCCGAAACGCGTTTACTCTCACGAAACTCATAACGAGGACGTGAAAGCGAAAGTATACGAATTGGCAATGGATAAATGTAAAGAAGTTGCTCGTCAAGGTCTTGCAAATAAAGCGAAACGTACAGAATTGTTCGACGCAATCAAAACTGAAGTAAAAGCTGCTTTCTCGGAAGAAGAATTAACTGAGGTTAGCGGATTTATTTCTACTTACTTCTCTGAAGTGAAGAAGAAAGCAGTTCGTTGGGTGATGTTGAACGAACAAAAACGTTTGGACGGTCGTAAATTCGACGAGATTCGTCCGATTTGGGCTGAGGTAGATTACTTACCAATGGTTCACGGATCATCTGTATTTACACGTGGGGAAACTCAATCATTGACAACATTGACCCTTGGTGGTAAAATGGATGAGCAATTGATCGACGGGGTTACTTTCCACGGAACAGAGAAATTCTTGTTGCATTACAACTTCCCTCCATTCTCAACAGGTGAAGCGAAGCCGTTACGCGGAACTTCCCGTCGTGAGATCGGACACGGAAACCTTGCATTACGTGCATTGAAACCGGTTCTTCCGGCAGATAACGCATATACTATTCGTCTGGTTTCTGATATTCTTGAATCAAACGGTTCGTCTTCTATGGCAACAGTTTGTGCAGGTACATTGGCATTGATGGACGGTGGTGTTCAGATCAAAGCTCCTGTTTCAGGTATTGCAATGGGATTGGTTGCTGACGAAGGTAAATTTGCCGTATTGTCTGATATCTTAGGAGATGAAGATCACTTAGGAGATATGGACTTTAAAGTAACAGGTACTTCTAAAGGAATCACAGCTTGTCAGATGGATATCAAAGTAGACGGTTTACCGTACGAAGTATTGATCCAGGCTTTGGATCAGGCACGTGCAGGACGTTTACATATCTTAAATAAGATTATTGAAACGATTGCAGCTCCGAATCCGGACTTCAAACCGCAAACTCCTCGTATCGAAGCATTCAACGTGCCGAACGATATGATCGGAGCAATCATCGGACCTGGAGGAAAAATCATTCAAGGAATTCAAAAAGACACGAACACAACTATTACAATTGAAGAATTGGAAACAGGTGAAGGTCGTGTTCAGATTATGTCGAACAACGCAGAAGATATGAATGCTGCTAATTCACGTATCCGTATGATCGCATTCCCTCCAACAGTTGATGAAGGTGCAGAATATGAAGGAAAAGTGAAAGCAATCAAAGATTTCGGTGTATTCGTTGAGATTCTTCCGGGAACTGACGGATTGATCCACATTTCTGAGTTCTCTTGGGAGAAAGTGGCGAAAATGGAAGACGTAGTAAAAGAAGGAGACGTATTGAAGTTTAAAGTAGTTGGAAAAGATCCAAAAACGAAAAAATGGAAATTGTCTCGTAAAGTTTTATTGCCAAGACCAGAGAAAGCTGCTGAAGCTCCAAAAGCTGAGTAATTTAAAACAGTATAGAAAAGCCCCGATCCCGTATGTACGGGATCGGGGCTTTTTGTTTTTAATAATTAGCAACCACATGCCCTTCCGTGATTTTGTAGTGATCTGAAGGGAAGTTGACATAGTATAATTTGATTTTAAATTGGAATTCTAGACGTCTTGCAACCGTATCATTGGATAAAACATGGAAAGTTCCATCATAGGCTTCATAGGATTTATTGCCCTTGTAAAAATTAAATGCCAAAATAGGCAGACTACTAGCTCCATATTCGTAAAATCCAGGAGAAATATCAGACTGAAAATACATTTGGTATAGTCCGCTATTTGTGGTGGAGGATCCTGCCTCAATGAGTATCGTTTGATCCGGATTGAACCATGAAGTCGATACGGTTAGCGCTTGAAGTTTACCGTTACGTTTCAATGAAAGTTGATTTTCATGAATTGTTTTTACAGGATTGTGTTCTTCCTTTTTGCAGGAAGTTGAAAGTGCCAGGATTAAAAAGGGCAGATAAAGGAGTTTTTTCATCGATTCAGGGTTTTCATAAAAATAGATTAATTCTTTTGATTGTTCCAAAAGCTAAGTAATTAAAATGGATTTGAAAATTTAGTGTAAAAAGTCGGGGTGAAAAATTTTTCACCCCGACTTTTTTATTTCAATTCAATTTCATTCTCTCATATTTCGAATGATAATATAGTCCGGTCAAACATTCATCTTCAAGGTATAATCAACGGAGTGTTTTCCGGATCCGATGATCAAAAAGAAAGATGCTACAGCAAGTGCTGCAAAAGCTTGTATCAAAGCTGATACATCCATTGTTCCTGTGAAATTGATGATCACAGCTCCAATCAGAATAGGATATTGAAATGCAAGAGAAAGTCGGGTAAGTAAACCCACCACAACCAGGATACCGCCGGCAAAATGAGACATGGCGATGTAATGTGCTAAAATCAAAGGCATTGCATCCTGATCATTCGGAGCAATTAAATGGGCCAGTTCTTTTGTTTGTCCGGAAAATTGTATTCCTTTCCAAAACAAGAAGATTCCTAAACCAATGCGAAGCACATCCAAACCAATTGATGTATGAGCGTTTGCCCATTTGTTCATTCTAACAATTGTTTTCATGGCGCAAATATTTATAATAACTATCAAGTTAGTGAATGTCAGGTTGATAATCAACTTTATAGCATTATTTAAACCTACAAAAAAGAGGTTATGAGGCCAGATCATTCGTCAACCGGCTTTTGATTACAGCTCTACCTTATTCAAATTCCCGTTTTCATCAATGGTGTAAATTGCTTTCGTCTTTGATTTTTCCTTCGCTTTCAATTCTTCTTCCATTTTTTTTCGGATTTCTTCTTCTGTATTTGGAGTTACATATTCTGTAACCAGTTTGTAATAGAATTGAATAACTGGTTGTGTATTATCAGGATGAAAAACAAAATCAACTTGTTTGAGGTTGTAATCAAAATAATTGTCTACATCCACAGATCGATCTAGGGAAAGTGTGGAATTTTGAGACAAATGATGCTTGTAAAAACTTGGATTCTTGATAATGGATCTCAGGTAGCGTTCAGAAGGATAGTACGTGTCGGAATGCCGTGCAATTTTTACCTTTGCGTTGTCGATATTTGCTCCCAGATCTTTGCATAATTTCTTTTTTTGGTTCACCAATTCAACCAATTTGTCATTCATTTCTGCATAAATGGGTTTTGAATCATTCAGGTATGCCTGCGCATTGATCAGATCATAAATTCCCATTTTCAGACAAATCTCAGATAAACGAGGGATTTTAGCGAAATCATTCACATTGAATACAATGTTTTCAGTGACTTTATAGCCAATGGGCGCAACTGAATCCATTCGTTGGAAATCGAAAATAGGATCGAGAGCAATTGGTTCGAAAACAACGTCTTTACGGGTTAAACCAATTTCTATCACAGCTTTCAGCAAAGAATCTGATTTTCTACTCAATAGTTCTTCCGTTTTTTCCACGGAATTGGCAATGAACGAAGTGGTATAAGTGATTTGGTATCCGTCCGGAATAGCGTTGTAAATCACTTCGGTGGAAATAGTCATGTTATGTGCGTCTCCATTGATGTTGATCTCATAGCTGCTGATGGAAGAGTTTCTGGAATCGTTGTAATTCCGGTTATCTAGCTGCCCGAATAAGTGAGCAGAATACAAAATAAATGTGAAAAGGAGAGTTGTTTTCATAATTGTGATTTTTGGTGAGTGTTTAAAATGTAAATTGGTAAACGATTACTGCTTTTTTATCGTTAACACCAAAAAATCAAAAAAGTCACAGATGTCAAAAGGAAAACCTTTTTCAATCGTAGAGCGAATCAAAAGTTTTAACTATGCTTTTGCAGGTTTAAAAACACTTTTCGTTGAAGAACACAATGCCCGGATTCATTTGATTTCAGCATTGATTGCAATTACTTTGGGTTTTGTTCTGAAAATCTCTCCGAATGAATGGATTTCCTTAGTTGTCGTAATGGGTTTGGTATTTATTTGCGAAGCTTTCAATACGGCTTTGGAAGCTTTATGCGATTATGTTCAATTCGAAAAACATTCTCAGATTAAAAAAGTGAAAGATTTAGCCGCAGCTGCCGTACTAATTAGTGCTGTTTCTGCGTTAATTACAGGAATCATCATTTTTGCACCTAAATTCATTTCCATATGTACAAACAACTAATCAAAAGCAATCAACTTCCGATTTCCCTGTTTATGGGAGTTTTATCTGTTTTTTGTTTTGGACTTTCCCTCTTGAGAGTTGAGCTTTCCGGAACCAGACACTTTTTATTCCTGAACTGGAATCTCTTTCTGGCCTTTGTTCCCTGGCTCTTTACACTTATTCTGACCATGAGTCCCAATCTGCGGAAGAAGAAGTTTGTTGTTTTCGGAATGCTTGGATTTTGGCTGCTGTTCTTTCCGAATGCTTCTTACATTCTGACAGATTTGTTTCACTTAAGCCATCATTCATCCATGCCGATCTGGTTTGACCTCGTTTTGATCTTATCTTTTGCATGGACGGGCTTGCTTTATGGCTTTTTGAGTTTATGGAATCTGGAAGAGCTGATGAAACAGTTTTTGTCCTCAAGAGTCATTTCGATGATTTCGGTTTTATTGTTGTTTGTCAGCAGTTTTGGAATTTACATCGGAAGATATTTGCGTTGGAACAGTTGGGATATTCTCAATCAGCCCGGAAAATTGATGGCAGATGTGGGAGATCGGATCATTAACCCGATGGATCATCCGAGAACCTGGGGAGTAACGATTTTTATGGGCTTATTTCTGACGATATTGTACCTTACTTTTTCGCTTTTGAGAAGTAGGAAAGTTCCGCAGAGTGTTTAACTTTACTTTCATGAGAATACTACTGATTGTATCTTTAATTGCTTTCAATTCAAGGGGATTTGCTCAAAATGAGACATACTATAATCAGGTATTTGACTCGGTTTCCAAAACCAATAAACAAAAGGAAGGAATTGCTTACTTTGAGTCGGAACTCAAGAAATTCCCGAAGAATGAGTTTGTTTTAAGATCTCTGGGAGCTTTGAATCTTCAATTGGGGAATTTTAAAGAAACCAGGACTTTTTACAACAAAGCTTTGGAAGTGAATCCGGAATGCGCCAAGTGCTATTTCTATATTTCACAAGCCATGGCGAATGAAAATAATTTCGACGGAGCGTATCAGGCTCTTGAAAAGGGAATCAGTATCAATCCAAAAGAAGGTTTGTTGTATTTATTACGGGGAAAACTCAAGATGCATCAGGGAAATGAAATTGGCGGTTTGAATGATTTGTCAAAAGCCATTTCAGTTGAACCGGATAAATCAGCCTATTACCTTGAGCGGGCAGATTATTATCTGAAAAAAGGGAATTACTTTGCTACAAAAAATGATCTGTTAAAAGCACAAAAAGTAGATCCGGAAAATCTGTTGATCTTTAATAAACTGGCTGAAGTATTTACGTACGAACGCAATTTTGAATCCGCATTGTCTTCAATCAATGAGGCTTTGGCGATCGATTCCCTGGATGTGAAATCACTGATGACCCGCGGAGCAGTTTATTCCACAAAAGGAGATGTCAACGCAGCAATGAAAGAGTTTGAACATGTCATCCGTCTGGCTCCGGGAAATTACATGGCGCATTATTACCTTTCTGAATCGTATTATAAATTGGAAAAAATGGATGAGTTTTGTACTTCGGTCACAGAGTCCATTCGCTTGATCGAAGAGCAGAAAGTCAATGATCCTGAATTTTACAGTTATGCTCTGGCTCATCAAAAGGATGTGTGCAATGCTTCTGTATCAAGCTATTATTATCAAAGAGGAATTGCAGCTTTCAACAGCGGGGAATATCAAAAAGCAATTTCCTGGTATGATCAGGGAATCGAAAAATTTCCCGGAGAGTATATGACATATTCTTTCAAAGCAAATGCTGAATTGTCCTTAAATGAAAGCCGAAAGGCTGTAGATAATTACCACAGAAGCCTCAAAAATAGCGATCAGGTTGCCGGTGAAATGCTGAAGAATCCCAAGTATTCAACAGGTATTTCCAGAGATTCGATAGAATTGTTTCGAAAAGGATTTGAATCGTCCACTTATCTTTCGCTTGCTTTTTGCTACTTCAATTTGGGAGAACTGGATTCTGCTTTGAAATGCGTCGATTATTCCATTTTACAGACTCCTGATTTATCGGATTTTGCTACCGGGGATTCGCACTTCATGAAAGGAATTTTATTGTTGGATAAAGGCCGTTTTTCTGAAGCTGAAAAAGCCTTTACGGAAGCAGCCCGCCGTTCACCAGATTGGTCCGGATGCGAGGATTATATTGTTTTGTCCATAATCTCTCAGGTTAAAAATCTTCCGCTTTCCAGAAATGAATTGCAGATGAAGGAGTTGAAAGATTTGGGAGAATTGCACTGGAACCTACCGCTTAAGATGTCCAAAGGGTCGGAGTACTTTGACCGTGCCTTGCGACATGTGGAAAAAGCTTTGCAGATCAATCCTGTGGATGTGTTTGCCTTGTATTTACGCGGATACATTAACCGGCAACTGGGCAAAAATGCCTGTATTGATTTTCTAAAAGCCAATCAATTGGGCTATCCGGTGGAATTGAGTTTTTTGAAAGAATGCAAGTAAGAGGATGAAATTCTCATACAAAACTTAAAAGAACTAGGTGTAAGGCAACATCTTTCGTTTTTTTTCGTCTGTGATATAAAACAAAGTAACCATGAATAAACTGATCTTAATCTTTTCACTTTCAATAGTCGGACTTTTTTCTTGCAAGAAAGAAACCAAAACACCAAAAACAGACCTTCTTGAAGTCGTAAAGAACAGTCCTGAGACCATTACAATCGGAAATAATGTGCTAACGCTTGATGTTTTATTGTGGAGAGATTTCATGCCGGGAATAGGTTCTTCTGAAAATGGAAGTTCACTTTATTGTTCAGTGGAATTGAAAAATTCTCAGAATCTCGACCTTCATGAAAACATTACCCTTAAGCGGGTATATGTTATTAATGGGAATGAATTCTGGAATAGTGTTCTCATAGAACAAAATCATGGTTTAGCGCATGTTGTAGCCGGAGGAGCAAATGAAGGACCTATTTGGGGACCGGACATTCAGGTAGATGTCGTTTGTGAGTTTGAATACAACGGAGTCATTCGAAGAATGATCTCTAAATCTCAAAACATTGAAATGACGATGTAAGACGTTACTTTAAAAATTAACTTTTCATTTTATCTTTTCTCATTTAACTCTTGTATCTTTACCCAAGCTTTAGGGGTGACGGTTAACCAACTGTCTGAGAAACACCCTTTGAACCTGACGCTGATGTGTGATCATTCGGCATTCTGATATTTTCATCAGGATTCGGTTAGTACCGACGTAGGGAAAAGTAAATGGATACAGTCTTTGTAGTCATTCCTAAAGTGCGTATATTACAAATTGGAATGACAATATCTTTTAACAATCAAACACTTGAAGTGGAAGACCGGATGGTACTTTCAAATTTTGTTTTTCAGCAATTAGGTGAAAAGCAGAATGGAATTGCTGTTGCCATTAACGGCGAGGTAAAATCCAAAACCATTTGGCAAGAAGTTCTTTTAAATGAACAGGACGATGTGTTAATTATTAAAGCTACGCAAGGGGGGTAACAAGGACTTCAAGATGTTAAGATATCAGGATTTCAAGACTGTAAATATTAAAGAAGTTTAAGTAATGGTCAAGACGCATAATTTTAGAGAATTGCAAATTTGGAAAGAGTCTATGACTTTTGTTAAATCAATTTACTTATTGACATCATCTATGAATTCAGATGAAAAATTTGGCCTGATTTCTCAAATGAATAGATGCGCTGTTTTGATACCTTCAAATATTGCAGAAGGTTCAGGAAGAACTTCAGAGAAAGAGTTTGTTCGATTTTTAGATATTGCAATTTCTTCATCTTACGAATTGGAGACACAACTCATATTGGTAAGCGAGATTTATGACATATCAACAGAAAGTATCATCGATCAACTGACAATTATTCAAAAGAAAATAGGAGCATTTAAAAGAACATTAAATACAAATTAAAGCGATTACAACAGATTTCAGTCTTAAAGTCCTGAAATCCTGTAGTCCTAAAATCCAATAAAAGAAATGAAAAAAGCAGATCAAACACCAAAAGAAGGAAGCATCACAACCGGTGCTATTTCAGGATCGAAAAAGGTCTATGTATCTGGAACAATCCATGATATCAAAGTTGCAATGCGTGAAATCACATTAACGCCGACGAAACATGCTAACGGAAGATTGGAGGAAAATGCTCCGGTGACTGTTTATGATACAGGTGGTGCTTACACGGACGACAACGTTGTGATTGATGTGAAAAAAGGATTGCCGCGTTTGCGTGAGCAATGGATTTTAGATCGCGGAGATGTGGAGGAATTAACGGATGTGAGTTCAGATTATGGAAAAGAACGTAAGAACGATGAGAAATTAGATGCATTGCGTTTTGAACACATCAGTAAACCTTTGCGCGCTAAGGCAGGAATGAATGTTTCACAATTGTATTATGCGAAGCAAGGAATAATTACTCCGGAAATGGAATACATCGCCATTCGTGAGAACCAACGCTTTGATGAATTGAAACTTCAATTGAATGGTCAATATGAAGCGCTAACTGCGCAGCATGGAGGTGAAAGCTTCGGAGCAAATACACCGAAAGGATTTATCACACCGGAATTTGTACGTGATGAAATCGCTGCAGGACGTGCAATTATTCCAAATAATATCAATCACCCGGAGTCGGAGCCAATGATTATCGGCCGAAACTTTTTGGTGAAGATCAATGCGAATATCGGAAACTCAGCTGTGACATCTTCTATTGAAGAAGAAGTGGAGAAAGCTGTTTGGGCTTGTCGTTGGGGAGCTGATACCATTATGGACTTGTCGACAGGTAAAAATATCCACGAAACACGCGAATGGATTATTCGTAACTCACCGGTTCCGATTGGTACAGTTCCGATTTACCAGGCTTTGGAAAAAGTAAACGGAGTTGCAGAGGATTTGACCTGGGAAATTTTCCGCGATACACTGATTGAACAAGCAGAACAAGGAGTTTCTTACTTCACCATTCACGCAGGAGTTCTGTTGCGATACATTCCTTTGACAGCAAAACGTGTTACAGGAATCGTTTCCCGTGGTGGTTCTATCATGGCGAAATGGTGTTTATCACATCACAAAGAGAATTTCCTGTATACCCATTTCGAAGACATTTGTGAAATCATGAAGGCATATGACGTTGCTTTCTCTTTAGGAGACGGTTTACGTCCGGGATCTTTGGCTGATGCAAATGATGCGGCACAATTCGGTGAATTGGAAACTTTGGGAGAATTGACAAAAGTTGCCTGGAAACACGATATTCAGGTAATGATTGAAGGTCCGGGACACGTTCCGATGCATATGATCAAAGAAAATATGGACAAGCAGTTGAAAGAATGCCACGAAGCACCTTTCTACACACTCGGACCATTAACAACAGATATTGCACCGGGTTACGACCACATTACTTCCGCAATCGGAGCTGCAATGATCGGTTGGTTCGGAACAGCCATGTTGTGTTACGTAACACCGAAAGAACATTTGGGCTTACCGAATCGCAAAGATGTGAAAGACGGAGTAATTACCTACAAACTGGCAGCTCACGCGGCGGATTTGGCAAAAGGACATCCGGGATCACAATACCGAGATAACGCCTTGAGTAAAGCACGTTTCGAATTCCGTTGGGAAGATCAGTTCAACTTGTCTTTGGATCCGGATACGGCACGTGAATTCCACGACGAAACATTACCTGCGGAAGGTGCGAAAGTTGCTCATTTCTGCTCTATGTGCGGCCCGAAATTCTGTTCCATGAAGATCACACAAGATATTCGTGATGCAGCAGAATCCGGAATGTTTGAAAAATCAGAAGAATTTAAAACAAAAGGAAGTCAAATTTATTCATAATGCTCATCGTCATTTCCGATAGCGATTTTAAACCCGGCGAAACAACGATTGTAAATGACTTGTTTCGCGCGGGCTTGGATTTGTTTCACATTCGGAAATATGAAGCCGTTGAGAACGAACTGAGTACATTTATTCAGGCTATTGATTTGGAATACCGTGAAAGATTGGTGTTGAATCATCACTATGATTTGGGATTGAGTTTCGGATTGAAGCGCTTTCATTATTCGGAAAGAGATCGAAAACAGTGGGAAGAAATTGACTGGACAGGAATCAATCCGGAAAAGATTTATTCCACTTCAGTGCACAGTATGGAAGAATACAATGAATTGCCAGAGCATTTTTCCTACGCTTTTCTGAGTCCGGTTTTTGACAGTATTTCGAAACCAGGTTACAGGGCAGAATCGTTCGATTTTTCAGAAAAGAAAGAAAGTGTCACAAAATTGATCGGTTTGGGAGGAATTCAGGCTGAAAATGCTGGCGAAGCAATTCAATTGGGCTTTGATGGAGTGGCTTTACTGGGAGCAATCTGGAAATCAGAAAATCCGGTCCGTTCCATGAAAGAGATAAAATCAGAATTATGAATTACAATCGTCCCATAGTATTAAGCATAGCCGGTTTCGACCCAACTGGCGGAGCAGGAGTGTTGGCTGACGTGAAAACGTTTGAGCAGCATCATTGTTTAGGGATGGCAGTTTTGACCGGAAATACCAATCAAACCGAAACAGATTTTATTTCGGTACATTGGTTTGAGAAGGAACATATTCTGAACCAATTAATTCCGATCTTGAAAAACTATCAGATTTCATCGGTTAAAATCGGAATAGTTGAGAACCTGGATACCTTGTCGGCAATTTTAGCAGTTGTAAAAGCATCCTTTCCGCTAGTTCCGATTGTTTGGGATCCTGTTTTATCAGCTTCATCCGGTTTTGAATTGCATGCAAGCTGGAATCAGGAAGTCTTTCATCAGGTTTTGAAACTGGTGAGTTTGATTACGCCCAATGAGCATGAAGTCAAGCGAATCACGCGAACAGAGGACGAAATTGAAGCTTCATTTCAATTGGCACAATTCACGCAGGTATTACTGAAAGGCGGTCACAGTTCTGTCCGTTTAGGAATTGATTTATTATTCGATGGCGGAGTTCCGCGAGAGATTCCTCCGAAGTTAGAAACCCAAAGTTGTTTCCCGAAACACGGTTCAGGATGTATTCTTTCCGCGGCAATAGCTTCGAATCTGGCTTTAGGAGAAAACATGCTCGATGCTTGTCAGAAAGCAAAATATTACATTGAAAAAAGATTAGCAAGCAATACACATTTATTGGCATATCATGCTGGATAGAATTCATTACATATCGCAAGGTTCAACTTTCGAAGAGCAGGAAAAAGACATTCTGGAAGCTTTAGAAGCGGGATGTAAATTGATTCAGGTTCGGTTTAAAAACGGAACAAAAGAAGAAATTACATCGTTGGCAAAAAAGGCTAAAGTTTGGAGCCAGTTTCACGAAGCGAAATTGCTCATCAATGATTGGGTGGAAATTGCGAAGGAAATTGATGCAGACGGAGTTCATCTTGGATTAATGGATACTTCGGTTGCAGAAGCGCGAAAAATCCTTGGACCGACAAAAATCATCGGAGGAACAGCAAACACTCTGAATGATGTCTTGCAGCGGATAGAAGAAAAGTGTGATTATGTTGGTCTTGGCCCGTTTCGTTTTACGACTACGAAAGAGAAATTGAGCCCGATTCTTGGATTGGCAGGATACAAGCAGATTGTTTCCGAATTGACGGATAGACAAGTGTCTATTCCCATCTATGCAATCGGAGGAATTGAACTGAGGGATCTCGAAGACCTGAAACAGACAGGAGTTTACGGAGTAGCAGTTTCGGGAATTATCTCGAAATCCGAAGAAAAAGCACACACGGTAAGAGAAATGGAAAAGAAGTTGGGGTAAGACCCTTACTTGAAATAAAACAGATATGAATCCGGAAATAATACAAGGTGTTGTACGACAATATAGGTGATTTTTTATGGCCCGCTGATAACG
>RCUP01001283.1_pt1 | contig 15695 bp, 15 predicted proteins | sample 2166341 | NCBI WGS metagenome assembly RCUP01 (sample SAMN09932325, study PRJNA488358) | compost metagenome | isolation source: compost soil in succinonitrile-enriched | place: Germany: Experimental Botanical Garden | reverse complement strand
GACCTGATGGCCCGGAGCGCGAGAGATAACGTACAGTTTATCGGTGATATGGTTCCCCCGTTAAAAATGGTGGGGGAAATTGCGGGTAAACTGGGCTCAGTTGGCCTTGTTGGCACTGCTGGATACGGTCTCAGGCAGGTTGCTTATGGCTTTCGTGAGGTATCGCGTGAGGCCTGGAATCTTGATGTCTCTGCAAAAAACGCGGGGATGAGGGTGGAAGATTTTTCCCGACTTGCCGGGGCGATGCGTCTTCTTGGTACCGATGGCGAAAGCGCGAATGCGTCCATCGAGGGGGTGGCAAAAACTCTGAAAGAGGCGAACAGCGGTTCGAATGCTCAGGCTCTCGGGGCGATGGCGCAGATTGGCGCTCAGATCCAGCGAAACAAGGATGGTTCTGTCGATACCTTGAAAACACTGGGGGAGATCGCTCGTATCTTTCCAACCCTGCGGCCTGAACAACAGAAGTCATTTGCTGATGCGATGGGGTTGACGCCTGAGATGCTGGCTCTGATGCGTGAAGGTTCAAATCTGAAAGCGTTGCTTGCAAAATCCGATAAGCTTGGTTTAACCGTAGACCCTGAGCTTAATAAACAGTTGTCAGAGGCTAACCGCCAGATGAATGAGTTTAGTGCTGCCTGGGATGGGGTAAAAAATCGTGCTGGGGGTAAGATTTCTAAATTCATTATGTCACTGGCCAATGATTCAAAAGATGCAAAAGGGAGGCGTTGGCAGGACGGGCTGAACGAAGGGATCAAATATGATGGGACGAAGTTCTATCACGGTGATCGGGAAAAGGATATTCGCTGGAAAGCATTACGGGATAAAGAATTTAAATCCAGCTTATCCGGATCAGAGAGGCTGAATTTTACGCTTAACAGACCTGATCCTGAAGTGGAGAAAAAGCTGAATGCCCGCTATGGAGCTACGTGGCAGGCCTGGCAATTGCGGGATGATTTGTCTGCAATTGGTCGCCCTCAGGCTGGTACAGCCAGCGGTAATGTTCCCTATGGGCAGGAAAAAAATAATGCCATCGGCTTCAGAAACCACAATCCCGGCAATCTCAGGGAGGCCTCAAATACCACGGGTAAAAACGGGGGATTTTCCACCTTTGCCAGTGATAATGATGGCCTGGCGGCGATGGCAAGGCAACTGATGTTGTATGGCGATCGTGGAAATAACGCTCTGAACGGAATTATTCACACTTACGCCCCAAAGTCGGAAAACAATACCCGCGCCTATATCGACTCCGTTTCCGGCGACACGGGATTTGACGTCCGGCAGCGCCTTAATTTGCACGACCCTGAAACGTTAAAAGTGCTGATGGCTGCCATGATCAAACATGAAAATGGTGCTCAGCCATTTAGTGAGGATCAACTGAAAAATGCTATTCAGACAGCGATTATGGATGACCGCTGGTCGGGAAGGCGTAGTACAGATGCACTTGCCCAGCAGAGATATGATGTTATGTCTGGTGGAAATACCACCGGACATCCAGATAATCCTGCTATTGATGATGCCAGCCCTCCGAAAGGAAACAGTATTATCCAACCCACGCAACGTGCCGGGGATCCGGGCCAGGCTTTGGTTGATAATATTGCCCATTCATTCAAGAGTGCCATGGAAGAGCAAAAGCTGAAGCTTGAAATCACCATGGTGAACGACAAGGGAGAGCGCCGGCTCTACAACGTTGAGAACAATGGCCGCATCACTACGCCGTTACCGTATTAACCCTTTCAGCAAAACTATCGTACTTATTCAGATCGCAACCGCCTTTTCTGGCGGTTTTGTGTTTTCAGGAGCCCAATATGTCATTGATTCAGGATGCCGTGACGACGCTGACGGGAGGCGATAGCGGCGATGACTGGCAGAAAAAAATACGCGCGAGCGCCTTTCGCGGCGTGCCGTTTGCCATGGTGATGGAGGAGGGCAGCCACGGGAGACGGCAGGCGGTGCATGAGTACCCCGGCCGTGATACCGCCTGGGTGGAGGATCTCGGCCGGGGAACCCGACGCTTTGTGCTCCGGGGATTTTTGCTGCAGAACAGCCATGTCTATGGTGGAGGGGATGTTATTGCGCAGCGTCAGGCGCTGATCGCCGCATGCGAGACCCGGGGCAGCGGGACGCTGATCCATCCGACGCTCGGTGAGCTTACGGTGTCCGTGCCGGAAAATGGTCTGCGTATCTCCGGGGCGATGGAGCATGGGCGGGTATTTGAATTTACCCTGACGGTGATTGAATCCGGTCTGAAAGTGTTTGCGGTGACCGGGAATACCCCCGCGGAGGGGAGGGTACACACAAATTACCTGAAGCTGGTGAGCACCGCGGTGGCTGGCACGCTCGCAAGGATCAAGGGGGAAATCCGCGGCGCCACTCAGGCTGTGAATACCCTGAAAGGCACGGTGACCTTCTGGAGCAGCATGGCGGAGGCCGCCGTCAGTGAGGTCACGAATATCAGCCATGTTCTGGACGCCACCTTTGGTAACCATCGCTACGGACGGTACAGCAAGGGGCTGGTTGGTGGGCACGCCTCGGCGGTATCCGGAACGACTCCCTTTGCTGATGTGGACGATGAACGGGCTCTGACTGAGCGGGTCACGGCGCAGTCAGTGATGGACCGCAAAATGATAACCGGGACGGTGGACGCCCTCATCAGTGCCTCCACGCCGGAGGAATGTGCGCAGGGGGTGGCCGACGTGGTGAATGCCATTCTTAACAGCGCGGGCAGCGTGAACGACCGTATTACCGCCCTGGAAAAACTGGCGGGTGCCACCAGTACGGCATTTCAGCCGTCGGCGCACGGCAAAGCACTGTCAGCGACAATCAATACGCTTATCATGGTGATTTGTTCGGCCGCCATGGCCCGCGCCGCCGCGGATGCCCGTCCGGTCAGCCGCGATGAGGCCGAACAGATAACGCAGCGCGTGGCACGACAGCTGGATGTTGCTCTGGTGCTGACCGGGGATCGCGCGGATGACGGGACGTACGACGCGTTGCTGAAGGTCAGGGCCGCCTTTTTATCCACCATGAACGCCCGCGCTGCGGGGCTGAGTGTGCTGATGCAGGTCACGATGGCTCAGACGCTGCCGGCGCTGACGCTGGCCAACCGGTTGTACCAGGATGCATCGCGCGCGGATGAACTGATTCAGGCCGCCGGTGTACCGCACCCGGCATTTATGCCGACAAGCATGAAGGTACTGAGACAATGAGTGCAGACAGCGTTCAGGACGTCGTCTCGCTGACGGTGGGCGGCAAAATTATTGAGGGCTGGGATTCGGTCCGTATCACCCGGGGTATTGAACGTTTTCCCGCTGATTTTGAGCTCGGGTTGATGGACTACTTCCCCGGCAGCGGCGACCGGCAGCTTGTTGTGGAAGGGATGCCCTGCATAATCCGTATCGACCAGGATCGGGTGCTGACCGGCTATGTGGATGACTGGGAACCTTCCATCTCACGCTCCCTGCACGAAGTGCGCGCGACGGGGAGAAGTAAATGTCAGGATCTGGTGGACTGCTCGGCAGAGTGGCCCAATAACGTTATAAACGCCAGTAATGCGCTGGAAATCGCCTCCCGGCTGGCATCGTATTACGATATCAGTGTTTCTACGGACGTTGACGATCTGGTGAAAGTACCGCAGTTCACGCTGAACTGGGGCGAGTCGCCTCAGGAAGTGATTGAGCGAGTGGCACGATGGTCTGCATTGCTGTACTACGACCAGCCTGATGGTAACCTGCTGTTGACCCGCACAGGAGTCCGCCGTGCAGCCAGCGGTGTTGCTGAAGGTGTGAACGTCGAGCAGGCGTCCTTTCGTACCACCATGGCGGAGCGTTTTTCTGATTATGTTGGTGTGTCGATGGGGGTCTCTCCGATTGCCGGATATGCGCCGGATACGGGTCAGGATGCCGTTACGCTGGCAACGGTCAGGGATCTGGAGGCGGCCCGCATGCGCTACCGGAAACACATTTCCATCGTAGAAAGCACGCTGATGGCGTCTCATCAGTCGCAGCGAGCGATTAACTGGGAGATGAACCGTCGGTACGGGCGTTCAAGGCAACTGAGCGTGACCGTTGACGCATGGCGGGACAAGGACGGGAAGCTGTGGGAGCCCAATACGCTGATCCCGGTACACCTGCCGACACTGCGACTTGCCGATACGGAGATGCTGCTTGCTGAGGTCACCTGGATGCGGGACAGCAGTGGTACTCACGCCCGGCTCACTATGATGCCACCGGAGGCGTTTGCCGTTCAGCCTTACGCGTTTTATTCGCAACTGGCGGGGTTTAACACGTGAAACAACTCTTCAGACATACCGCAACCCGTATTGCCGGGCTGCTGGGTATCGGACGTGTCGCGTCGCAAAAAGACGACGGCGCGGTACAGACGGTGCAGTACCAGACTCCGCTGGAGGTAGCCTCTGCACCCCGGCTGACCGAGTTTGGCTTTTCCTCTGCCCTGCCGGTCGGCGCGGATGTCGTGCTGGCGTTTCTGGGGGGCGATCGCTCGAGCCCGGTGGTCATCGCGTCGAACCACCAGGGCCACCGGCGCGCCGGACTGAACCCCGGTGAAACGGTGATATACAGCCAGTGGGGTAGTGAGATCCTGCTGACCGAAAAAGGCGTGTTCATTGATGCCCCGGGGCAGAATGTGGAGGTCAGTAACGCCACCACAGTGACCATCAACGCCAGCGAGGGCGTCATGATGAAAAGCCCGTGGCTTAAATGTACGGGGGATATTATTGACAACTGTACGACGAATACGCACAGCGTCAAAGTGCTGCGCGAGGCGTACCTGTGCCACAAACACGAGATGAATCATGTCCAGGGCGGGAGTGACAGCCTCAGCAGTGAGACGACAACGGAGCCGCTGAAATGAGTGATATTGCGTCGTTCTGGAACGCGGATGAGATGTTTGCGGACTGGCGGACAGGACCCGGGGCGCTGGCTTCCGGCGAAGCGCTGCAGACGGCAATTTTAATCAGTCTGTTCACCGACCGTCTTGCGCGGGCGGATGACTGCTATGAAGGTGATGACCGCCGGGGTTGGTGGGGGGATGCCGGCGAAACCCGGCAGCTTGGCTCCCGCCTGTGGCTGCTGCGGCGGGAAAAACTGACGCCTGAGGTGGCCATGCGAGCAGAGGAGTATGCGCGTGAGGCGCTGGCCTGGCTCACGGAGGAAGGCGTGATAAGCGAGGTCATTCCGGTCGCGTACATTACCCTGCCAGACCGCCTGAGTCTCATTATCCGGTATGTATCACCGGGCAGGGACTGGCAGGCATTCGGGTTTTACTGGATATGGGAGCCGTTTTAATATGCCGTTTAAACGAAAAACGCTCAGTGAACTGCGTGATGAAAACCGGAAATTTATGCAGTCAGAGCTGGAGGATGTCGGGGCGCTGCTTCACTTTGCTAACCTGAAGGTGCTTGCCGATATGGATGCCGGCATGGCACACCTGCATTATGCCTATCTGGACTATATCGCCCGGCAGACGAATCCGTTTACCGCGACGGATGAAAATCTTGCCGGGTGGATGGCGATGAAAAATGTGTACCGGAAACCGGCGACCGCCGCCACTTCACCGCGGGCGCAGGCCACCGGCCGGGTGGATGTTGTTATTCCGGCCGGGGCTGTTCTTAACCGGGGAGACGGGTATCAGTACAGAACGGATAATGAACTGAGAATTCAGGCAAATGGTGTGGGGGTTGCCGCAGTGACGGCCATTCTCCCGGATATAACCCATGATGTGACGGGCGGGGGCGCCCGTGGAAACGCGGAGGCCGGAACCCTTCTGACGCTGGATGCCAATCTTGCCGGGGTGGATCCACGAATAACTCTGCTGTCAGCCGCCACAGGTGGTGCAGATATCGAGGAGGAAGAGGCGTTTCGCCAGCGCGGTCTGCTGGCATGGCAAAATCCTCCGCAGGGGGGCAGCGATGCGGATTACAAAAAGTGGGCGCTGGAGGTGGCCGGGATCACCCGCGTCTGGGTAAAGCGTCGTCTGAACGGTGCCGGAACGGTTGGCCTGTATATCATGTGCGACGGTAATCAACATGGTGGCTTTCCGGTGGGTAGCGACGGCATATCCCAGCGTGAGGACTGGGGAGCAGTAAAGGCGGCAGGGGATCAGCTGACTGTGGCAGACCATATCTACCCGAAACAGACCGATACCGCCATTGTATTCGTGTGCTCACCGATCCGCCGGGTCATTGATGTTGAGATTGCGGGCCTCAGGGAGGCTGGCGGTTCAACGGTAAGGGCTATCACCACGGCACTGATGACGCTGTGTGCCGAAAAAGCCGATCCCACCGGCGGCGGGAAGATGTACTTATCGGATATTAACCGCTGTATCAGCGAGGTGCGCGGTACCACGGGTTATATTCTGCGCTCACCGGTGGCCAATATCACCTTTGCCACCGGTGAGATCCCGGTGCCGGGAAGGGTGACGTTTGTATGAGCCGGTATTCTGAACAGGATTATGCGGCAGCGCTCGGGGCGTTACTGCCTTCCGGCAGGGCATGGCCACGCGGGATCTCAACGGAACATGCCGCCGTACTTCGTGCGCTTGGCCGGGCGTACCAGCGCTCGGACAGGGATGCCGTCAGTCTGATTGCGGGGGCCTTTCCGCAAACGGCGACGGTGATGCTGCCTGAGTGGGAGCATACGCTTGGGTTGCCTGATGAGTGCTCTGCCTGTGCGGCGGATGAGGTGGCGTCGGTAGCCGACAGGCAGCGGACGGTTGTCGCCAGGCTTATCAGCACCGGGGGGCTGAACCGGGATTACTATATTCACGTGGCGGCGGTGCTGGGATATGCAATTACCATCACCCAGTTTCGCCCGGCGATGTGCGGGATGTCAGTCTGCTGCGAGCCGCTCAACGGCGAGGAGTGGCCGTTTACCTGGCAGATTAACGCCCGTCACCTGAAGCTTAAAAAGGCGCGCGCCGGCAGGGCTCATTGTGGTGACCCGGTGGCCTCCTGGGGGAACCGGCAGCTTGAATGTGCGCTGGGCAAAATAGCCCCTTCCCACCTGCGACTTATCTTCAACTACGTATAAACCATCACGCGATTTCTTCATATTTTCATTCACTTCATCACTGTGAGGCTCCCTCATGCTCAGAATCGGGCAAATTGAACCGACAGCGACCGCTGACGGAAGGTATACAGACGGCAATGTGGCTGGCGGTATTAAGGCAACGCGCCTGCGCGCAGGGGCCTTCACGGCCGTCCAGGAGGAAATATGCAGTGTCATTGAAAAGGCTGGGCTGAAGCTGGATAAAGCCCGTTATGACCAGCTTCATGACGCGATAGCCAGAATGATTGAGGGGGCGGTACCTAAAAAAGCGGGGGATGTTGGTGCGTATTCCAAAGACGAATCTGACCAACGCTTTCAGCCTAAGGGCGACTATGCTGCTGCGGATCATGCATATTCTAAAGGTGAATCAGACCAGCGGTTTCAGCCTAAAGGTGATTACCAGCCTGCCGGGAGCTACGAACCTGCGGGGCACTCTTACTCGAGGGACGAGTCTGACCAGCGGTATCTGAGCCGCAATACCAGTATCCCCCCGGCCTTCAACCCGGCAGGCTATGCTACCCAGCAGTGGGTGGACGGTAGCTATCCGAGGCGCAATGAGGCCGTCGTTGAACTGCGAATTATCAAAGGGCCGTCGCTCACCAAGGACATGAATGAAGATGGGGGCGTCTCCGTTTCGCTTGACTCCGGGGCCGTCCTGCTGACTTTTGCGGCAAACAATTCGGTGATAACGCTTCAGTACGGCTATATCCAGTACCGGGTGGCAGGCACCTGGTTCACCGTCAGATGGAATTAATACCTTGAAAACATCAGGCATATTTAAACATTATGACGCGGCATCCCACTGGGGAGGCCTGAGCAATAAGCAGATTGAAGCCTTATCCGGTGAGGCAAGTCTGCTGCATCACATCGCGACCACGACGTCGGGGGCGCTTTTTCTGCGGGATGAGCACGGGCACGACTGGTATCTGTGGCAGAAGGCGCTCTCAGATAACACGCTGAAGGTGGCATACAACCCTGCCGATGGCCTCGTCAGCCATACCGCCTTTGATGCAAGCGCACTGGTGCCGGATAACCTTGCAGTGGCGGAGATTGTCGCCGACAAGGTGCCGGCAGGGTATGACCACCCCGGCACGGTGCTGCGGTTTGCCGGCGGCGTGCTGAGCATTGTGCCGCCCGACCCGGTGGTGCAGGCCCGCGCACGGCTGGCACAGCTGCAGTTGGAGGCGGATCGTGTGATTGCTCCGCTGGCAAGGGCGGTAACGCACGGCATGGCGACGGACCCGGAGAAAGCGAGGCTGGGCGCCTGGGAAAAGTACACGGTGCTGCTGTCGCGCGTTGACCCGCGCACCCCTGAATACCCCCAAAAACCGGAATAACCTGCGAGAATAACGGATGCAAAAGATAGGCGATATCACGAAAACAGCGGATAAGCAGGGCGAGTTTACCAACGGCAGCGTGGCTGAAGGTATTGAGCCCACGGAACTGGACTGCCAGTGGTTTAACACCGTTCAGCGGGAGTTAATCGCTGTGTTAGCCATGGCCGGAATAACGACACGCCCGGAAAATGATGCGCAACTGGTGGAGGCCATTAAAACGCTGCTGAAAAAAGGGGATGACGAAGTTAGAAAGTCCGTGTACCCGAAAGAGGAAGCGGATAAGCGTTACCTCAGCGCTAACACCAAAATCCCGGACGCCTGGTCAAAGACGGAGGCCAATAAGCGCTTTCAGCCTAAGGGAGATTACCAGTCTGCGGGCTATGCATATTCAAAAAAGGAGTCTGACAAACGCTACCTCGCGAGCGGTACGAAAATCCCGGATGCGTATTCCAGAACGGAGTCGGATAAGAAATACCAGCAGAAAGGAGAGGGAGTCGGTTACTCAAAAAAAGACATCGACAATAAATTCAGCACTCTCGGTACGGCGGCAAAAAAGAATGTCAACCGCTCCCCGGAGAAGCCAGATAGAGGCGCCGTTCTCTGCGCGGGTGACCTGGGGATTGGGAGCCCATTAGATATCCCCTCGGGCGTCAGGCTTGAAGAGTTCCTGAGAAAGGCTGAGGGGATATTTTATATGGCTTCTGGGGCTGGTACTTATCCTGATTCACCAGAGTGGTTTAGTTCACATTTTTTCGTGTTCATTCAGGCCAGGGATGTTACGAACAAAATAGTTCGTCTCTGGAATCCTCTCACGGGTAGTGAGGCTATGGGGACTATCACATCCAGCTATGACGGTAAATGCTGGCACCCTCATTTTTCAGGGTGGCAGCGGGTGCTCAGTGGAGAGGAGGTCTACACGAAAAAGGAAATTGAAAAAACGTTTCTCAAAAACACCCTGATGGATAAGGACACCTCTAAAGACGCCTCACCCGTAGGCTCCGTGGGGATGTTTATGTACCGCGGCAATGTACATATGCCCACTGGGTGGGCCGTGCCGGGGGCAACTCTGGTGCCTGCGTGTATCACCCAGACCGTTAAAGAAGGGGTGTATACCAGAGGACGAGAGGGTATGCCGGGAACGTGGCGTAATCTCGGCGCGCTTTGTCCGAACAGCGTCTGCCTGTTCGTGAGGATGGTATAATGAGTCAGGTATTTGAAAAGGTCAAAAATCCGGTTTATGCCGATGCGGAAAAAAAGCTGATTAACTGCGAGGTGATATTTCCGGCGCTGGGCGACGAGTATGTGCCGTTCACGGCATCTGCAGACGATGGGGAGGCGCACGGGCGTGAGATTTACGCGCAATGCGTGGCTGGCAAGTGGGGCAAGGTGAAGGATTACGTTGCGTCGGTAAAGAGCGCGGAGCAGCTGGCGGCAGAGGCCAGAGCAGAGAAATCCCGATTGCAGTCAGTGGCGGAAGATGTGATTGCGCCGCTGGAGCGCGCGGTGCGTCTGGGTATGGCAACGGATGAGGAGAAGCAACAACTGGGAGCCTGGGAGACGTACAGCGTGCTGTTAAACCGGGTCAGTCATGAGGACGTGGCGAACATCACATGGCCGGAGAGGCCGGAGTAAATCCAGCGTGAACGGCAACTCGCCCTAAGTTGTTTCTCAGGGAGGGGATCCCGTACCGTGAAATACAGTACGGGACCTGCCCAGGACAGTATATTTTGAGGATTACTTTACAGGTGTTTTTTCGCTGACTACCGCAAATGTATGGGTTTCTGTTTTATTGTTCTGTGCATCAACAATAAAAATAGCGGTAATAGTGAATGTTAAACCTGGAGCGGTGTATTTGTGGGGAAACGTAAAGTCAAAAGGGTCCGCGTCGGGGCAATGTAACCCTCTGTCTTCATGCTCCCATAGTTTTCCTTCATGGGTTATGTCAGTGCTGTTGTATTCGCCGGGTGTATCATCATCAGCAAACTCATGGTCGTATACCACTGACTTACGTAAATAAGTTAGCTTTTTGTCCCGTTTGTTTTTTAATAGAGTCTCAGTAGTGAATTCAACCTGACCATGACTGTTGACTATCACTGTATTATGATTATTATCATTTAATAACGGTGGAAGGGATTTCGCTGTGAAAGTTATATTTTTGTCCCTGAGTATTTTTTTGATGAGTAACCTGGTGCTATGAAGGTCATCTTCATCATTAAACATCATGAAATAAAAGTCATTATCACACTTCATGTCATCTAGAATTAACCATGCTGATGCTGTTCGGCTTTTAAATCTACCCTCTATGTTTTCATCTCTGTAATAGTTAAAGTGGAGCGTTTGGCCTGTATTACCTATTTGATAACTAAAGGAAATATACCAGTCGGTATTTTTACTTTTCGCTGTTTTATCATGAATGCCAGATAATTCTAACATGCCAATTTTTTTGCTATGTATTACCTCTGGTGGTTTTACCTTCCATATGTCATTACTGGTGGTTTCTGAGTTTGCTTTCGGGGAAAGGATTTCCACCTTTTGGAAATCGTCCGGTGTTAAGTTGTATATTTTTATTTTATTTAGTGAATCTAATGGATTATGGAGAATAGTCTGTTCGTACATAAATAAGCCTCGTTCTAAAAAAATGCCACAGCCCGCAGTGGCGTAAAGGAAAGCATCTCCACACAGATGCCCGGAAATTACCGATAAATGGGTTTTCCCACTACCGTTCACCCATTCTCCATTATAGATATTTAATGAAAGTTATACAGTGTGCGTTTGGATGGGGTGCGGGCATTATTTTTGATAACTGCTGTTTCACTGTGTTTTATGGTGCTTCCATATAAAACAATTAGGTAGCGTGTGACTAATGATGTGTAGATTCAACTTTTCAGAAGTGTTCTGGATGGGGTGTTGAGGTTTTTACGGATGCTAAACTCAAGCGCCAAGGTGTGCCCTTTTCGGCTTTGGCTGGGGTGAGCTAAGGAGGGGCCAGCCTATAAGCGAGCCCTCTCTATGCCCGAATCCGAAAAGCCGGGCGCCAACCACGCAAGCGTTTATACGGGCCATGGTCGAAACGCACGTCCAGCATAAGTACCCATTGTTACGGTTGCTGATGCGGTGGGTTATCGGCAATAAATTGATGTCCATTGGCGGTGAGTTGTAACCTGGATACTCTGATGTACTCACTTTCATCTTTCTCTGCGACGGCGTTCGAGGTAATTAGACCATCTCTGATGAGCTGTCGCACATTAGCCACCAGACGCAGGTCTTCAGGATGGCCAAATCGCGCCACAAACCCATGCCAGGTAGGAGTTAGAGGGTGAATAGCATACAGGTCGTCAAGAATGGACAGTTGCAATGCATCTGACAATATCGCTTTTTTCATCACTGAATATCTCTACATTAACACGGCTCTTGGTGTAATACCGGTTGATAAGGGACTGATGCCTTGCAATGATTATTGACCAAAAAAAGCCCGGCCATCGTACCGGGCAAGCACAGCAATTCTTACAAAGCATGAAAAACAAGAGAACAATGCGCTCCCCAACGAGGTGTCTGTTCAACCGGGGGGCCAGCATTCCCCGGTTGTTCATTGTCACTTAGAAGTTAATACGGAAACCGGCGTTGCCCATAATCGGACTTTCCACCTTGTTACCCTTGCGGTAATCCGCCTCCACATAGACCTGAGCGCTCTTGGTTACCTGAGCAGTCAGGCCCGCACCGACCTTGCCCAACGTGCCAGACTGGTCGTTTTTGTAGGTGTAGCGGTCGTTGAAGGTCACCTTATTGTCCTTCAGGAACTCATGCTCCACTGCAGCGGTAATGTAAGGACTCAGGGTCATGCTGCGAACCTCAAAAGCCTTGCCAATGGATACACCCAGTTCGCCCTTGGCGGATTTTTGGGTTCCGATGTCAGCTTTCATGCCGTTGCTCAGTTCCATGTTTTTGCCCTGAGCAGCGAAGTAAGCGGCACGGACATACGGGTCAACATTGATGCCGTTGCCCAGGGTGTACTGGTAGCCGGCTTCCAGAGACGCGCCGTAGCCATTCTGGTCATAGCTGCCCGTCACGCTTTGCCCCCGGTCAGTGCGGGTGCGCAGGTCATTGTTGAAGTGGTTGAACTTGACCACACCGTCGATGTAGTAACCGACAGAGCTCAGATAGGTGGAATAAAGTCCCACACCGTAGCTGCTGACCTGGCTGCTGTCACCACGTTGCTTCACTGAGCTTTTAGAGAATGAGGTCAGTGCCCCGACAGCCAGTTTACCGCCGGCAACATCGAACACCTTGTCACCACCGAGTTCCATGCCATTTTGTCCGAGGCGGTAATCGGCACCTGCACCGGCCTTGACATCGCTGGAGTTGTGGAGATAGCGCCCCCAGACGCCCCCGTCTTGCTGGTCGAAGCGCTGGATATCACCACGGCGAGAGCGGAGTGACTGCATTTCACCGTCAAAGATATACTGGGTGGCGGAGGCCAGGCCCATGACGGCATCGGTGGTGTGGGAGGTCTGGCTGGTATCGGTCACCAGGGCCACGATGGTTTTGCCGGTTTTTGGGTCTTTATTGGTGACGACGTTAACCTTGTGTGTACCCTGGTCTGTGGGTTTACCCTTGTTGTTCGGGTTGTTCGGGGTATCGCTGTCAGCGATAAGGTTAAATGTCGGATGGCTCTTAACATCGTTTACATGAACCAGTTCCAGTAACTCACCAAGACCGGCAAATTCTTTACCGGAATCCTGGTTATTCAGAATGATGTTGTAGTGCCCTGACATGGTACCTGCATTTAGTAAATCATTACTGGCAGTCGCTAAATCACTGTTCATGATGAGTGTGCCACCGGTACCATTAACACCATCAGCAGCCAGCGCGGTGAACTCAGAACCTTCTTCGCCGCGACCAAATGCGATAGTTCCGTCATTCATTGTAATCTGCCCAGCCCGTACAAGATGCGCTTGCTGTCCTGTAGGTGCCAGAAGCATCGTGGCACCTTTGTTTATGATGACATTGTTCAGCTGTTGAATAGGGAGGGCATGCGAGGCATCCTGTGCAATTACGCTCAGGAGAGAGCTACCGTTCAGCGTGGTATTGCCCAGCATCTGAGCATTTGCACCGACGACACCACTGGCGTTGTCGTTGAAGGTGGTGTTCTCGGACTTGGCGCCGTCTTCCAGCGTCTGAGAGGCATTGCCGGAGAAGGTATCGCCAATAGAGGATGCTGTCGCATGTACATATTGTTTGGCTGAATCGTAAAAAGCTCCACCTTCTGAGCTAGCAGCGTTTGTTAAATCCTGAATTGACTTGTCCTGAAAACGACCACTCCTTGAAAGAGAATCGTTTCCTGAGGCTAATTGCTTACTATTATCAAGGAAAACGTCTTCACTAGAACGGGCGCCTAATTCTAGGTTCTGAATAGTGTCGTTATAAAATGCTGTTTTTACAGAGATACCCCCACCCGATACCGTTTGTTCTGATTTGTCAGAAAAAATCGCATCACTTGAGGTGGCAGATTGACCCGTTATAAATTGTCTGCTTTTACCTGAAAAGGTCCCGTAGCGACTAAAGCCAGATATAACAAGCTGGCCGCTTTCATTGTTAAAGGTATCGTACTCTGAAATAGCCGATGGAGATGTCATGCCTGGAAAAAAACCCGGGAGTGCTGGGCTTGGGGCACCATTAATCGTTTGTGATGATTTGTCTGAAAAAATGTTCTGATTTGAATTTGAGTTCAATCCAAGCTCCAGCGATGAACTATTAGTGAATGCGGAGTCTTTAATTTTACTCTTACCCTCCTGCGGGAGGGTAATTACTTGATCAGCATCGTATACTCCCCCTGAAATGGTATCGTCAGCGGCGTAGGTAAGCTGTGAAGTTGACAGCAATGCAACTGACAACGCCATCACCAATGGTTTTTTCTTTGTGCTTATCATCATATTCATTCTGTTTATTAACCCTCGTTTAATTTTCCATGAGTCTCATGAGCAAATAACCATAAAATAGCGAAGCCATGTATGGACAACCTCACCATGGTAAAGAATTGTAAACTTAAAGCCCAACCAAAACAAAATATCAGATCGTTATTTTGCACCATTTGGTGTTTTGTTCTGCCTGGCTCGCTTATTTTTGACTTTGGCAGTTAAAGACTCCATTTGGCTGCTTGTTTATTAAAACAAACGCCAATATTAAACGCGAGCAAAACGAATCGACTTATTTTTTCAGCTCCTTGTATTATGGTGTTATTTATTTATTCAATAAGAATCCTATTATGGACAATTCCCAATTAACTGTTTTCATTGAGTGTTTGTTTAAATATTCTTTCTGTGGTTTTGTCACTTTAGAGTAATGAAACCTCTCATCAATCTGACGGTGAATTACTCCAATGCGGGATGTTATAGTTTGGGGAATACCACGCTGCCTAATGAGGCAGAAAATGAACGGTAGCACGCCTGCTACGCAGTCGAAATACTCTCCCACGCCATCGCCGCATTTTATACTGTGCATCATGCATATACCGCGACCGGCAAGGCTCCTATTCCAGCTCGATGATGGTTAGAACGTTTCATCGAGAAAAATGACCATTAGCTCACTGACTGGGCCAAACTCTCCGTCGAGCGTATGCTCGGGCATGCATGCGCACGCAGACCGGGCATCGAAGTCGGCATCTTCTGCACACTGCACACCTACGGGCGCCAGCTCAATCAGCATCCCTTGTAGCGGCCTAGATCATCTGGAGCGGCACTTTAAAATGGTGCGTTACTACGGCTTTCTGGCCAACCGCAAGCGCGATACGTTGATGCCGAAAACCTACGAAGCACCGTCGATAACGCCACGCGATAAACCGCAGAAATTGAGGTTTTCAGTCCTGATGAGGACCTTGCTGGGGAGTGACCCGTACCAGTGTATTCTGTGCAAAAGTCGACTTCGTTTTGCCGGTTTTGTGGCGGGCTAACACGCCACAAAACCGTTGTTCGACAGACTGCAGCGGGTGGCGAAAAAAACGGTGGCTTCAAATCCCGGCTCTAGATAAGTGCGCCTGAAAAATGTGCTTACCTTAAAAACACAGTAAAACCGGTGTTTTTTCGAATTACCTTGTAGCGAACTCCGCCACAGTTCATGGCCAGAAAACTAAAAAAAGGGCCGGTTGAGTTGTCTGGCTATGAACAGATGCTGGCCGTCATACACTTACGATTAAATTTCTTTAATCATATTTATTATGCATACTGAGATGATTTTTGCCGTGGTTAGCTGACCTGCTGCCCGTTGATTAATACACCGCGATGTTAGTAATGTCTTCATA
>RCUP01001281.1_pt1 | contig 15719 bp, 10 predicted proteins | sample 2166341 | NCBI WGS metagenome assembly RCUP01 (sample SAMN09932325, study PRJNA488358) | compost metagenome | isolation source: compost soil in succinonitrile-enriched | place: Germany: Experimental Botanical Garden | reverse complement strand
TCTTGCATCCTATGCTGTGCATTCCTGCAATGTTCGACTGGGACGACGTTCGCATCTTCATCGCCGCCGCGCGGGCGGGTTCGCTGGCCACGGCGGCGCAGCGGCTGGGCATAGACGCGGCCACGGTCGGGCGGCGCGTGGCGCGGCTGGAGACAGCGTTGAAATCGACCCTGGTGGTGCGCTCGGCGTCGGGCCTGCTGCTGACGGCGGCCGGGGCGCAACTGCTGGAGACGGCGCTGGACGCCGAAAGCGCCATGGAAGCGGCGGAGCGGGTGACGCGGCCCGACCTGATCGCCGGCACCGTGCGGATCAGCGCCTCCGAAGGCTTCGGCGGCGCCGTCCTGGCCCCTGCCCTGCCCGATCTGCTGGCGGCGCATCCGGGACTAAACATCGAACTGGCCGCCAGTTCCGGTTTCCTGTCGCCCAGCCGCCGCGAGGTGGACATGGCCATCACCCTCAGCCCGGCCGCCAGCCCGCGCCTGATCGTCGAGCCGCTGACGCCCTATCAACTGGCCCTCTACGCCGCGCCGGAACATCTGGAACGGCATGGCGCGCCCCAGCGCGTGGACGACCTGCCGGACTTCGACATCGTCGGTTATGTCGATGATCTGATCTATGCGCCGGAGTTGCACTACCTGGACGAGATCAGGCCCAACCTGCGTCCGCGCCTGGCCTCCTCATCGATCCGGGCGCAGCGGGACATGATCGCGGCAAGCGGCGGCATCGGGGTCCTGCCCTGCTTCCTGGCCCAGGGACTGACGCGAATTCTGCCTGACGCCGTTCTGATCGAGCGCCGCTTCTGGCTCAGCACCCACCGCGAGGTCCACGGCACAGCCCGCCTGAAGGCGGCGCGACGCTGGATCAAGACCCTGTGCCGCGACGCCGCTGAACGGCTGTCGCCCTATGCCGTCTAAGGCGAAATTTCGCCTTCAATCATGGTTATGTGATCAAGCTTCACTTGATAGTCAGAAGTGACGCAATTTTACATTCTGACCGGCTGACTTTGGCCACAACCCAGAAATGGCGGGCTATGGTCAAGCCGACTGCGGAGCGTAAAGTAAAATGAAGATCGCCCTTCTCGACGACGATCCAGTTCAATTAGAGACCATGGCCACGGCGGCTGAAGGGCTGGGTTATCGGGCCGTGCTCTTCTCTCGCGCCCAGGCGCTGATCTCGGCGCTGCGCAAGGACACTTTCGACCTCCTCATCGTGGACTGGAACCTGCCGGACCGCTCCGGACTTGAGGTCCTGGCCTGGGCGCGCACCAATCTGCGCCCGCCGCCGCCGATGCTGCTGGTCACCAGCCGCGCCGAGGACGAGGACATCGTGGCGGGTCTGAACGCCGGCGCCGACGACTACCTGCCCAAGCCCCTGTCCCCGTCGGTTCTGGCCGCCCGCATCAACGCCCTGATGCGCCGCGCCTATGCCCAGCCTTCCGCGCCGGGCGCCGAGATCCTGGGCGACACCGTCTTCCATGAATCCGCCGGCGCCGTGACGCGCGACGGCCAGACCGTGGTGCTGACCGCCAAGGAGTTCGCCCTGGCGCGCCTGCTGTTCCGCAACCTGCACCGCGCCCTGTCCCGGACCTATATTCTGGAGACGGTCTGGGGCAACGAACCCAATCTGAACAGCCGTTCGCTGGACATGCATATCTCGCGCATTCGCACCAAGCTGAACCTGCGGCCCGAGCGGGGGTTTCGTCTGACGCCCATTTACAGCTACGGATACCGTCTGGAGCGCGCCGGCGCGGCGGACGAAGCCGTCGCAGCGGCCGCGAACACGATTGCGAACGCGGAAGAGACGTCGGGATGATGCAAAAGCGGGCGATGGCGGCCGGGGTTCTGGCGCTGCTTGTATCCACCTCGCCCGCCTACGCCCAATCTCGGGCGCCCGCCGCGCCCGATGACGCCATCGACTATCGGGTCCAGCGCGGCGACACCCTGATCGATCTGGCCGTCGCCTATCTCAATCGCCCCGCCGACTATCGCCAGCTCCAGCGCCGTAACCGGGTCGCCAACCCGCACCGCATGGCGACCGGGCGCAACCTGGCCTTTCCCGTCAGCCTGCTGCGCGCCGACCCGGATCAGGCCCGGATCGCCAGCTTCCGCGGCGCCGTCAGCCTGACGCAAGGCCCGGCCACAGGCGCGCCCAGCCAGGGGCAGACCGTGTCCGAAGGGGCGATCCTGACCACCGGCGCCAACGCCTTCGTTCGACTGGCCCTGTCCGATGGCAGTCATGTCGTCGTACCCTCCAACAGCCGAGTGCGTTTGACCCGTTTACGTCGCTACGCGCTCAACGGCGCGGTGGATCACGCCATGACGGTCGAGGCCGGTCGCGCTGAGTCCCGCGTCACGCCGCGCCAACGGCCCGGCGGCTTCGTCGTCCGCACGCCCGTCTCGGTGTCCGCCGTGCGCGGCACCGAGTTCCGCGTCGCCTTCGACGACGCTGCGGACCGCTCCGCCACCGAGGTCATCGAAGGCCGGGTCGAGGTCGAGTCCGGCGACGGCCTGGTCGAAACCGTCGCAGCGGCCGCCGAAGGCGTAGCCGCCAGCGCGACCGGCGCCATCCTCGTTCCGCTTCTGCCTGTGCCCGCCCTGACCCGCCCTGACGAGGTTCAATCGGGGCGCGAAGCCGTCTTCGACATCGACGCCCTGTCAGGCGCGGACCGCTATCGCGGGCGACTGGCGACGGATGCGGGCATGATCGACGCCTTCGCCGAGACGGACTCTCCTTCGGACGAGCCGCGCCTGACCTTCGCCGACCTGACGGACGGCGCCTATTTCCTACGGCTCAGCGCCCTGTCGCTCGAGGGAGTCGAGGGTCGCAGCACCACCTATAGCTTCATTCGGGCCCGCAACGGCGTCGGCGGCCTGGCGTCCAGCAATTCAGCCCTCGACGGTCGACGCTTTTACCGCTTCCGCTGGGAGGCCGAGGGCGAAGGCGAGGCCCAGTTCCGCTTTCAGTTGTCGAGGGAAGACGCAAATGGCGCGCCCGAGGGAGCACCGCTGATTGATCATCCTGGCCTGACCGACCAGGCCTTCACCCTAACCGACCTGCCGCCCGGCGTTTACACTTGGCGGGTTCAAGGCACGCGCCATCGCTTTGGTCGTCTGTTGCAGATCTGGTCCGAGCCGCAGCAACTGCGCATCGGACGCTGATCCATGGCCGACGTCCGGCCGTTGGGCGCCAGGCTGACAGGTCGCCGCGCCCTGATCGAGTGGGGCTTGGTCGTCGCCCTGACCGCCCTGGTCGTCGGCTGGCTGGCGCTGGGCTCCGCCGCCGACCGAGCTGACAATCTGGCCTATGACGCCCTGATCCGGCTTCAGGACGGCCCTGCCGACGAAGCGATCGTCATCGTCGCCATCGACGACCGTAGCCTGCAGACGCTCGGTCGCTGGCCGTGGCCGCGCGCGATCCACGCCGACCTGATCGACCGATTGACCCAGGCCGGTCCTCGCGCCGTCGCCTACGACGTTCTGTTCACCGAGCCGGAAGCCGGAGACCCAGCCCTGGCCGCGGCGCTGGCGCGCGCAAAGAACGTCTATCTGCCCCTGCTGGTCGATGCGCCGGGCGAAGACGGCGCCCCCTGGCGGGTCAGCGAGCCGGCCGCGCCTCTGGCCGAGGCCGCCGCCGGCCTCGGCCACGTGAATCTGACGGTGGATGGCGACGGGGTGATCCGTCGCCTGCCGCTCTACATGCAGGGCGGCGATCAGGTCTGGCCGCAACTGATCCTGCCGCTGGCCCAAACCCGCGTCGCCCCCCCCTCGCCCGATCCCGACACCGCCTCGCCCGATGCCCTGATCGCCGCCCGATCCGAGGCCATCGCCTATCGCGGTCCGCCGGGACGGTTCCGCACCCTGTCCTTCACCGATGTTCTGAGCGGCGAAGTCCCCACCGCCTTTTTGAAGGACAAGCTGGTGCTGGTCGGGGCGACCGCGCCGGGCCTGGGCGATCGCTACGCCACGCCGGCGGCGCCCCAGGGCGAACTGAGCCCCGGCGTCGAGATTCAAGCCGCCCTGTTGCAAACCCTGCTGGAGGGCGGCGGCCCGCGCACCCTGTCCGCGGCCTGGGTGCTGGCGCTGTCGCTGGCGCCGCTGGCCCTGCTGGTGGGCGGCTTCCTGTTCCTGCGCCCCTTTGCCAACATGGTGCTGGGCGCGGGGCTGATCCTCCTGACCCTGGTCGCCAGCCTGACGGCCTTCCTGACGGCCAATCTGTGGTTTCCGCCGACCGCCGCCGTCGCGGGCCTGGCCCTGGCCTATCCCTTCTGGAGCTGGCGGCGTCTGGCCGCCGCCTCGGCCTATATGCAGAGCGAGGTCGAGACCTTCGAGCGGGACGCCCCGTCTCTGCCCGGCACGACCCTGGCCTCGTTCCGGCCCCAAGGCGACGTGGTGTCCAAGCAGGTGGACACCCTGCGCGCCGCGTTGAAACAGCTTCGCGATCTGGATCGTTTCATCTCGGACGCGCTGCGCAGCCTGCCCGACGCCACCGTGGTCGCCGATCCGACGGGCCGCGTCCTGCTGTCCAATGACCGGGCGCGGGACCTGTTCGGCCCCGAGTTGGACGGTCAGGCTGACCTGGCGGCCCTGTTCCAGTCTCTCGGCGAGCCGTCGTGGCGTCGGTTCCTGATGGCCGAAGACGCCGATCCCGGCGACATCCAGACGTCCGGCGGCCGAACCATGAAGGTCGCCGCCGCCGCCCTGACCGACGCCTCGGGCCAGCCCATCGGCCACATCGTCCGCTTCGCCGACATGACCCTGTTCCGTGTCGCCGAGCGCCAGCGGGAACAGGCGCTGCAACTGCTCAGCCACGACATGCGTGCGCCCCAGGTATCGATCCTGACCCTGCTGGAAGGCAGCCAGAGCCGGACCGACCCCGCCTTCGAGCGCCGCATCGGCGACTACGCTCGCCAGACGCTGGATCTGGCCGAAGGCTATGTGCAACTGGCGCGCGCCGAGTCCCAACCCTATCGGGCCGTGGTCCTCGACCTCGGGCAGGTTTTGATGGACGCCGCCGACACCCTGTGGCCTCAGGCCTCGGCTAGGGGCGTGACCATCCAGACGCCGACGGGCGAAGATGAGTACCTGGTCGAGGGCGACCCCGCCCTCTTGCGCAGGCTCCTGACCAATCTTCTGGACAATGCGCTGAAATACGGGCCGGCAAAGGGCGTCATCGCCTGCACCCTGGACGTCGAGGCGCCCGACGACGGCGACCTCTGCGTGGTCCGCATCAGGGATCAAGGGCCAGGCCTCTCGGCCGAGGCGGCGCGGCGACTGTTCCAGCCGTTTGGTCACGGTGACGCCGACCACAGGGGCGCGGGTCTGGGCCTGGCCTTTGTCCGCACCGTAGCCGAACGTCACGGCGGCCATATTCGCTATGAAGCCGGGGCGGTCGGGGCCACCTTCGTCCTGACCCTGCCTCGTGTGATCGAGGCGGACTAGGGCTTCAGCTCGGCCACCACGGCGGCGGCCAGAAGGTCCAGCGCCTCATCGGCCCGGCGCGGCCCGACCGTGGTCGCCGCACTGGCCTGATAGGCCCCCGGCTCAGCCTCGGGTCCATGCAGCGTCAGGGTCAGACTGTGGGTCAGGCGCTTGGCGCCCCACCATTGCGGCACGACCGGTGCATCCAGCCAGTCGCCCTCTCGCGCCGAAACGTCGGAATAGGCGCCGGTCTTCTGCGGCCGCACGGCGTAGGAGGCCTCGATCCGCCAGGCGGGAGCCTCGCGCGTTTCATGCCAGCCGCGGGCGTCCAGTTGGGTGCGAAGCGCCGCCTGCACAGCCTGATCCGCCGCAGATGCCGGATCGGACGCCATCAGACGATAGGTCGGCGCCGTATCCGGCAGGGCGATCGGCGGGGTGGCGACGACCTTGGGGCCGGACGCGCAGGCGGACAGGGAAACGACAGAAACGGCGGACAGGATCAGGAAACAGCGGGCCATGCCCCAGCCTATCGCCCCATCCGCCCGCGAGCCATAGACGAAAGCTCTGCCGTGCGACGCGCGCCTCACGACAGAACCCCTGCGACGTGGCGAGCCTAGATCGGCTCTTTCGCCCGCGTCGCCAGTTCTTCCGCCCGACGATCCAGGTCAGCGGCCTGTTCCACCAGTTTCGGGCCCAAGGCGATCAGTTCGGCATCGGTGACGATGTTGCCCTGCTCGCGGTTGCGAGCGATCTGCTCGGCGCGATAGGCGGGATCGCGCAGGCGGACGGCCTCGCGGCGCATGTTGTCTGCGCCGCGATGCATGTTTTCCGCGCCACGGCCCATCTGTTCACGCGCCTGGACGCGCGCCCGAGCCGCGACGACGCGGGCCTCATCGCCCTGCCGACGGGCGACAGCCGCCTGGATGCGCGCCTGTTCAGCCTGTTGGCGAGCGACCGCGACCTGGGCGCGGACCTCAACCGCCTGACGACGGGCCTCCTCGCCCTGCTGGCGGGCGACCGCGGCTTGGGCGCGGGCCTCGGCCGCCTGTTGGCGCGCCGCTTCCCCCTGACGACGAGCGTCGGCGGCCAGAGCCCTAGCCTCTCGGGCGACCGCCTGAGCGGCATCGGCCTCGGCGCGTTGTTCCGGCGTGGCGTTCTCGAAATAGAAGCCGTTCGACGAGTAGTAGGTGGTTACACGTCCGGGCGGCGGGGCCGGCGGTGCGGGGGGCGCCGGCGGTGCAGGCGGGGCGACCCGCGGGAGGGGCGGAGGCGCTGGCGGGGCCTGAATCGCCATAGGCGCGGGCGGCGCCGGCGGGGCCGGAGGTACAGGCGGCGGCGGAGGCGGCGGCGCATAGGCAGACGCCTGCTGCCGTAGTTCCAGCGCCGCCAGCGGCGTGGCGACGACGGCGAGGGCGGCGACGGTCAAGGCGACCGCCAGCGGGCGACGGCGAGCAGAGGTGTTCGTCATGATGCAGGCGATCCTTTTCTCAAGCGTGTGAAGGTCAGCGGCCATGGCCGTGGCGGGCCAGGCGGCAGGATGGGAACCGGGATGGGCGGCCAGTCGGACCAGGACGCGGGCGTAGTCCCGACGATCAACGGTCCGCACGGCTTCGGCGTCGGCGGCTTCTTCCGAGGCCTCGGCCAGGACAGCCGACAACCGCCAGACCAGGGGATTGAACCAGAACAGGGCCAGGGCCAGCCGCGACAGGATCAGGAAGACCCAGTCCTTGCGCCGCAGATGGGCCAGTTCGTGCGCCAGGACGGCAGAGGCGGTCTGCGGTTCGGCCAGACTGGCGGGATCCAGGACGATAACACCGGGCGCCACGCCCCAGCTCAGCGGGCTGGACACCCGCTCGCTGCTGACCAGACGCGGACGGGCGGCGGGGGCCAGGGGCTCCAGCGGCGAACGCCAGGCGGGGCATTTGACCGCCCTGCCCTGCTCTGTCCAGCGGCTCAGGGTGTTCAAGCCCAGCAGCAGCCGCCCCACGACCGCCGCCGCGCCCAGCAGCCACAGGCCGACGGCCAAGGTCGCCAGCGATGGCCAGGGCAGACTGGCCGAGACGGCGACGCCCGCGACGGGACCGACCTCGCCTGACCACAGCGGGGTCATTGGCTGACTGGCGGCTTCGACCGACGAGGCAGGCAGCAATCCCAGCTCAAGCGTCGGCAGCACGGCCGCCAGAAGCGGCAGGGCCAGCAAGAGGGCAACAGTGGCGCGCAGGATGTCTACCCGGTCGGCGGCGCGGCGCGCGACGAAACGGGCGACGATCAGGCCGGCCGCTGCGATCAGGCTGGACTTGACCAGCAGGGATGCAAACAGGGCCAGGGTCATGGCTGACGCTCCACCGCTTCGTCGATGGCGCGTTCCAGGGCGGCGGCTTCATCGGGCGTCAGGCGCTGGCCCATGCCCAGCAGGGCGGTGGCGGCGCTGGCGGCGGACCCGGCGAAGAAGGTGTCGATCATCCGCTGCAATGCGCCGGCGGCGACGGTCTCGGTGCGCGGCACGGGGCGATAGACGAAGCCTTCCGCGCCCGCTTCCCGTTCGACCAAGCCCTTGGTTTCCAGCCGGCCCAGCAGGGTGCGGATGGCGGAGTCGCTAAGCGTGTCGGTCAGGGCGTTGCGCACGCCTGCGGCGGTGCCGGTTTCCAGTCGACACAGGGTCTCGAACACTTCGCGTTCGCGACGGGGCAGGGACTCGATCACTGGGACTCTCCGCATCGATTGACGCTACATTTGTAGCGCTACATGCGTAGCGGATCGAGTCTAAAATGAGGCGGCGAGATTAACTCGCCGTAGGCCCCTCCTCCCGCCGATCGGCGGGAGGAGGAGGCGCAGGCGTCAGCCGACCGGCTTGACGTTGTCGTCCGAGTTGCGGTCGATCCAGCGGTTGTAGGGGTCGATCCCCGCAAAGGCCGGCTTCTGGTCCGTGACGAAGCGGAAGACCTGGGTTCCGCTGCGCAGGGGGCGACGCTCCATCAGCATGACCGACTTCTGGTCGAATGCGCCCTTGCCGGGTTCAGCGGAGAACAGGCCGACATCGAAGGTCTCGTTCAGCGGGGCCTCGGTCTCCTCGCCCTTGCCGTCGGCGTAGAGCTTGCGGGCCTCGACCGTCAGGGCCACGTCCCACTTGCCGTCAGCACGCTTGGTCGCCGTGACCGACTTGGTCTTCACGTCATACAGGGTGATCTTCTCGAACAGGTCGGTGATCAGGGCCTGCTTGTCCGCCGGCGCCTCGGCGCGCAGCGCCGCCACCAGGTCCAGCGAGCGCGGATAGGGCGCGGACTTGAAGGCGTACTGCGCCAGCACCCGACGCAGGGCGCGGTTCACCGCCTCCTCGCCGATCTGATCGCGCAGCAGGTACATGACCAGACCGCCCTTCTGATAGTGGATGTACTGCTGGTTCTCGATGCGCAGCAGCGGCATCTCCTCCAGCCGCTCCATCCCGCGCGAGCGCAGGTAACGGTCCAGCTCGTATTTGAGGAAGCGACGGATCTTGTCGGGTCCGTAGAGCTTCTCCATCACCATCAGCGCCGAATATTGCGCCAGGGATTCCGACAGCAGGGTCGAGCCCTGCTGGTCCGAACCGACCACCTGGTGCGCCCACCACTGGTGTCCGACCTCGTGGGCGGTGATGTAGGTGACGTAGTCGATCTTCTCCTCGTCGGTCAGGTCGGCGATGAAGCCGAGCCCTTCCGAATAGGGCATGGTGTTGGCGAAGGCCTGGGCGAAGCTGGCGTAGGCCGGGAACTCGATGATCCGGGCCTGACGGAACTGATACGGGCTGAAGGCCGTGCCGTAATAGTCCAGCGAGGCCTTCATCCCCGCCAGCATCCGCGCCACGTTCCGCTCGTGACCCTTGTGGTAGTAGACGGCCAGTTCAATCGGGCCGTGCTGCTCCTTGGCCACCTGATAGTCGGCCGACTGCACCGAGAAGAAGTTCAACACCGGCGCCTCGGTGACAAAGCGGGCCGTGCGACGGCCGTCCTTCGTCACGTCCGACACCTTGTAGCCCGGTGCGATCGGCGTCTGATCGGCGACCGTGGTCACAGTGATGTCGGCATTGACCCAGTCGGAGCCGATATAGTTGTGCGCCCGCGCGCTTTCGTCCTCCAGCTTGGCCATCCGCAGCTCGGCCGGCAGACCGTGCTTGCGGCGTTTGGCCCGATCAGACAGCAGCCCGTCGCGACCCATGCCGATGGTCAGGCCAAACTCGCCGTTGTTGACGAAGGTGCCGTTGTCGACGATCCGCGTGGTGTCGCCGCTGTTCTTGAAGCCGCGCTGCTCCAGCACCGTTTCAAAGGCAATGGTGCGCTTCTCGCCCGGCTGCATCGGCGTGGCGAAACGATAGATGCGGTACTCGAACTGGGGCCATTCCCTGGCCATCGTTGCGCCCTGAACGTTCAGCTTTTCGATCTTCAGGCCGTGGTTCCAGCGCAGGTGCACCTCATTGAGCGGCGCCCCGGTGCGGTTCTCGATGACATAGGTTCCCTTGGTCGTCAGACGCGGCTGGTGCGGATAGAGGTCGAGGTCCAGCTTGACGTCGGTGATCGCGGGCTGAGGCGTCTTTTCATATTTCAGCAGGGTCTTCTCGTAGTCCGCCATCAGTCGCTCCTGCTGATCGCGGCTGCGGTACTCGTTCCAGACGTTGGTGTTGATGTAGGTATAGACGCCCAGGGCCACGAAGGCGGTCAGGGCGACGCCGCCGATCACGCCAGCTGGTCCCATCAGACGACGCGGCAGTCGCTTGAGCCGCGGCATGAAGCGCGTCTCCGCCCCGCGACGCCACAGGCCATAGGCGATGACCAGCAGGACGATGGCGAAGGCCGACCAGTAGGCCTGCATCCATGCCGCATAGCCGGCGAACTTGCCCAGGCCGTTCATGTCCGACAGCGGCATCCCCGTCCCGGCGCCATAGCGATAGAGAACGTGGTCGAAGCCCATGTTGGACAGGACGATGGTCGAGATCAGATAGACCACCATGACGGCCCAGCCGACGAACTTGTTCGGCGACAGCGACTGGACGACAATGGCCAGCACCGCCGTCAGCGCAAAGCCGATGGACTGGGGCACGACATACCAGAACAGGTATTTGCCGATCTCGTAGTTGGTGTAGCCCTTGATCGTCTGCACGATCATCCCGGCCAGCGAGGCGGCCAGCAGGGTCGAGACCAGGACCAGTACCAGGGCCAGGGTCTTGGGCAGCAGGAAGGTCCAGTCCGGAGTCGCAGTGGAATCGATGATCTCATGCGTGCGCCGCTCGCGGTCACGCCAGACCAGTTCGCCGGAGTAATAGATGGCGACGATGATGACGACGAGGCCGAACGCCCCGCCCAAGGTCTCGATCACGACCCGCGTCACCGGCAGGACCGGCGCGCCATACATCTCGCCCGCGAACAGCAGGGTCGCGATGCCGAAGGCGAAACCGAGCGCCAGCATGACAAAATAGGCCGGGCTCTTGAACACCGCCTTCATCTCGAAGACCGTGCGCGAGACCAACTGGGCCCAGCCCGCCTTGAAGCCATAGGTAGGCGAAGCCAGGGGCGCCGCGGGCGCGCTCGTGTCGGGCGAAGCCTCAGCCAGAGCCTTCAGCTTCTCCTGCTTGCGCAACTTCGATCCGCGCGGCGACGGGCGATAGAGGGGATAGGCGACGGCGAGGAAGGCCAGGCTCACGCCCAGCCACAGCAGCTTGTTGCCCAGCAGCAGGCCGGTCAGCGGGGCGTTGATCGTGTTGCGCTCAGCCGCCGTCCAGTACTTGGTCGCCAAGCCATAGGCGCCGGCGCCGAAGGGCTCCAGCCAGGCCACCAGGGTCTCCAGCTCCGGCTTGGAGCCGAAGACCGAGGTCGTGGTCATGTAGAAGATGAAGACCCCGACGACGCCGACATAGGTCGCCATCATCGAACGCGTCACCGTCGCCAGGGTGAAGAAGACCGCCGAGCTGAACAGCAGCCCCGGCAGGCCCAGGACGACGAAGCCGTAAAGATAGTCCAGCGGCCGGAAGGGACCGACCGTCTCCTTGTCCACCCAGGGCATCAGCGTGCCGATCAGAATGCCCAGCGCGACGCTCAGGAAGGCCAGGGCCACCACGGCGAAGGCGCCGAGGAAGCGGCCATAGAGGTAGTCGAACTTCGACAACCGGCTGGACTGGATCATGGGACCGAAGCCCGTCGTGGTGTCGCGCACCACGACATTGGCGACGATGGCCGTCGTCGCCAGCATGAAGAAGATGTTGAAGATCAGATGCGCGTTGGCGATCGCATAGGGGGCGTTCTTGAAGACATTACCGCCCGACCCGACGCTGATGTTCGGGCTGGCGACCGAGCCGAAGCTCAGCAAGAAGAAGAGGATGGAAATGACCCAGAAGGCGGGCTGGCGAAGCTGATAGCGGAACTCGAAGGCCGCGACTTTCCCGAACATGATCCGGGCCTCAGGCGGCTTGAGCGACGGCCGGGCGGCGCGAGGCGGCCAGGGTCGAGAAATAGACATCCTCCAGACCGCCCGAGGCCGGCTCGAAGCCCTCGCCCGGCTGGGCGTCGGCCAGGACGTGGATCACGGTCTGACCGGCGAACAGGCGCGTCGAGATGACCTCGAAACGGGCGCGGTGCTCCGGCAGCGCCTCCTTGGCGATGGCCTTCTTCCAGACGCGGCCGGACATCTGCTTCATCAGCTCCAGCGGCGCGCCTTCTAGCTGGATCTTGCCGCCCGCCAGCACCGCCATGCGCGGGCACAGGTCGGCCACGTCCTCGACGATGTGGGTCGACAGGATGACCACCACGTTCTCGCCGATCTCGGCCAGCAGGTTGAGGAAGCGGTTGCGCTCCTCCGGGTCCAGACCGGCGGTCGGCTCATCGACGATGATCAGGCGCGGATTGCCGATCAGGGCCTGGGCGATGCCGAAGCGCTGGCGCATCCCGCCCGAGAAGCCGGCCAGGGCCTTCTTGCGGACGCTCCACAGATTGACCTGGTTCAGCAGGGCCTCGACCGTCTGCTTGCGGTCCTTGCCGTCGGCGATGCCCTTCAGCACCGCCATGTGATCCAGCATGTCGTAGGCCGAGACGCGCGGATAGACGCCGAAGTCCTGGGGCAGATAGCCCAGGGTGCGGCGCAGTTGCTCCGGCTGGCGGATCACGTCGATGTCGCCGAAGCGGATCTCGCCCGAGGTCGGGCTCTGCAGGGTGGCGATGGTCCGCATCAGCGTAGACTTGCCCGCCCCGTTCGGACCCAGCAGGCCGAACATTCCGGTGGGGATCGTCAGGCTGACGTCGTCCAGAGCCCGTGTCCCGTTGCCGTAGACATGGACCAGATTGTTGATCGTCAGCATGAAGCGCCCCCGCGATATGTAAAAGAGACTTCACACTGACGGTTTCCCCTCCCCCTCGACAAGTTACAGATTGGACAGGTTTGACGCCTGACGCCTTTGCGACGGGCCTCTGGAGCTCGCCGTCCATTGCCTGCTACAGGCATGACACCGGTTTCTTGGGAGGGATGACCATGATGACGCGACGCGTTGCGGTTCTGGCGGGTCTGGCCGCCACAGCGACCGCCGCCGCCAGCTACGCTCAGCCCTCCGACCCGCGCGCCGTCACGACGGCGGGACCGGTCATCGGCCGGCGCCAAGACGGAATCAGCGTCTTCAAGGGCATCCGCTACGGCGCGCCGACGCTTCGTTTCCAGCCGCCCGAGCCGCCCACGCCGTGGCGCGATCCGGCCCTCGCTTTCGACTATGGCGCCGCCAGCCCTCAACGGGGGGACGAGGCGAAACAGAGCGAGGACTGCCTGTTCCTCAATGTCTGGACGCCGAGTCTCGATGCAGGTCGTCGACCGGTCATGGTCTATATCCACGGCGGCGCCTATTCGAGCGGGTCAGGTTCCGATCCCCTCTATGACGGAGCGCGGCTGGCCGCGCGCGGCGACGTGGTGGTGGTGACCCTGAACCACCGGCTGAACGCCCTCGGCTACGCCTATCTGGCGCGGCTGACGGCAGGGTTCGAGGACTCGGGCAATGTCGGCCAGTTGGACCTGATCCTGGCCCTGCGCTGGGTGCGCGACAATATCGCAGCCTTCGGCGGCGATCCCGACCGCGTCATGGTCTTCGGCCAGTCGGGCGGCGGCGCCAAGATCGCGACCCTGATGGCCATGCCCGCCGCCCGCGGCCTGTTCCACCGCGCCGCCACCATGAGCGGCCAGCAGGTCACGGCGTCCGGCCCCCTCAACGCGACGACCCGCGCCACCGCCTGGCTGAAGGCTCTGGGCCTGACGCCGGATCGCGCCTACGAGGCGGCCGCCCTGCCGGTCGAGCGCCTGCTGGAGGCGCAAGGGGTGGAGGACCCCATCCTCGGCTACGGCGGCCTCTACTTCGGACCGGTGCTGGATTTCCGCAGCCTGCCGCGCCACCCCTTCTACCCCGACGCCGCGCCGCAGGGGCTGACCATCCCCATGATCATCGGCAATACGCGCGAGGAAACCCTCGGCTTCATGGGCGATGATCCGAAGAACCTCAGCCTGACGTGGGAGACTCTGCCCGCGCGGATGTCGCCAGGCGTCATGCGCATCGACGTCACGCCCGAGGCCGTGATCGCGGCCTATCGCCGGATGCACCCCGACTGGTCCCCGGATCAGGTCCTGATCGCCGCCACGACGGCCGGTCGCTCATGGCGCGGCGCGGTGATCGAGGCCGAGGAACGCGCCCGGGCCGGAGCGCCCGCCTGGGTCTATCAACTGGACTTCCCCGGCGAGACGGCCTCGGGGCGCAAGGGCGCCTTCCACACCGCCGACATTCCTCTGGCGTTCGACAACGTGGACGCCGCCGGGTCGCGGACGAAGGGACCGGGCGCGCAGGGCGTGGCGGATCAGATGAGCGACGCCTTCATCGCCCTGGCCCGCACCGGCGATCCCAACCACGCAGGCCTTCCCCGCTGGGACCGCTACGAACTGCCGACGCGCCAGACCCTGCTGTTCGATGTGGAGCCCAGAATGGTCAACGACCCGCGCGGCGACGAGCGGACCTTCTTCTCGGCCATCCCCTACGTGCAGCCGGGAACCTAGAGCGGAAAGTCCAGACGCGCCGCCCAGGCTCGCGCCAGTTCGGGCCAGACCTGGGCCGGTCGTCCCTGGATCAGGCGAATGCCGAAGCCGTGCCCGCCCTCCTGGAACAGATGGGCTTCGGCCTTCACCGACGCCGCCTTCAGCGTGGACAGCAGCATCAGGCTGTTCTCGACCGGCACCGAGACGTCGTCCATGGCGTGCAGCAGGAAGACCGGCGCAGCCCCGGCCCAGGTCATCCGCTCCAGGGAATAGGCGGCGATGCGCGCCTCGCTCGGCGCCGCACCCAGCAGGTGCGTGCGCGACCCGGCGTGGACGTGCGGGTCGCTCATGGTCGCCACTGGATACATCAGCACCGTCAGGTCAGGGCGCAGCGAGACCTCGTCCGCCGCATCCACCGGGGCATAGGCCGCATCCGTCCGTGCGCTGGCCATTCCGGCCAGATGGCCGCCCGCCGAGGCCCCCAGCACCGCGATCCGATCGGGCCGAACGCCGAACTCGGCCGCGCGGCTGCGGATCAGGCGGATGGCGCGCTGGGCGTCCTGCAAGGGCACGTCGGCCCCCGCGGTCCAGCCATCGGCGGGCAGGCGGTAGCGCAGGACGAAGCAGGTCGTGCCGCTGGCGGCGAAGACGCGAGCGACGTCGAAGCCCTCCTTGTCCAGCACGGCCCAGCGATAGCCGCCGCCGGGGATCAGCAGCATGGCCGAGCCGTTGGGCTTTTCGGGCCGCATCACCGTCATGATCGGGTCGGTGGTGTATTGGGCGTAGCGGTCGCGATAGGCCGGATCGGTCGAGCGCTCGGGCACGATGGGCGTGACCGTAACCCCTGCCCCGCCCGGCGCGCCGTTCGGCCACAGACGGACGACCTCGGTCGGATCGGGCGGCGCGACAGTCTGAGCCGCCGCCATAGCGGGCAAGGCCGCAGTCAGAGCCGGGATCGCCGCGCCCATCGTCAGCAAACCACGTCGATGCAGTTCCATGTCCGCCTCCGGCCAGAATTGAAGAAGGGCGCTCGCCCCCTCAGACGAGCGCCCTTCTCGGCGTCAGGTCATCAGACCTTGGCCGGTTCGTATCGTGGCGAGATGATGTGAACCACCAGCAGCGCCACCAGATAGGCCGAGGCCGCCACGACGAAGATAGGCGTGTAGGTGCCGATCTGGTCCAGCACGAAGCCGGCGTACTTGGCCATGATCATGCCGCCGATGCCGCCCAGCATCCCGCCGATGCCGACGACCGAGCCCACCGCCGAGCGCGGGAAGACGT
>RCUP01001275.1_pt1 | contig 15811 bp, 9 predicted proteins | sample 2166341 | NCBI WGS metagenome assembly RCUP01 (sample SAMN09932325, study PRJNA488358) | compost metagenome | isolation source: compost soil in succinonitrile-enriched | place: Germany: Experimental Botanical Garden | reverse complement strand
GTCTCGTATAGAGTTGAGCTGTATCATAATTAAAAGAATCCCAACCAGGTGTTCCTGTTCTTAACTCACCATCACCAGTTCGATAACGATAACCAATACGAAAGTCTCCATAGCGTGGAAATTCTCGTCCTAGGGCTGCATCCAGTTTCGCTTCATTTACTTGGTAAACAGCGAGATGATTACCATCATCGTCATAAATACCTACGTCATAAGAACCGTAAGAGCCACCCGCCTGCCAGAAATAAAGCCCCTGCATATCAAATGGTTGGAACCACTCAATACCTATTCTTGGTTCATTTCCGAACTGAACGCTACCACGAACCTCACCTCCCAATGAGTTTATATCGGTACGCTGGTAAGAAAGCGCCAAATTGTAGCTATCATCCTTCTGTACAGAGCTAGATAGTTCCAAGCCAAACTGCATATAGTTAGGCCCCCAACTTTTTGCCCTAGCGTCAACCTCAAGTCCTTTCTTACCATCTTCTTCGATTATGTCATAACTTACCGACTGAAATAAGCCAAGACCATAGACAGCTCCAATGTCTTGCTCCAATATCCCTCTGTTGAGTGGCTTTCCTATTTTCTGATTGATTCGTTGTGCAATAATTTCATCATCAGCATTAGCATTGTTTTTTATTCTAATGAAATCAATTGTTGGCTCATTTTTCCCAGGATGAGATCTAGAGAGCAGCATATTATTATATGCAGATTCAGATAGGCTCAATGCCTTAAGCTTGCTATTTACCTGAACTGCACTTTTATAACCAATTTTCACAGCATCCTTTGTTTTATCAAAGTCACCGCTTCCAATATCACCAAGCGCGGGTTCAATGAGTATATCTTGCTGATGCAAAGAGGCAATTTGACGATCAGCATTAGTTCGCGTCATGATGGATGTCATCTGAGCGGTAATAGCAAACATATCTGTCACTTGATCTGCTGGCATGTATGGTGAACTAATATCGACCGCAATGACTATATCAGCACCCATGCTACGAACAACATCGACCGGAAGGTTGTTGGTCAAACCACCATCAACAAGTAAGTGGTTACCCTGCTGCACAGCAGCAAATGCACCAGGAACAGCCATACTTGCTCGCATTGCTGTCGCCAGGTCTCCGTTAGCTATAACGACTTCACTGCCATTACCAATATCAGTGGCTATAGCTCTAAATGGGATTGGTAACTTATCAAAGTCTGTGACTGTACTGACAGGCAGTGTTAGCTCTCTCAAGACAAGTGAAAACTTTTGCCCTTGTATGGCGCCTGTTGGAAATTTAAGCTCACCCTTATCGGTAACGCCAGGCCTTGCGTCAATCAAATAAAGCCGCTCTTCTTGCTTTCTGCGAAGCGGAAGATCTTGCCGTGCAGGATCATCATTAAAAATGTATTCCCAATCCATCGCACCAAGGGCTTCATCTATTTCATCAGCTGTTTTTCCTGATGCATAAAGACCGCCAACAATAGACCCCATGCTGGTGCCAGCAATACAGTCAACAGGTATTCTCATTTCCTCAAGCCGTTTTAGAATACCAATATGAGCCGCTCCTCTAGCCCCCCCCCCACTCAATGCCAAACAAACTTTAGGTCTTTCATTTGCATGCACAACGCGAGGGAGAATGCAGTAAAATAATATAAATAGAAGAATTACTTGGTAAGAGTATTTTAAAAATTGGCACCTAAAATAACTTATCATTTTGATAACCTCCCTATTATCGATAGCGTTTATCTAGCTTTAAGCCTTCTTAAAATAACAGGTAGGTCGGTCAGCGTTTTTTTATAAAAAATTTTGAGACCTGGGCAAAGATAATTTAGCCCAGCTTCGCCATCTGGTGTTCTGACAAAACGGTTCTTAGGACATTCTCCCCAACACAATTTCAAGTATGAACAGGTCTTACAATATTTTGGAAGAGACTTGTGTTTGGCATATCCAAACTCCTTTTGACGCTCAGAAAATGCCATTTCTCCTTCATGAACATGCAATATATTTCCTAGTCGATATTCTGGATACACAAAGCGGTCACAACTATACACATCACCATTATGTTCTATCGCAATAGCTTTTCCACAAATTTGCCCACTAACACATGACTGGGCTCCTCTGCCGAGCATTTGACTAATCACGTTCTCAAATTGGTCAACAAATACTGAGCCAAAGTCCTCTGAAAGCCATACATCCCATATTTTTGAAAGAAAATGTCCCCAGTCATCAGGACTGACGGACCACTCTGCTACAACAGAGTCAGGCTGACCAGGCTTAGCTTGGCTTGTCCCGCTGATAGGAAGTGCTGATACATCCCAATACCCAGGTGCTGTGTTTTTAAAGTTAACAGGCTCGACAGCTGGGAGAAATTGCATGACATAAGGACGCACCTGGTCTCGTAAAAATTGATAGACTGGAAGTGGGCTGTTAACATTCTTGTTATTTACGACACATAGTGCGTTGAACCGAATCTTATGCTGGTGTAATAATTCTACTGCATTCATAACTCTATCAAATGTAGGTTTCCCTCCCTTGCTATATCGATATATATTGTGCAGTTCTTCCGGCCCATCAATTGAAAGACCGACAACGAAATTGTGTTGCTTTAAAAAAATACACCACTCAGAAGTAAGTAGAGCTCCATTGGTTTGGAGATCATTTTCAACTTGCTGGCCAGCACGAGCATATCGTGTTTGCAATTCAACTATACGATGGAAGAAATCCAACCCCATTAATGTTGGTTCCCCTCCCTGCCAAGTGAATACTGCAACGGGACCCGTCTGAGCAGCTAAATATTGACGAATATGAGCCTCCAGAAGTGACTCACTCATGCGTGGCACTTTCCCTTGTCTCAATAAGTCTTCTTTGTGTAAATAAAAACAGTATGCACAGTCTTGATTACATTGAGCACCACTAGGTTTTATCATTGTATGAAAAGCGTAATAATCACCATCAGAGAGCTGTGGCAGTGATAGCGGTGGATCTACTTCATTAGAATACATAGAGAGAGCTCGCGTTTAGTTAAACACACAAATACTCTTCGTGAAGAATAAGGTCGTATTTACTATAAGGGGATTTTAAAGTAGTAAATACAACCCTATTCGCTCATCTCATGGAATTACTTTCCATGATTAAGTCTTTTTGAGCCTTCAATTAATGGGTGCCAACCATAAATAAAGGATATCATGAAACTATCCATACTCATTTCGGCTGGTGCATCGTCATTGATTGTTGACATATAGCCGACTGTCAAGCTCATATTGTCATCAAGGTTATAACCAAGCGTCAACCCGACTGCGGTACTACTCATTTTGTCGCCATCAACACCATCAATTGATGCCTTTGCTCCATTGTACAAAGAAAGATCGAACGAGCCCCACAAGCGCTCATTAAAATCACGAGTAAGATGAGCATCGAGCCTATACATGGGATCTGTTTCCAGTGATTTACCCATGAAGTCATCATTTTTGCCAAAGACCCAAGCCGCAGGGAGCAATTCGAACGTAGTTCTTTCGCCAGGAACCCAAGAGCCAATTTGCCAAGTCAAGGGAAAGCCGATACGGCCATACCAGCGATTTTGTCCCAAGTTCAGAGGCTTATCACTATCATACTCACCAATGGGCAATGCCAGATCGACCAAAACATCCATCGAGAATCCTGGTTCATAACGTAGAGCAGCAGGAAGATCTGTCTGGGCTTTAGGCCCGATCAGATTGACATCAAATTCAATCATCGGATCACCAAACCCCTTAGCGGATTGGTGAATCGTGTTCCCTCCAATATTGACATCACCTGATATTCTTCCCATAGGCACAATGAACGCAACTAAAGCAGAGCGATCCATGATTGAGAGTGTTTTGGCATAGCCAGTAAGCAACATCGATGCTTCAAAACTGGCTCCTGGAGTTACTGTATGGGAGAGGTCGAATGGATTGGTATTACCTGAAATGTTTTTATAAATAACAGGCACAGCATTACCACCTGCAAGGCTTTTAAGGTAAAAACGAGCAGGAACCTCCTGTGCATGTGACATGGCAGGCACAGCCATGAAGGTGGTAAACATTGCACTCATAATCAAGTTAGACAGATGTTTTCTTTTCATAATATCCTTCCACCACTGTATATTTTACATTCACACATTTCTGATGAATGCTGTCATGTTTATTTATCTTGTTTCTCCACCATCTCAGGAGGGGGAACAAACTGCTTCTTATAGAGCAATGGTGGGTAACCCGCCTCTACTGGGGTTCGCATTGGAAGCACATCATCCAATGTTTCGAATGGGGATCTGCTTGGAATGATGACATTATTTTCCTTCACATAATGATCCCATAGTTTTAGCATCTCATTGAGCTTTGCTGGCTCCTTAGATGTCAGATCTATGCGCTCAGCAGGATCATTAACTAGATTGAACAGCTCCCATTCGCCTTTGCCAAATGGCTTAAATTGCCAACGAATTTTCCAGCCTCCTTGCCGTAATGCTCGATTGCCAAATACTTCCCAGGCAATATAATCCTGCGCTGTTCGAGGTGATTCAGCTTTTCCTGCCAAGGTTGGCAGCCATGATTTTCCAGCTAAGGGTGGCAGTTGATGGCCTTGATATGAGTCTGGATATTTAGCACCTGCAACCTCCAGCAAGGTTGGCATCACATCAGCCACATGCATGATTCCATTATTGATACTGCCATGCTTTCTTTGAACTACAGGCCCCTTAACGATCAATGCATTATGAACTCCCCCCTCAGCAACCCATCCTTTATATTGGCTGAACGGTGTCATTGATACCTGTGCCCACATAGGCCCATAAGCAACATATGAGCCAGAATCTCCCCATGCATTTGGATGTGTATTTGACCAGTTTATTGCTGCATTCAAGAAATCTCGCGTCCCTGGTGTTCCAGCTATCTGTTCAAATAGATCATTCCCCTCGGCACCATTGTCCCCAAACACAATGAATATTGTATTATCATATTCTCCAATGTCTTTTAAATGCTGTATTAGCCGACCGGTATGATAATCGAGGTTTTCAACCAGTCCTGCGTAGAGCTCCATTTTTTTACCTAGCAGAGCGCGACTAACGGGAGCCAAGACTATGGGGTCGGGGATAAACCACATTCTCTCCGCCAGATTCGTTCCTGCTGGCATAATGCCAAGTTCTATCTGTCGTTTGAGGCGTTGATCTCGTACTGCATCCCACCCTTTATCGTATTCACCGACATGACGATTACGCCAGTCCTTAGGCAAGTGATAAGGGTCATGAGGGGCTTGATGTGAAACATACGCAAAGAATGGTTTATTACTATTTTTATTCGAGTCAATGAATTCAATCAATTTATCTGTGTAGGTTTTTGTGGCGTAATAATCATCTGGCAGCTCTTGAAGGTACTTACCATCCTCTGTGAACACTGACTTGGATGAGGCGGCTGTCACATTGGTCATATCCCAATAGCTACCAGCTCCATCTAATAGCGAGAAATCACGCTCGAAACCTCTGGCCGCAGGGATGAGCTCTGGGGTTTTCCCTAAGTGCCACTTACCAACCATGTAGGTGTGATATCCAGCATCTTTGAGCAACTGTGGAAGCGTGACGAGTTGCTTGCTTAGATATCCCTCGTATCCAGGCACTCCTTTCTGATTCGGAGCTGTCCATTCATCCATATTGCCCAGACCATTAAGATGTGTGTCTATACCTGTGAGCATTGTGGAGCGAGTAGGAGAGCTGCTTGGATTTGTATAAAAATTAGTGAATCGAACACCTTCATTTGCCAAAGCATCAAAATTGGGAGTATTGATTTCACTCCCAAATGAACCAAGATCGGAAAAGCCGAGGTCATCACCTAAAATAACTACAATATTGGGTCTTTTAGCATCTGTTTCAGCAGCGACTGCATCAACACCAGCATACGTTGAAAGTAAAAAAAATGAACCAATCAATAGACTTAATTTACTTCTCTTGGTTAGTATTCCACTTACCTGTTTCGACATGATTAAAGTCCTTCTTAATGTCGATTGCTTTAAGTACACCTTTCTATAGTCACAACACAATAGTCCTAAACGGTAAATCCGTTACTACTTAGGAAACAACAGGGTTAGCTGCCCTCTAATGCCCCAACCCTCATATCCATTTTCTGGTGACTCAGCCCAATATTTACCTGCAATCGCAAATTGCATGATCTGAGATCCTATTTTAAAAATCTGCCCAGCTTGTACGATCACTGGCACTGACCACTGACTTGCATGCCAGTCATAGGTTGATTCCGTATACATACCGATGGTTGTATGTGTCTCAGTTGTATAACTAAAAAAAGGTTGTAATGATAAGACATTCAAATCGTCTCTATCACTATCGCCAGCCACAGACCAAATTTGGCTGGCTAGCAGTCCAGCAGTCCAGGGCCCAGACTGCTTGAGCACCACACCCGTTGGTCCTAAACCCCATTTCTCTGTACCAAGGACGCTTTCACTCGCAGTGGGCAGCAGCTCAACTGGGCCTACGCCCCATATCAAGCCTCCGTCAGTAGGTTCTTTAGGAGAGAAAAATTGGCTTGCAGTGCTATCACCTGTACCTGACTCGTTTAAAATGTCTGATTTAAAGCCATGTTGTTCGACACCTTGAATGATCGTCCTTGTGATCAGGTTCCAATCCTCAGTGAGTGAGAATGGGATTACGGGTTGAATGAACAGCCGACTAACAGCTGCACCAGAGTTTGAACCGCCTAGCTCGTCATCGTTGTACTGAATTGGGACGCTGATCAGTGAAGCCACAGGATTTGCGAGCTTCTTTGCTAATTCAGTCGCAGACTTGCTATCCGAGGTCGCGGGGCTATCAACAGCCCATGTAGAGGCTGCTATGCCAAAGAAAAAGAGATATCCATAATTTTTCATATTGCATGCTCCATGCACGCCATTCAAAGCTGATTTTCAGCTAAAACGCAAACTCTGTGTTTTATTTGCCACTTGACGACATAAAAACCATACAGGCTAACTTTAATTGAATGAATAATTACAGTGTAGAGCGTAACAGACCAGTATAGTGTGACGCTTTTACCATTTTTGGTGTGCCGTCATGAAGCTTATGAGCGGCAAGCCTGTACAACTAAATAATAACTATTCGTGATAAAATTAAGACTGCAAGATATGAGGCCCTGTTTGTGCTTATGGTGACATGAGTAGTGCGCTTTAGAGAATGATTCCTATTACTCTGTCGAGAATTACTTCGAACGAGAACAAGGTAAAGAGAAGAGGTATAAAGGGTATCAACGTCGCCGTGATAAGCTGCATGATCATATCGCGACTAAATGGAAGTGGACGAATTTCTTTTATCACCGCATAAGCATTACCTAGATCTGCCAGAGACTGAATATCGGCAGAACCCAATAGTGTCTCATTGTCTCGACTATTACTATGCAACCATCGATGCTCAAAATCTCGGGTATATTCAGCGGCCAAAACACCGTATTCACGTAGCCCTTGTCGCTTGGCTTGCATGATCTGGGTGGCAAAAACAGTAAGTGGAGCAAGCACGAGCACTAAACCAAACACCACAATCAGAGCAATCTCCGGTTTATAGGCCGTGAGCACGGCACCATCATGCAGAATGCGATTTAAGATATAACCCGCTAGTTGTACGCCAAAGACCATCAGCAGCGGGGAGTAGGCATAAGCTGATGTCCCAAGAAAACCGAGTCCAGCATTACGGTCTGGATGTGTTGGGATGAGCTCAAGGGGAATGCGTGACAGTTGCCACAGTAGGCGACCCCAGATGAATATGCGGTAGAACCAGCGCAGCATAAGAAACTGGGTGATAGGGATGCTAATCCAGAAAAACCAGATACCAGCGAAAGATAGATGCTCCTTACCATCACTTAGAGTGATGTACCAGGTTGATGCTTCCATCACAAAGGTGCTGGTGCGAACGAAATAGCCACTAGAGAATACAAGTAACAGCAGGATTAATTCAGCAGCCACAGAGTTACGCCACGCCATCGCATTGCTTATTACACGGTGAAAATCAGCAAGATTTGGCTCTGGAACAAGGCGGCGTTCCAGAAACTGGGCGACGATGCTACGTATACGCTGGTGTACGATCAGCTCTGCAAAAACCAAGAGCGGGACACTAATCAGAAAACGGGTCTGGGATTCAATGTCCAGTAAGAAAGGAACAGCAACCCCACTAAGCAAGGTGCCTTCCCAGGTGCAGAGCAGCAGAAGTGGGATCCAGCACAGCCCACTAAGCACCAAAATCCTTAGTCGGAGATGGGATGTTACATCGCCAAGATGAGCGCGATTTAACAATTGGTAAAGTGGACCACCCAATACCAGAGAGAATTGCTCCAGTGTTGTCGTGGAGGAGGAACGGTCTTCTGTTGGCTGTTGTGAAGACATGATTGTTCACCTTGTTACTGTACACGGCGGGCGAGACCGAGCTCCTCTCAGCGCTGGCATGCGGCAGTGCAGAGATACCCACATGGGGACTTCCACCCAACTACGTTCAGTTATAACGCTCTCGGAAGGCTATAATCAATGGTGTAAATGACTGAATTTTTTCTGTTTTGTGCAGGGTGTCAAATATGTGTGGTTGATATAGGTCGTTACTGTTCAAGCGGACTGATGCTCTTGAGGTCAAACAATACTTGGCAGTGCTGCCAGTTTTCTTCACAACTCAACGCACATAACTTAGATGTGTGTGGGGTGATCGCCCTCTCATCTAGTTTTCTCTATTCATAGGTTTTTGACCAAACCACTCATGTAATCTGTTACGATATCACTCATTTAGCACCAAAAATTGTGGGCTAGGAAATAAGTCGCATGACGTATTAATTAGAGAGTAGTTAATGAGTGATTTTGCAGCCAATCTGCTCTCAAATACTATTTTAATAAAACTTGGCATATAAACCCAACAAGTATGAGTTAATATGAGGTGGTTATGGACACTTGCTCTAATATCATAGATGAATTCAACACCACATTTTCTGCCAATGCTAGCCTGTATGAGGATTTAAAAGTAGGCTGGGATCTGGGAGATTGTAGGTCTTTTGCTTTATACCAGTTAGTAGAAGACCAACGCAGCGCCCCCTTTGGTACTGTTCTATATCAGTATATCGGGAGCTACAATGTCGGCCCTCACTACGAGAAAGAAGGAACCGCTGGGTTCCGCCTCAGTTCGCAGACTAATAGTATTGATAGATTCTTCCCTTTGTCTTCAAACGAGGCGACTCGTAGATTAGATATTGGGTATCGATCACATTGGCTTGGCGGTAGTTGTGCATTTTCCTCTATTCCATTTAAGCGGTGGTGGGTTGATTCATTTAAAACATTGTGTGCAAATGTTCCTGCCCAGGCTGAGCTTGTTAGCTCATTCTTGACGAGAGAGATAGAGGTTCTTGCAGAGACTGCCAGGAATAAAGGCCATAGAAGTGGCTGGGTTTACAATAGGTTCATTGATAAACTTGAGTATCTCTCGATGCGATTGAATCAAGAATTTCTTGATTCAACAAACTACATTCTTCATCCTGAACTGTTTTTTAACGTAGTTTCAAATAATGTGGTTAGTTTGAACGAACAAGAGAAAAAGGAGTTAATGAACAAGGCTAGAAGAGATAGCCATTGTGACAAGCATTCTCGGTGGTGAATATAGTAAATCATTTAATATTGATTAGGTTTCTCTATATTGAATTTTAATTAAAATTAATTCTAATGAAAATTATTTCCAGGCTAATAAGCAATGTTTTGTTTTCACTTGATTTCATGATATGCATGTAGCCTTACCCTAATATTTTTTTAATTGCTGAAACAAAGCCGATCTTAAAGATCGTGCGGCCATTAGACGTTAGTATACGACCATGACGATCTGTCAACCAGCCCTCATCTTCCATTAGTTGCCCACTAATCACATGCCTTAGCGCCGCTTGCTCGGTCTCAGTAAGTCTATGTGACACGGGGAGTATATGGGCAGTATCTAACGGGAAATTAGCATTTTTCGTTGTCATATCGATGACAATGTTGGTATTGGATTTTAGTAAATTAACCTCGCCGCGGAGTTTCTTGTTCTCAGCAAGAACTGCCCCCATCACCGCTCGAACCGCGGGATCTGGAATTTTGTCTAACACCGCATATATGGGGCTATCAGCAATCTTACGCACCTTACGGGTTACCCCTCCCGTATGATTGGCCCATGCCTTGATGAGCCCTTTGAAATCATCTCCTGTTTTGTTGTGTATGGTGGATTTGACCGGCCCCCCCTGTGCTTGTGAAAACTTGGAAATAGTAGCCACAGAGAAATCTTTGCTACCACGCTCATACTGTTCTCGGCACACTGCGTGGACAATATCCAGATTTCTAGCCCTTCGTGGAGTAGCATTAGCTTTAAGTATTTCTAACAATTCATCTGGGTGCATGACCATTTCCATTCTGTTCGCTGTTTTGAGCAGCATTAAGAATTTTCCGAATAGGAGTACCAACGGTCTTCTCTGCTAAGACATCCAACGTTGCCTCTACTAGTCCAATCTCCTGTAAATAGCGTTGACACTCTGTAAATTCAACTGCTTTCTTGAGTGATCCAGTTCGTGCTTGAATCAGCTTCATAACCGCATTCCCCGTTTCCAATTGCTGCTTCTGGCTCATTCTGAAAAAAACTGGTTGTATTTTATTGAACTCCAACATGCAATCCAATAATTGGGCTCGACGCAGGGACGGTTTACGGGCATCAATCTCAGGATAAAGGATTGCATTCTCGCAAAGTACCTCTAATTGGTGCATTTCAGAAACCCCCTCAACAAACCCCATTTGAACATCCACAATATTTCCCACAGCGACTAGCTGAATAGACTCTTCGCTGGCATTTTTCATAATATCTAATGACCGATGAATAAGGTGGTAGGTTGCCTGGAGATCATTAATGGCCTTGCCCATCAGTAAGGCCTCTTCTTCAAAACGCTGAGAAAGATTTTCCAATTCACGAGTTTCAGTGAATGGGCATCCATCAAGCTCGCAATCAGCACGTTGATCCTCCAAACGAGTCACTTCTTCTTGCAGCTCATTGTACCGCTCAGCTCGTTCGTGCGCCTCGTAACTAAGAGCATTGAAATGTGCCTGTAAACCCGGTAAAAAAGCTGGACCAGATATAAAGAAGCGACAGCGAACACAATTACGTTCCGGATAGCCAGGGACAGGAGCATATACAGGGTCTCTCAGACGCTCTTGAACACATTCCCCACCCACATCACACATCGAGCCACCAACTGGACAGATCCCCTTATCCTCGAAAACAAATGTGGCCGCTGACTGGTGGCCAACAGTAGATCGTATAGCATCAACTGAAACACTCGCAAAGCGCTGGCTGACCTGCTCCATTGTTGCATCCATAAGAAAACGTCGATGATTGCTCTCCTCAGTATCCAACATATTACGTTCGGCTGCCTCTAGGACTTCTTTCATATACGCATGTCCGAACTTGGTATAATAAATAGTCATGATAAGACGTGAATGGCCCGCGATAAGTTTAGAAACCACGGCTATCGGCAGCTGTAAATCCAGTACCAGGTAGGTAATCAAAGACACCCGTAATGCATGAAGAGGATAATAAGTTGCAGAAGGGCTATTGTGATTGACAAAGAGGATTGGAGTTCCGTCATCTAATGTTTCAGAACGAGCTAAGCAGGAGTGTTCTAGACGAACGAGAAGTTTATACCATAGGGACTCTACCACTGAATCACAAATAGGCTTTCGCCTATCTTCACGATTTTCTGCCGTAGCATCACGAAACAGAAAGCAGATGGTACCACGCGCCGCCAAAACCTGCGGATGGGGTGGAGTATTACCGAAATGTTTTAGCTCCAACTCAGTCCATAATGACGGTGCACAAATGGCATTATAACGCTCTTGCCAGTTACGTAGTTTCGTTAACCAATAGAGTACAACACCATTTTCCCAAGGCATCACGTAACCCTTTGCATTTTCAGCCTTGCCGCTGTCGGCAGTTTTATTGGTGTTGATGAACAAGCCAACACCGGACTCATTTATACTACGATGAAAAATGCCACGCTGGTGAGGTCGCTTTACACTGCCTGTTGCAAGTCTTGAATCATTCAATATAAAGTGACCACCTTGCGTGTCATGTTGATAACGCCAAGTATCAGCCTCACCCGAATCAAGCATCCGGACTTGAAATGTACGCAGAGGCAGCTCCAATTTAAGGTAAAGTGCTATCGCTCTCACCGGCGACCACATTTCAGTAATACGCCCCTTACGTTTGAGGATATATCGCTCGTAACTAGTTGCGTCTCGTTCACGCCATACACAGTCTGGGTCTTCGCGATCAACTAAATCTGGTTCCACCGCAAACCAGTCACCACCAGAATTTCCCCCCTCCATTGCTTGCTGTGCCCAGTGCCAATCGCAGAAATTTTGTCCTTCCGCAAGCATGCTTCTCAGCTCTTTTATATAACGAATCGATAATGCTGACCTAACTGTTTCCGATGGCACTGCCCTACCAGCGTTTGTCAATCGCATTACAGGGTTGTGAAGTGTGTGTGGAATAACCGGCAACCCCTGCTCATCCTCAAGTGAAAGCTTATCTGAGAGTATCCAGTCGATAAATTCAGAAGCATAGTTATTAAGGACAATATCATTGCTGGATAACTGTCCAATAAAACCATTTTTTTTTGCTTTGATTAAGACCTCGTGGAAAATTGGCTTGGGTGTGCTGCGGGTTAAAAACGTAATTGGTAGGCGCGATAAATCGCATTCTACTATATAGGTCACTAGAAAATGATCTAGTGCTTCACGACAGAACGCAACAGACGTTTTTTTCTGACTCAGCCACTCAGTAGCAAGCGATTGCCAATGGCACATACGAGGATCAAGTGCTAATACATGCTTGAAATTTATATCGCGCCCTTTTCCTGTTTTTTTCGCTCTGATCCGAGGCAAGGGATTGCGCAAATTTTTAGGCACTATATTATGACCTTCTTCATCGGTTTTTGATAAATGCGTTCGTAACACCCATTCGAGGAAATCTGATAGATTGTCATGCTGCAACTTCCTATTACTTTCGGACACTGATGTTAAATCTAAAGCTGTCAACAAATCTGGTAAAATTCTCCCCGTCTCGAAAATACTCACAGGCTCTTTATCCATTTTAAATTCATGTATATAACGAACAAAAAATGCAGCTAGTATCGTCCCCATACTTCTGGAGTTATTATTTATATCCATCCACTCTGCTGCTAACAATCGCCAAGATTCAAATGCTGAATCTATTGTTAGCAAAAAATAAAACTCAGGATCGGTTGTTATGTATATTCTTCTTCCCTTTGGCATCTCACCGCCCTCTTAATAACTTTGGGTGTGGACCACTCATCAGTCCAAGAGGGTCTACGTCCCTGAATCCATACTCCATAAAATTAGGTGGTGGTAAGATAGCACCAGCCTTATCTCCCGTGGCAGCTTCCTCAAGCTTTCGAATCAGTCTGCACCTCTCGGACTCTGTATACACTAATTGCGATTCTAGAGACTTATGGTGTAAAGCTTTCATAAGACCGACTGGGTCGAGGTTTGCATTCTTCAATGCCTGAGCATAAGCATGGCGATGCCCATGTGGGGAAGTCCCCATAGCTTTAGCTACTTGGAGCCCTATGCGTTCAACCGCACGCTGATGCTGCCTCTCAAACGAGTCTATTGCATAGGGCTTCCCCCTAAGGGTCACAAAGGCAAATGGGTGATTACACGTCATTTGTGCTCGCTGTGCCATGTAGAACACCCATAACTGCCAAAATAATTTTCCTACCCACTGGGGAAACCAATTGACGTACATGAAATAAGATTTCGAATCTAAGGCATTCCCTTTCCAGCCAGCAAATAGTTGGTCACTCAAAGCATATTTATTACGTGGGCGCAGGCCGTACTTACCGTTTAGGTAGGTTTGGCGATTGCAGTGCACAGGCTTACCATTGGCATCTGACCAGTCTGGAGGGGCGGGACCTAAGCTCGGGTGGTAAATGCGAACTAGAGCACGATCTGGGTGAATTGGGTCGGACACTACATCGTGCACATACAACTGGAAAGGCTCACACATGCGTAAACCCCCGAAGTGCATCAATAATGTAATCAAGATGTCGCGTAGATTTAACCGCTCCTCAATGCGTGGACTTTTTTGCTTGCCTGGTACGATGAATCCTCTGAATATCAGGTCTGAGATAAACTCATCAGGAAAACGTTTGGCTGGTTCATGGTCGCTAACTGGCGTCCGATTGAGAAGAACGTTACGAGCACGAGTCATTTCAAGTGAAGCATTTTCTCGATCCCAGGTATGTGCCAAAAAGGCTCGATCACGCTTCTGGTACCAAGCCGCCCAAGCTAGCATTTCTTCGCTATGAGTGGCTTCCCGCCATGGGTTGAGCGGCTTAGTGTCTAGTTCACGCGCCATCCAGTCTGAGAAACCAGAAATGCTGTTTATAAGCATTTGGACTACATCAGGGTTACGTCCGTTCCAATAAAGGCCACTGGGATCTGTACCATCTTCACCCACAGTACCGGTAGACAGACGCTGACTGAATACTGCAAACAACTCTTTCGGGTCAGAGAAACAGTCATGGTTCGCGACCATATAGTCAAGAAAGAGGGATACAGCCTGTGCAGTCTTGGTCATCCAAGCACAACTTCTAACATGAGCATAGGATAGAAAATAGTTAACCAGCGGCTTTAGCGGACCATACTCTGTCAAGATAATGGGTATTTCAGTGACAGTGCCAGTGTGGTCTCGATACACCTTTCCACGAATGGTAGTGTGTTCCATCAAACCTCCTTCACAGACAGCCAAAAAAATTAGAGGGCTAGTGCTGTATACCGATGGCTAACTCATTGAGCTGCTACGTTTTTTTAGTTTAATACTTTTATTAGATAGTAGAGGCTACCAATTTAAACGGATCAATATGGCATAGAGTGATTCGTAATAGAGAAGGCCAAGTTTTCATTAGAACAGCACGAAATATCCCTTATGAAAACGATAGTAGACAGGTATCGATAAGGCAATTATTTTCGGCAAGCTATCTGATAGTTACAATACTTGACATTAATACTTGACATTAATACTTGACATTAATACTTAACTAATCGTAACGATATTAAATTAGCCAATTGCGACCTGGAGTTAACTACAGTGATAGTATCTTGTTTTAATTCCATCAGTAACATTTACAACTACCTTGCTAATTTATTATTACTGACTATTTACCATGCCTTTCTTCTAAAAAATATCCATTTAAATAAACACATCAACATTTTAATAAATGTTATTGTATTTCAATAATGTAATGTCAGTTTATTAAAAAACTCTGCATATGGAGTTATAAGCGGGAGCCTATATCTTCATAGAGATTCCGATGAAATAACACGCGATATAAATAACATAACTAAAGCACTTTAAATATTACTTTATGATATTTGACAGAAATATGAGAATGGTCAAATCAATTCACCGGCAGTGTCACCTCATAACATTTCTCAATGTTGTATGACACTCCTAAACGTCAGAACAAGCCTTATCTATAGCAAAATAAACATATCAGAATATCGCTCGTACCTGCTGTCAGCTCTTTACTTTGTGGAGTAGTAAGCTAGTTACAATTAGTAGCAATAACATGCCATAGCTACAGTGTCTCTAGCATAAAAAAAGCCCTCTCAGAGACTGAAAGGGCTTTAAGAACTGCTTAATAGTAACGGTTAGCTACACCATATAAGCAAGCTTGGCCGTTTATCAACTAAATCCGTACTAGGACTGGATTAGAAGTTGTATTGCAGGGCAACAGTGAACTCGTCGTCCTTGTCATT
>RCUP01001270.1_pt1 | contig 15845 bp, 13 predicted proteins | sample 2166341 | NCBI WGS metagenome assembly RCUP01 (sample SAMN09932325, study PRJNA488358) | compost metagenome | isolation source: compost soil in succinonitrile-enriched | place: Germany: Experimental Botanical Garden | reverse complement strand
CAGGGACTTGTTCACCATGATGCCCTGGCTGTCGTAGTAGTTCACGCCGACGCCGATCAGGCCCAGCGTGGTGTCGCGGGTCAAGGACAGCGTGGTGTTGCGCGGCAGCACGTCGACTTCGCCGGATTGCAGCGCGGTGAAGCGCTGGACCGCGCTGACCGCCATGATCTTGGATTTGGAGGCGTCGCCGAACATCGCGACGGCCAGCGCGCGGCACAGGTCGACATCCAGGCCGATCCATCCGCCCTTGCTGTCATTCACCGAAAAGCCGGCGACGCCCGTGGATACGCCGCATTGGACAAAGCCCTTGTTCTTGACGGCATCGAAGGTCACGCCAGCGTTGGCGGTCCAGGACGAGATGAACAAGGCGCTGCCCGCCGCCGCCAATTTGAGTGCTTTCATTGTGTCTCCGCGCGCGTGGCGCATTTGTATCGATCAGCCGAAGGCTGAGGTGCGGCGAATGGTAGCCAGCGGGTAAGGGGCGGAGAATACGGGAAATCCCGTTAAATCCGCCCGGCGGAATTTGCCGGGTCACGGCCGATCGCCCATACTGGACGCTTCCCCTGTCCAGAACCGGATCGGCCGCGCGTCCATGCCGCCAGCGGCTGCCCCGCGCCGGACGATGGCGCCGGGCAGGAATCGAATCGCCGCCAAGGCCAGCCTATGAAACGAAGTGACGAACCCGAAGAGCCCGCCCCGCGGTCCTGGCGCTCATTTGCCTTCCTGAAAGAACCCCTGCGTGGAACCTGGCGCGAGCTGATCCGCGTCAACGCCAGCGATCGGCGTTGGGAGATGCCGCTGGCCGCCGCGCTGTCCTCGGGCCTTCCCCTGATGGTGGGCGCGTATTTCGGACGAATGGACTATGGGCTGATGTCCAGCCTGGGCGGCATGGTTTTCCTGAGCCTGCCCAATTCGTCGCTGCAGCACCGGATGATGATGTTGCTGGCCGCGTCGTTCGGCATGGTGGCCTGCTTTGCCGTGGGCGCGCTGACCCAGTTCTGGCCCACGGTGATGATCGCGGCGCTGACCCTGATCGCCATCGTGGTCAGCATGGTCTGCCGGTGCTATCGGCTGGGTCCGCCCGGCAGCCTGTTCTTCATCATGGCGACGGCCATCGCGGCGTACACGCCCGGACGGCTGGAGGACGTGCCCCTGCGGGTCGGCATGGTGGCGCTGGGCTGCCTGGTGGCGTGCCTGGTCGCTTTTGCGTATTCCTTGCACATGACGCGCGTGGCGCCGCCGCCGCCGGCGCCAGAACTGCCCAGGCCCACGTTCGATTTCGTGGTGTACGACTCCGTGATCATCGGCGTGTTCGTGGGCATTTCGCTGCTGGTGGCCGAACTGCTGCAGCTGCCGCGCCCGTACTGGGTGCCGGTCAGTTGCCTGGCGATCATCCAGGGGGCCAGCCTGCGGGCGGCCTGGAGCCGGCAGCTCCACCGCATCCTGGGCACCGCCGTGGGCTTGTGCGTGGCCTGGGCGCTGCTCAGCCTGCCCTTGAATGTGTGGACCCTGAGCATGGTCATGATGGCGCTGTCCTTCGGCATCGAAACGCTGGTGGTGCGCCACTACGCCAGCGCCGTCGTGCTGATCACGCCGCTGACGATCTTCCTGGCGGAGGCCCCGCATCTGGGCCAGGGCTATCCCGCGGCCGTCATCGAGGCCCGGTTCCTGGATACGGTGATCGGCGCCTTCATCGGTGTGCTGGGCGCCGTGCTGCTGCACAACCAGCGCATCCGGCCGCATCTGTCGCGCTGGATGCGCGCGGTGCTGCCCAGCCGGGTGAGCTGAAGCGCGGCCGGATGTCAGCCGCGCCGGGCCGCGCCCCGGCGCCGTGCGCCCGGCGTGGGAACGGGCGCCTCGCCGGCCAGGAAACCCTGCACCAGGGCGATGATGCGTTCGGCCGTGGGCGACAGGCTGCGGCGGGCCCGGTGGATCACGTTATACGTCAGCGGTCCGGACGCGGGGTAGGGCAAGGGCAGGGGTACGAGCGTACCCCGGTCCAATTCCCCGGCGATGGCTTCGCGGGTGCAGAAAAGCACCACGTCGCTGCCCAGGGCGACATCGCGCAGCGCGCCGACGCTGTCGCATTCGAAGGCGATGGGCAGCGCGTCCGGGCCGTCCACCTGGTACAGCTTTGCCAGGTATTCGCGCGCGCGCTGAGGCAGGTCGGTGGCGGCCAGGCGGTATTGCGCCAGCGCCGCGCGCAGCTTGGGCTTGCGCGCCGCCTGCAAAGGATGCCCGGCACGTACGAATAGTCCGCCGTGCTGGGGTGGCAGCGCCCGGACGATGAAGTCCGCGGGCGGCGGCAGGCTATGGGTGACGGCCACCGCGAAGTCCAGCTTGTCCTGCAGCAGCTTGTCCAGCAGCCTTTGCCAGCTTTCGATTTCGACGTGCACGCTCAGTCCGGGGTGTTCGCGCGCCAGGCGCACCAGAAGCGGCGACAAAAAGCCGGCGGCCGGGAATGCGCCCACCCCGAAACTGACGTGCCCGGAGTCGTGGCCCCGTATCAGTTCAGCTTCGCGGCGCAGGGCAAGCACATCGCCCAGGATCCGCCGCGACCGGTCCAGCACCATCTGCCCCGCCTGCGTGGGCGTCACGCCGATGGAGGCCCGGTCCACCAGCACCAGTCCCAGTGTTTCCTCCAGCGCCTGGATGCTGCGCGTCAGGGCGGACTGCGTCAGATGCAATCGTTGGGCGGCCCGCGAGAAATGCCGCTCTTCGGCAAGGACGGAAAAGTGCTGAAGCGAACGTATCGTCAGGCTCATGAGAATTTCTCATCGGGAATGCACCAAATATGCAATTGATTCGCCCCGTTGGCAAGACTACAACTGGCTGTCGGCGGCGTTGGGCGCATTGTCCGAAATGCCCGCCGGCAAAACACGATCCAGAGCGCTGCGCGACGTCGCGACACCGCCAACCTCGGCTGAGGAGACACCATGAACCACAAGTCGTTTTCACATCTGGCGGGCTGGGGCGGCGCCTTGTCCTTGAGTGTCCTGGCCTGTTTCGGGGCGGCTGCGGCGCCGGCCGGGCAGCCCGACGCGTCATGGCCCGCGGCGGGCAAATCGATACGCATGGTGGTGCCTTTTCCGGCGGGTTCGGGCTCGGATTCGCTGGCGCGCATGCTGGCGGCGAAGGTGACGCAGCAGACCGGAGCGTCCGTCATCATCGATAACAAGCCCGGCGCCGGAACGATGATCGGCGCGCAGGACGTGGCCCGCGCCAAACCCGACGGCTACACCCTGCTGTACACCATCGTCGTGACCCATACGCAGAATCCGCACCTGTACAAGAAGCTGCCGTACGACCCCGTGAAGGACTTCACGCCGATCCTGCAGGCGGTGCGTTCGGCGACCGTGCTGGTCGCCGCCAAGGAAGCGCCGTTTTCCACCACGGCGGAACTGATTGCGTATGCCAAGGCCCATCCGGGCAAGCTCAACTATGCGTCGTACAGCTTGGGATCGACCTCGCACCTCAATGGCGAAATCCTGAAGATGAAGACCGGCACGGACATCGTCCATGTGCCCTACAAGGGAACGGCCGACGCCAGCCGCGCGCTGCTGGCGGGCGACGTGCAGGTGTACTTCGACGGCACGGCCACGGCGGTCGAAAACGCCCGCGCGGGCAAGGTCAAGCTGCTCGGCCCGGCTACGGACCGCCGCCTGGGCGTCCTGCCGGAGCTGCCCACGCTGGAAGAGCAGGGCATACAGGGGCTGAACATCGTGGGCTGGCAAGGCATCTTCGGCCCGGGCGACATGCCGCCTGAACTGGCGAACCGCGTGGCCGGTGTATTCCGCGCGGCGCTTGAAACGCCCGATATCACACAGACCATCGTGTCCCAGGGCAACGAGGTGAGCGGCGCGGGACCGAAGGAATTCGCGGCGATCGTCCAGCGCGACAGCGCGCGCTGGGGCGACGTCATACGCCGGATCGGGCTGGTGCTTGAGTAATCAGCTTGCAAGCGGGTTTGCGGGAAAAACGGGCCTGCAAGGGCGCCAGGAGAAGACGATGCATGATGTGGTGATACGCGGCGGGACCATCGTGGACGGCTCGGGTTGCGCCGCCTTTGCGGGAGACCTCGCCATCGACGGCGGGCGGGTGACGCAGGCGGGCGGCAAGGCGGGCCCGGGGCAGCGCGAAATCAATGCCGAGGGCGCCCTGGTCACGCCGGGATGGGTGGATATCCACACCCACTACGATGGCCAGGCGACCTGGGATCCCTATCTCAGCCCTTCCACCTGGCATGGGGTCACGACCGCCATCATGGGCAACTGTGGTGTCGGCTTCGCGCCGGTCAAGCCGGACCGCCGCGAATGGCTGATCAAGGTCATGGAGGGCGTGGAGGATATCCCGGGGTCCGTGCTGTCCGAGGGCATCGAGTGGGATTGGGAGACCTTTCCGGAATATCTGGATGCGCTGGACCGCCGGCCCAAGGCGCTGGACATCGGGGCGCAGATACCGCACAGCGCGGTGCGCGCCTATGTCATGGGCGACCGCGCCATTCATCACGACGAGGCCTCGCCCGCCGATCTGCTGGCCATGCGCGAGGTCGTGCGCGCGGCCCTGCAGGCGGGCGCCGTCGGCTTTTCGACGTCGCGCACCTTCCTGCACAAGTACGACGAACGCAAGTATCCGCCGGGCACCTTCGCCACGGGCGAGGAGATCACCGCGCTGGGCTCGGTCATGGGAGAAGTCGGCCATGGCGTTTTCCAGATGACGGCGAACCATCCCGCCATGGAAGGAGAGATTCCCTGGCTGGAGCAGCTTGCCCGCCACAATCGCCTGCCGGTGCTGTTCAATCTGCAGCAGACCGATGCCGCCCCGGACGTCTGGAAGCAGATCGTCCTGACGCTGGACAAGGCAAGGGACGAAGGCGTGCCGCTGCTGGCCGGCATCAGCGGACGCCCGCTGGGCATTCTGTTCTCTTGGCAGAGCACGCTGCATCCGTTCATTGCGCACCCGAGCTATCAGGCCCTGCAGGCGCTGCCCTTCGCCGAGAAGCTGGCGCGGCTGCGCGACCCGCAAACGCGCCAGACGATCATGAACGAACAGCGCGGCCTGCTGGACCGCCGCGCCGAAACCCTGTTCAGCAGCTTTCACAAGATCTACCGCCTGGGCAAGGAACCCGATTACGAACCCTTGCCCGAAGAAAGCGTGGCGGCCATGGCCGCGAGCGCCGGCCGGCCGCCCTTGGAGATGGTGTACGACCTGATGCTGGAAAACGATGGGCAGGCGATTCTCTACTATCCGTCCTTCAACTATTCCTACGAAAACCTCGATCACCTGCATCAGCTCATGCAGCACGCCAACACCGTCAACAGCCTGTCCGACGGCGGCGCCCATTGCGGCTACATCTGCGACGTCAGCATGCCCACCTTCATGCTCAGCCACTGGACCCGCGACCGCCGCCGAGGCCCCCTGCTGCCGCTGGAGCACATCGTCCGGCGCCAGACCCGCGACACGGCGATGGTGTACGGCCTGCGGGACAGGGGCCTGCTGCGGGCGGGCTACAAGGCCGATGTGAACATCATCGACCCGGACGCGCTGAAAGTGCATTGCCCCGAAATGGTGTTCGACCTGCCCGGGGGCGGACGCAGGCTGGTGCAGCGCGCCGACGGCTACGCCGCCACGCTGGTCAACGGTGTGCCCATCTTCGAAGTGGGGCAGGCCACCGGCGACCTGCCGGGGAAACTGCTGCGCGGCCCGAAGACGCAGGCTGTCCGGACCTAGGGCGCGCCGACTGCATATATTTGTAAAGACGAATAATTCGCCGGAATTTCTCATTTGTTGTGGAGGAAGGGCCTCCCTATGATCGGCAGGGTTGCGTTTGTCAGCAACTCACATCAAGGGGAAAAAAATGAAAACCTGGAAACTGGCCGCCATTGCCGCGGCCGTCCTGTGCGGCTGGGCCACGACCGCAAGCGCCGCCGATCCGGCGTATCCGAAGGGTCCGGTCACGCTGGTCGTGCCCTTCGCGCCCGGCGGATCGACCGACGTGATCGGACGCCTGCTGGCCGAGCGCCTGGCGGTTGCGCTCAAGCAGCCTGTCGTCGTCGAGAACCGCTCGGGCGCGGGCGGCAATATCGGCGCCGCCGTGGTGGCCAAGGCCGCGCCCGATGGCCAGACGCTGCTGTTCGGCACCACGGGCATCCTGTCCATCAATGAGTTTCTCTACGCCAATCCGGGCTACAAGGCCAGCCGCGATCTGCTGCCGGTCGTCTACACCGCGTCCATCAGCAATGTGCTCATCGTCAACAAGGACATGCCCGTGTCCAACGTGGCGGACCTGATCAAGCTGGCCCGCGAGAACCCCGGCAAGTATTCCTTTGCATCCTCGGGCGCGGGAAGCTCCACCCATCTGTCCGGCGAGCTGTTCAAGAACATGGCGGGCGTGGACCTGATGCACGTGCCGTACAAAGGCAGCGGGCAGGCGTTGGTGGATCTGGTGGGCGGCCAGATCAACATGATCTTCGACAACGCGCCGTCGGCGGTGCCGCTGGCGCAATCCGGCAAGGTGAAGGCGCTGGCCGTGACCAGCACCACGCCGCTGTCCGTCCTGCCCGGCGTGCCGCCGCTGGGCGAAGCCGGACTGAAGGGCTATGAATCCCTGTCGTGGACGGGCGTGGTGGCGCCGGCGGGAACGCCCCAACCGGTCGTCGACAAGCTGAACCGCGAGCTGAACGCCATTCTTGCGGATGAAGGCGTGCGCAAGAAGCTCACCGAACTGGGCGCGCAGGCAACCGGCGGCACGGCGCAGGACTTCACCGCGCATATCGAGGCCGAGCGCGCCAAGTGGGGCAAGCTGGTGCGCGACGCGAAGATCGCCACGCAATAGGCGGATTTGTCCCGGCGTCAGGCGCCGCGGCTTCGCGGCGTCTGCGCCCGGCGCGCGCCTTGCGTGCTTGGCGCCGAGGCGGCCTGGCGTGTCTTCCTGTCTTTGCCGCCCAGCACCCGGACGCCCGCAGGGACGGGCTTTTCGCTGATGATCTGCCGCATGTATTGCAGGAACAGCTCGGAACTGGCGGACAAGGAGCGCAGCCGCCGGGTGATCAGGCAGACTTCGCGCGACAGCCGGGGCGAGCTCAGTTCGCGGAACACAAAGGAGGCCGGCTCGGCGTCGCGGCCGGTGCGCGGCGGCGCGATGGAACTGGCCGCCAGGGCCGGCAGGATGGAATAGCGGCCGCCGCCGCGCAGCACGGCATGCAGCGACGATGTCCTGGAAACCTCGTCGTGCTGCTGCTCGAAAAAGCCGGGCTTGCCAGCGTGCGCCCGCAGGAATACGCCGATGCCGGTGTCTTCGGTGAATCCCACGTACTCGGCCGGATCCAGATCGGCCCATTTCAAGGGCCGCGACCCTTGCGCGTAGGCGTAGGACGCCGCGCAGATCACACCGTAGCGGTCCTCGAACAGCGGCGTGTAGACCAGTTCGGAAAACCCGTGATGCGACGTGGATATCGCAAAATCGATATCGCCGTTGGCGATCATTTTCTCGACCTGTTCGGAGCCGGCGTCGTGCAATGAGAAGGTGATCTTCGGATAGGCCTGGCGGAAGGCGGCGATGGCATCGCCCAGGAAGTAGTTGGTGACCGACGCCACGACGGCGATCCTGACGTGCCCCTGCCGCCCTTCGGAAAGCGCTTCCAGGTCGCTGACCGCGCCATCGAACTGGCTGAGGATGCGTTCGGCCTCGGCCTTGAAGCGCGCCGCCTCCGGCGTCATCACCACGCGGCGCGTGCTGCGGTCAAAGAGCTTGACGCCCACCGCTTCCTCGAACTGCTGGATCGTGGCGGTCAGTGACGACTGGGTCAGGAATAGCTGCGACGCGGCCACCGTGAACGAGCCTGTGTTGGCCACCGCCACGAAGCTGCGGAAATGCCGCAGCGAGATATTTCGCTTCATCGTCGCGCCCCGGAGCCAGACGCACGCGGGGCGCGCTCTGGATATATTGGAAAAACCGAATAATAAACAAATATCAACAATTTGTAGTGAAGAAAACCTCACTCTAGAATTTCTTTCGGAGCGGCGTGGCGCACGCGTCGCCGAATGTCTGGCGCAAGAGGGAGTCCAAGCGATGAGCAGTGCAGGCGTATTACAGATCGAATCGATGCGGGACCGGTGTTCCGCCCAGGAATGGCAGGCGCGCGTGGATCTTGCCGCCTGCTACCGGCTGGTGAATCTATACGGCATGTCGGACATGATGGCCAATCACATTTCGGCGCGCGTGCCGGACGAAGATGGCGCGTTCCTGATCAACGCCTACGGCATGATGTACGAGGAGATCACCGCGTCCAGCCTGATCAAGGTGGACCATGCCGGCGCAATCCTGTCCACGCCCGACTTCGGCGACCTCGGTTATGGCGTCAACAAGGCGGGCTACGTCATCCACAGCGCGGTGCATGCCGCGCGCCCCGAGGTGGCCTGCGTGATTCATACGCATAGCTGGGCATCCATGGCGGTGTCTTCGCTGGAATGCGGCCTGTTGCCCATTACCCAGACCGCCATGCGTTTCCTGAAGATCGGCTACCACGACTATCAGGGCGTGGTGCTGGACCTGGCCGAACAGGAATCGCTGGTGGCCGACCTGGGATCCGGCGAAGCGCTGATCCTGCGCAATCATGGCGCGCTGACGGTGGGTAACAGCGTGGGCGCGGCCTTCAACTGGATGCACAGGCTGGAACTGGCCTGCCGCTCACAGCTTGCGGCCATGGCCGCCAATACGCCGTTCGCGCGCGTCGCCGACCCGGTGCTGCAGCAGACCTGGAACAACTACCAGCCCGGCACGCGGCGCCCCTACGGCGTCATGGAATGGCCAGCGCTGCTGCGCAAGCTGGACCGCATGGATGCTTCGTTCCGGACATAGGCCGCCATCATGAACACACAACATCCCTTGCGCATTCTGATGTCGGAACAGACCCTGGACCGTATCGGCGGCGCGCTTGCCGAAGTGCTGGGCGAACGCGCGTTCGAACCCGTCATCGCGGCGCGTTCGCACGGCCATGAACCGGCGGACGTCGATCTGGCGTTCATCTCGCGCGATGTCACCGGGCTTTCGACCAAGCACCAGGTGCTGGAGCCGCTGGAGTCCTTTTACGTTTCCCTGCGCAGATCGCCCAGGCTTGCGTGGGTGCATGTGCATTCGGCGGGCGCGGACCGGCCCATCTTCGCCGAACTCAAGGAACGCGGCATCCGCGTGACGACCTCGTCGGGCGCCAACGCGCAGGTCGTGGCGCACACCGCGCTGGCCGGCATCCTGGCATTGGCGCGCGAGTTCCCCAAAATGTTCGATGCCCAGCGCAAGCGCGCCTGGACGCCGCTTATCGGCGGCCTGCTGCCGCGCGACCTGGCCGGCCAGACCGCCGTGGTGGTGGGCTGGGGGCCGATAGGCCAGCAACTGGCGGGCTATCTGCGGATGCTGGGCCTGACCGTCATTGCGCTGCGCAGTGCCTCGGCGCCGGCGTCGGACGGCGTGCAGACGTTTGCCTTCGAGGACCTGAAGGATATCGCCGGCCGCGCCGACTGGCTGATTCTGGCATGTCCGCTCAGCGACCGGACGCGCGGGCTGGTGGACGCGGACGTGCTGGCGCGCATGGCGCCGCACGCCCGGCTGGTCAACGTGGCGCGCGGGGAGATCGTGGTCGAACGCGACCTGATAGCCGCCCTGAAGGCCGGGATGCTGGCCGGCGCCTACGTGGATGTCTTCGAACACGAGCCGCTGGCTGGCCAGTCCCCGCTGTGGGATCTGGAGAACGTCATCGTCACCCCACATTCGGCGGGGCATTCGGATGGCAACGAGGCCCGGGTGGACCGCATATTCCTGGATTACCTGCGCGACTGGCGGCAATGATCCGCCGCCCGGAACCCGGCCGCCCGAACCCCTGATCCGTACTCACCCCTTAGGATTTTTCATGCCCCAGATCGCCGCGCGTATACACCGCATCAAACCCTCTCCCAGCTCCATGGCCGGCCAGCGCGCGCGCGAGCTGCGCGCCACCGGCCGCGACATCGTGGCCCTGACGGCCGGCGAGCCGGACTTCGACACGCCCGAGAACGTGACCGAAGCCGTGGTGCGCGCGATGGCGCAATCGCGCACCAAGTACACGGACGTGGGCGGCACGCCTGAACTGAAGGACGCCATCCGCGATAAATTCCGCCGCGACAATGGCCTGGCCTTTACCGCAAGCGAGATCATCGTCGGCAACGGCGGCAAGCAGATCATCTTCAATGCGCTGCTTGCCACGGTCGAGGAAGGCGACGAGGTCATCGTGCCCACGCCGTACTGGGTGTCCTATCCGGACATCGTGCTGCTGGCGGGCGGCACGCCCGTCTTCGTGGCCTGCCCGCCGGCGCGCGGGTTCAAGCTGCAGCCCGCCGATCTGGAAAAAGCCATCACGCCGCGTACCCGCTGGCTGATCCTGAATGGCCCCAACAATCCCAGCGGCGCGACCTACACGCGTGAAGAGCTGAAGGCGTTGGCCGAGGTGCTGCTGCGCCATCCGCAGGTGTGGCTGATGTCGGACGACATCTACGAACACATTCTTTACGACGGCCGGCGATTCGCCACGATGGCGCAGGTGGAACCCGAACTCAAGGCGCGCACGCTCACGATCAACGGCGTGTCCAAGGCCTATGCGATGACCGGCTGGCGCATCGGATACGGCGCGGCGCCCGCCGCGCTGATCAAGGCCATGACCAAGCTGCAGTCGCAGAGCACGTCGAATCCGTCGTCGATCAGCCAGGCGGCCGCGCAAGAGGCGTTGTCGGGGCCGCAGGATTTCATTGCCGCGCGCACGCGCATCTTCCAGGAACGCCGCGACCGGGTCGTGGCCAGCCTGAACCGGATCGAAGGGATCTCCTGCCACGTGCCCGAGGGCGCGTTCTATGTGTTCCCGTCGTGCGAAGGACTGCTGGGAAAGAAGACGCCGGCCGGCCAGGTCCTGCGGACGGACGAGGATTTCATCCTGTACCTGCTGGACGAGGAGAATCTGGCCGTGCTGCAAGGCGCGGCCTACGGCGTGTCGCCGTTCTTCCGGATTTCCTATGCGACGTCGATGGACCTGCTGGACGAGGGCTGCGCGCGGATCAGGCGGGCGTGCCAGAAGCTGGCTTGATGGGCGGGGCGGCCTTTGCCCCCGCCGTGGCGGCACGCTCCGCATCCGCCGCGCAATAAGGGCAGTCGGCGGCGCAGGGTTTCGCGGATGGGGCGCCCACGTCCTTGTCCGCCGCGCCGCCATGAAAGCACTCGTGCGACAGCCATTGGCTCAGCCGGTCGTAGCTTTCCATGTTGCTGCGCCAATTCGGGGCGCACAGATAATAGCCAAGCGGGCTTTCGAAGGTGCGATCGAACACGTCGACCAATTGCCCGGTGGCCAGTTCCTTTTCTATCAGGCAATGCGGCATCAATGCCACGCCAAAACCCGACGACGCCGCCTGGATGATCATCGAAAACAGATTGAAGCCGGGCCCGAACCGGGCGCGGTCATAATCGCCGATATAGGTCGAAAACCAGTATTCCCATGACAGCGGAATCTCGATGTGCTGCAGCAGCGTGCATTTCTTGATGTCTTCCAGGCTGCCGATGGGCTGCTGTTCGAGATATTCCGGTGAGCAGACCAGCCGGGTTTCCCGGCCGGTCAGGTATTTGGCGTCTCCGTCGTGCCAGTCTCCGTAGCCATATTGAATGGACGCATCGAAGTCGAGTTCGGTGCTTTTGTAATCGGCGACGCTGTAGCGCACGAAATTGATGGAGATGTCCGGGTTGACCTCCCGGAACGTCTTCAGCCGAGGAAACAGCCATTGCGCCGCGAACGTCGGCGCGGCCGATACGTTGAGCGATTTGGCGGACTGCTGCGTGGCCATGACCTGCGACGTGGCGCTCTCCAGCGTGTGCAAGGCCGGCCGGATCAGGCTGAGGTACGTTGCGCCCATGCGGGTCAGTTGCAGGCCATGGGTGCCGCGGATGAACAGCGCGTGGCCCAGGTAGCTTTCCAGTGTGGCAATGTGCCGGCTGATGGCGCTTTGCGTGACGAACAGTTCCTTGCCGGCCTTCGAGAACGACAGGTGACGCGCCGCCGCGGTAAACGCATTCAACTCAGAAAGGGTGGGGCAGCGGCGTCTCATGGGGGGTATGAGCAAAGCTCATAAGGCTGTTCGAATTTGTGTCGGATGCATAGGGGGAGACCCGGTATCGGACGTTTCGATTGTACCGGTAGAGTTCGCCATGCTGAATTTTCTGCATTGTCGAACGGATAGCGTGATTTATTTATGAAGCCGGTTGTAGTCAAGAATTGCAAGATCCTCAATACCCGATCGCTGGTCCTCGAAAGCGCGGCCAATGTGCTGATCGAAGACGGGATGATCTCCCGCATCAGCGCCGATGACCTGGCGCATCCGGATGCGCAGGTCGTGGACGCCAAGGGCATGACCTTGATGCCCGGCATGATCGACTGCCACGTGCACGTGGTGGCCTCGTCGTTCAATCTGGGCCGCGTGGCCGCGCTGCCCAACGCCCTGGCGTTGCTGCGCGCGCTGCCCATCATGCAGGGCATGCTGGACCGCGGCTTCACGTCGGTGCGAGATGCGGGCGGAGCGGACTGGGCGCTGGCGCAGGCCGTGCTGGATGGAACGGTGGACGGGCCGCGGCTGTTCTGCTCGGGCAAGGCCCTGTCGCAGACCGGCGGCCATGGCGATTTCCGCCAGCGCAACGATGAACTTGACCCGTGCCCGTGCTCGGTCAAGATCGGCAACATCGGCCGGGTGGTCGATGGCGTCGACAACTGCCGCCTGGCGGTACGCGAAGAAATCCTGAAGGGCGCCACGCAGATCAAGGTCATGGCGTCCGGCGGCGTGGCTTCGCCGAACGATCCCATCCAGAACCTGGGGTTCTCGGAAGCCGAGCTGATCGCCATCGTGGAAGAGGCCAGCAACGCCAACACCTACGTCATGGCGCACGCCTACACGCCGCGGGCGATTTCGCGCGCCGTGCGCTGCGGCGTGCGCACCATCGAACACGGCAATCTGGTCGACCGCGAGGCCGCGCAGGTGATGAAGGACCACGGCGCCTACATGGTGCCCACGCTCATTACCTACGAAGGCCTGGCCAACGATGGCGAGCGCTATGGCTTGCCGGCCGATTCCGTCAGGAAGATCGCCACGGTCCGCACGCAGGGTCTGACGGCCCTGGAGATCCTGGACGAGGTGGGCGTGAAGATGGGCTACGGCAGCGACCTGCTGGGCGAGACCCATTACATGCAGTCCGATGAACTGGTGCTGCGCAGCCGCGTGCTGGGCAACGCCAAGGTGATCCAGCAAGCCACCCTGATCGGCGCCGAGATCCTCAACCAGGAAGGCCTCTTGGGCGAAGTCCGCGAGGGCGCCTACGCCGACCTGCTGCTGATCGACGGCAACCCGCTGGACAACATCGAACTGCTGACCAAGCCGGAATCGATCAAGCTGATCGTGAACCGCGGCTTGCTGCACAAGAACGACTGCTGACGTTCTCTTTCCACTTCTCTCCGGAACTCTCTCACCATGTATTCCGTATCGGACCGCCTGGAGCGGTTGCCCTTCAGCAGCTTTCATTTCAGGCTGCTGTTGATCGGCGGCCTGGGGCTCGCCTTCGAAGCGCTGGACGCCGGCATCATCGCCTTCATCATTCCCTCTTTGCGCACCCAATGGGGCTTGAGCACCGGCCAGGTCGGCTGGATCGCCAGCAGCACGTATGTGGGATTCCTGGTTGGCGCGCTGTTCTCCGGCATCCTGGGCGACCGCTACGGCCGCAAGAAGATCATGATGTGGGCGCTGCTGCTGTTCTGCGTGGCCACCTTCATCAATGCCTTCGCCAGGAACTACCACGAGTTCTATATCCTGCGCATGATCGCCGGCATCGGCATGGGCGCGGAAGGCGCCATCATCGCGCCCTACCTGGCGGAGTTCGTCAGCAGCAAATACCGTGGCCGTTTCACGGGTGCGCTGGCCGGGTTCTTTTCCTTCGGCTTTGTGATGTCGGCCTTGCTGGGCTACTTCATCGTGCCGCTGAGCGACGACGGCTGGCGCTGGATCATGATCATCGCCTCGGTGCCGGTCGTCTTCCTGCTGTGGTGGCGCAAGTCGCTGTTCGAATCGCCGCGCTGGCTGGAACATTCGGGCCAGACCGAAGAAGCCAACCGTATCTGCACCCTGATCGAAACCGAAGTGCAGCAGAACCTGGGCCGTCCGCTGCCCACGCCCGTGGCAACGCGCAAGGCCGCGGCGGCGCCGGCCGGGCAAGAGGGCGCGATGGCCAAGCTGGCCTCGCTGTTCTCGAAGCAATACCTGGGCACCACCGCGCTGGTGTGGGTCTTCTGGATCACCGTGCTGTTCTGCTACTACGCCTTCCTGGTGTGGATTCCCAGCCTGCTGGTCGAACGCGGCTTCACCATCACGAAGAGCTTCTCGTACACCATCCTGATCTACCTGGCGCAGATTCCGGGCTACTTCTCGGCCGCGTACTTCAATGACCGGATCGGCCGCAAGTACACCATCCTGGCCTATATGCTGCTGTCGTGCCTGTCGGCGCTGGGCCTGGCGCTGGCCACGGGCGAGCACCAGATCATCATGCTGAGCATGCTGCTGTCCTTCGGCATGAATGGCGTGATCGCGGGCCAATACACCTACACCGCCGAGATCTATCCCACTTCCATCCGGGCCACCGGCATGGGCGCGGCGTCGGCCTTCGCACGGATCGGCTCGATCGCGTCGCCAACCATCGTGGGCGTGGCGTATCCGGTGCTGGGCTTTGCCGGCGTGTTCGCCATGATGACGGCCATTCTGCTGATCGGCGGGTTGGGCATTCTGTTCTTCGGCAAGAACACGCGCGGCGTGGTGCTTGAGGAGATCAACGCATGACGACGACAGCAACGGCATGGCGGCCATGGGCCGAGCACGCGCGGGCCCTGGGCCTGGCGCGCGGCCGGCAGGCGCAATGGGGCGTGATATCGCGCCTGCTTGAGGATGCCTTCGGTCACCGTCTGTTCACCGCGCTGCTGTATCTGCAAGAGTTCCGCCTGATGAAGCGGCTGCACACCTCCGACGAGAGCATCAGCCCGCTGGGTGGCTTCAAGGCAACCGGCAACGGCCCCTGGTCGCGCCATGTGCTGGAGCAGGGATTGATGTATGTGGCCCGCGACGAGGACGACGTGCGTACGGTGTTTTCCGAAGCGCCGATGCTGATTGAACGCGGATTGCAATCGGCCTTCAATATTCCTGTGCGCCACGAAGGCCGGGTGATCGGATCGCTCAATATGCTTGCCGGCCGCCATGCCTACGATCAGGCCGATCAGGATCTTGCCGCCGTGATCGCCGGGCTGTGCGTGCCGGTCTTCATCGAGGAAATGCTGGCCGCGCAATCGGCGGCCGAAGGGGTGGACCGGTCCAGCCTGGACAGCGTCTGAGCCAAGAGGCGGCGCCGGCTCCGCCGGGCGTCGCCCGCCATGCGCCGATCACGCTGCCCGCTTGGCCTGCACCACCAGGAACACGCCAAGAAGGATGAGCACCGATGCGATCACCAGGATGCGGGTCACGGGCTCTCCCAGGAACAGCGTACCGCCGAAAGCCGCCAGGACTGGGACGCTGAGCTGCACGGTGGCGGCGTGCGTCACCTTGAGTTCCTTGAGCGCGGCATACCAGAAGATGTAGCCCAGGCCCGAGGTCACCGCGCCGGAAGCCACAGCGTATCCGATGCCGGCGGCATCGAACTCGACATGGGACAGCTGGAAATTCAGGAAAAACAGGACAAGGGCGATCGGGGCGGCACGGATGAAGTTGCCGGCCGTCGCCGATGCCGGATCCTTCGCGCCCCGTCCCAACAA
>RCUP01001269.1_pt1 | contig 15855 bp, 29 predicted proteins | sample 2166341 | NCBI WGS metagenome assembly RCUP01 (sample SAMN09932325, study PRJNA488358) | compost metagenome | isolation source: compost soil in succinonitrile-enriched | place: Germany: Experimental Botanical Garden | reverse complement strand
TACAACAGGTGTAAAGATAGAGTCGATAAAAATCGTTCCAAACGGAGAATTACCAGTTTTGTTTTCTTCTGCAGGAAGGTAACCACGTCCTTTGATGATTGTCAATTCCATCTCCAGTTTCACTGAAGACTCCATGTTACAAATCACTAAGTCCGGGTTCAATACTTGAAATCCTGATGTAAATTTACCCAAGTCACCAGCTGTCAACTTATCCTGACCAGAAATTGAAACAACAACTGTTTCATTATCTGTTCCTTCGATCTGTTGCTTGAAGCGAACTTGTTTCAAATTCAATACGATCTCAGTAACATCTTCAACAACACCTTTCAACGTTGCGAATTCGTGGTCTACACCTTCGATACGCACGGAAGAAATAGCATAACCTTCCAATGAGGAAAGTAAGATACGACGCAATGCGTTTCCTACAGTGATACCATATCCCGGTTCAAGCGGACGGAACTCAAATTGTCCTTTACGCTCGTCCGATTGGATCATAATTACCTTGTCAGGCTTTTGAAAATCTAAAATTGCCATTTGATATTCTTCTTTTTAATTGCTTCGCAGTTGCGCGGTTTGAAAGATTGAAGAAGCTCAATCAAACCCTTTGGCTGCGATTCAATGATTATAATTATTACTTAGAGTATAATTCGACGATCAATTGTTCCTTAATGTTTTCAGGAATCATATCACGAGAAGGAATGCTTAAGAACTTTCCAGTTTTTGAAGTTGAATCCCAATCTAACCAATCGTAACGTTTGTTTGTTGATGTTGTCAATGCAGAAGTAATTGCTTCTAATGATTTTGACTTTTCACGAACGCTTACAGCATCACCGATACGTAAAGTATAAGATGGAATGTTTACCACCTCACCATTTACAACAATGTGTCTGTGAGTTACTAATTGACGAGCAGCACGACGAGAAGGAGCAATTCCTAAACGGTATACTGTGTTATCCAAACGCATTTCACATAATTGCAACAAGTTTTCACCTGTAATACCTTTCATGCGTTGTGCTTTTTTAAACAAATTAGAGAATTGACGCTCCAAAATTCCGTAAGTGTACTTCGCTTTTTGCTTTTCAGTTAACTGAATTGCATATTCCGATTGTTTTCCTCCTCTACGTTTGTTCGGTCCGTGTTGTCCCGGTCCGTAACTTCTTTTGTCCAATGCTTTATCTGGACCGAAAATCGGGTCGCGGAAACGACGAGCAATTTTCGATTTTGGACCTGTATATCTTGCCATACTATAAAAATATAAAAGGGGGATTATGAATTAAGGCTTTTCCTTCGATAATCATTGTCCCCTTTTGATTAAAAATACTAAATATTAAACGCGACGTCTTTTTGGTGGACGACAACCATTGTGCGGAAGTGGAGTTACATCAATGATTTCGATTACCTCGATACCATGATTGTGAATTGCACGTATTGCTGATTCACGACCAGCTCCTGGTCCTTTCACAAATACACGCACTCTACGTAATCCGAAGTCATGTGCTTCTTTAGATGCATCCTCAGCAGCAACTTGTGCAGCATATGGAGTGTTCTTTTTAGAACCTTTGAAGCCCATTTTTCCAGCCGATGACCAAGAAATAACCTGACCAGCGTTGTTTGTCAAAGAAATAATCACATTGTTGAAGGTAGCTTGAATATGCGCTTCACCCGCTGCGTCTACTTTGACTTGTTTCTTCTTCTTTTGATTTGCTTTTGCCATTTCTAACTATTATTTAGTTGCTTTCTTCTTGTTAGCAACTGTTTTTCTTCTACCTTTTCTAGTACGAGAGTTGTTTTTCGTACGTTGACCTCTCAATGGAAGACCAGCACGGTGACGAATTCCACGTGTACATCCGATATCCATCAAACGTTTAATGTTCAATTGGATCTCAGAACGCAACTGTCCTTCAGTCTTAATCTCAGAAATTGAAGTACGAATCAAAGCAATCTGATCGTCATTCCAATCTTGTACTTTGATGTTCTCATCAATTCCATTATTAACTAATACTTTCTTAGCCGTGCTACGACCAATTCCGAAGATGTACGTCAAACCGATTACACCTCTCTTGTTTTTTGGTAGATCAATACCTGCAATACGTGCCATAATTACCCTTGTCTTTGTTTTAGTTTAGGATTCTTCTTGTTAATCACGTAAACTCTTCCTTTTCTTTTAACGATTTTGCAATCTGCAGTACGTTTTTTTACTGAAGCTCTTACTTTCATCTTTTGCTTTTTTATCGGAGTTCTTTCTTACAAATTATTTGTAGCGGAAAGAAATACGTCCTTTAGTTAAATCATATGGAGACATTTCTACCTTCACACGGTCACCTGGTAAAATCTTAATGTAAAACATTCTCATTTTACCTGAAATGTGCGCCGTAATCACGTGTCCATTTTCCAATTCGACACGAAACATTGCATTTGACAATGCTTCGATGATCGTTCCGTCCTGTTCTATTGATGCCTGTTTAGCCATAATCTAGAAACCTGATGACATTTCGTTTATACTTCTTCTTCCTCTAACTCGGGAACCTTCCATCAAACCATCCATGTGACGGTTCAACAAGTACGATTCGATTTGTTGAAGGGTATCTAAAACTACTCCCACCATGATTAACAACGAAGTTCCTCCGAAGAAATACTCAAAACCAGAAGTAATATTACAAGCATATGCTATTGATGGTAAAATCGCGATCAAAGCAAGGAACATAGATCCAGGCAAAGTGATACGAGATACCAACGAGTCAATATACTCGGCAGTCTCATCTCCAGGGCGAACACCCGGGATAAATCCTCCACTACGCTTTAAATCATCAGCCATTTTACGTGGGTTGATCATAATTGCGGTGTAGAAGTACGTAAATACGATAATCAAAAGCGCCAACAATGCGTTGTAAGGTACACCATGTGTATCTCCCAAAGCATATTGAATCATTCCTCCATCTTTTTGCTGGGAGAAAATCATCACAGGAATGGTCATAATTGCCTGAGCAAAAATGATCGGCATTACACCAGAAGCATTTACTTTCAACGGTAAATAGTTTCTTGCACCCTGCTCGTCTACTGCTCTTGCACCAACAACTCGTTTCGCTGTATTTAAAGGAACTTTACGAACCCCCTGAACAACTAAAATCGTTCCTAGTACAATTAACATGAAGACAATGATCTCCAAAACAATCTTCAATGGGAAGTCTTTGTTAGCGGCCATTTCAGATAAGAAAGAAGATGGGAGTCTTGACAAGATACCTACGGTAATCAACAAGGAAATCCCGTTTCCAATTCCTTTATCTGTAATGCGTTCACCTAACCATACAGCAAACATTGAACCGGCAACCATACAAGACACTGCTGTTGTCCACCATAACATGGATTGATCAGCAGGTAATGCACCTTGGATACTAGAAGCATACAATGAAATATAACTTGGAGCCTGAACAGCACAAATTACGATCGTCAGTATACGTGTATACGTATTGATTTGTTTTCGACCCGACTCTCCTTCATTCTGCATTTTTTGAACAGCAGGAACTGCCATCCCCAATAACTGCATAATAATCGACGCACTAATGTAAGGCATGATACCAAGTGCCATAATGGACACGTTGGTAAATCCTCCTCCAGAGAACATCGATAATAGAGATTCAAGCACATTGTCGCCTCCTTTGCGGGATGCATTCGCTAGTACAGCGTCAGCATTCACACCAGGCAACATGATAAACGATCCGATACGGTATACAAGAATTAAGAAAAGCGTCAATAAGATACGCTTTCTTAATTCTTCTACTTTCCAGATGTTTTTTATGTTTTGTATAAACCGTTTCATAAAAAAAATGTGGGCAAAGTTAATTAGATTTCTGAAATACTACCACCTTGAGCTTCAATTCCTGCTTTTGCAGAAGAAGAAAACTTGTGAGCACTTATAGTTACTTTTGATTTAAGCTCTCCGCGACCAAGGATTTTCACCAGGTCATTGCGAGATACCAAACCATTTTCACGTAGTACTTCGATAGTAATATCAGTTACATTCTTTCTTTCAACCAAAGATTGAATAGCATCCAAATTGATTGCTTTGTATTCAACTCTGTTGATATTTTTGAATCCGAACTTAGGAACACGACGTTGTAACGGCATTTGTCCCCCTTCGAAACCAACTTTTTTAGAATAACCAGAACGAGACTTCGCTCCTTTGTGACCGCGTGTAGCAGTACCACCGCCACCAGAACCGTGTCCACGACCGATTCTCTTATCAGATAGAACGGATCCTTTCGCAGGTGTTAAATTATTTAAATTCATGGATAATTCGTTTTAAAGTATTAATCTACAACTTGTACCATATGTCCAACCTTCTTGATCATACCAAGAATTTGTGGAGTTGCTTCTTTCTCAATTACCTGGTTCAAACGGCGAAATCCTAACGCCTTGATCGTATCTTTTTGATCTTGCGGGCGTTTGATAGCACTGCGAACTTGTTTGATTTTAATCGTTGCCATACTATTTATTTTTAACCGTTAAACACTTTGTCCATACTAATTCCTCGTTGACGAGCAACAGCCGCTGCATCACGCATAGAAGCCAATGCATTGATCGTTGCTTTAACAACGTTGTGTGGATTGGATGATCCTTGAGATTTTGCCAATACGTTGTGAACACCTACAGATTCTAAAACTGCACGCATCGCACCACCAGCGATAACTCCTGTACCATTTGTAGCAGGTTTCAATAAAACTTCTGCTCCACCGAATTTTCCTTTTTGAGCGTGAGGAACTGTCCCTTTCAAGATCGGAACTTTAATAAGGTTCTTTTTCGCATCATCGATTCCTTTTGTAATCGCTTCTGTTACTTCTTTTGCCTTACCAAGACCATGACCTACGATACCGTTTTCATCCCCGACAACTACGATAGCTGAGAAGCTGAATGTACGACCACCTTTTGTTACTTTAGTCACACGGTTCACAGATACCAATTTATCTTTAAGCTCTATATCAGAGGCTTTTACTCTATTTCCTATAATTGCTGCCATGATGATTAAAATTTAAGTCCACCTTCTCTAGCTGAATCAGCCAATGATTTAACACGACCGTGGTACAAGTACCCGTTACGGTCAAACACTACTGATTCTACACCAGCCTTCACCGCTTTAGAAGCGATTTCTTTTCCTACAACAGCAGCCTGATCAGCTTTGTTTTTCTTCTCAGCAGCTTTGTTTTTGTAAGAAGAAGCAGCGACAAGTGTTACGCCTTTTGTATCATCGATCAACTGAGCATAGATTTGCTTGTTTGAACGGAATACAGATAGACGAGGCACTAAAGTAGTACCAGAAATTTTCTTTCTGATTCTTCTTTTAATTTTTGCTCTTCTGTTTAATTTACTAAATGCCATAACTTTTAAAATTATTTTTTACCTGCAGATTTACCAGCTTTTCTTCTAATCTCTTCACCCATGAAGCGAATACCTTTTCCTTTATACGGCTCTGGTTTACGAAGGGAACGAATTTTGGCAGCAGCCTGGCCCAAAAGTTGCTTGTCGTATGACTCTAAAGTCACAACCGGAGCTTTACCTTTTTGAGTATCTGCAGATACCTTAATTTCTTTCGGGAATTCGATCATAATCGGGTGAGAATAACCTAATGCTAATTCCAACAACTGACCAGTTGCTGTAGCACGGTAACCAACTCCGATTACTTCCAATTCCTTCTTGTACCCTTCGGATACACCAACGATCATGTTGAACACAAGCGAACGGTATAAACCATGTTTTGCTCTATGATCAGGCGCATCAGTCGCGCGGCTAAAAGTGATTACAGAACCATCAATGCTCACAGAAACAGCGCTTGTATCAAACTTCTGCTCCAATGTACCTTTAGATCCTTTTACGGAAATAACTGATCCGTCCACCTTTACTTCAACTCCACTCGGGATTGTTACTGGGGATTTACCTATCCTTGACATTGTTTTGTTTTTACGAATTACGGGTGACCAGTAGTTCCCTACATCACCCTGCATTCTTGTTTAAATTAATATACGTAGCAAAGAACTTCTCCGCCAACGTTTTCTCTTCTTGCTTCTTTGTCTGTAATTACTCCTCTTGAAGTAGAAACGATAGCGATTCCCAAACCATTCAATACACGCGGCATTTCTGTAGCGCTTGAGTACTTACGAAGACCTGGACGAGACGCACGGTCTATCTTAGTAATCGCCGGAACTTTTGTTGATTGGTTGTACTTCAATGCGATTTTAATCACACCTTGTTTTCCATCTTCTTCGAATTTGTAATTCGCGATGTAACCTTGATCGAACAAGATTGCTGTAATAGCTTTTTTAGTGTTTGAAGCAGGGATTTCCACTGTTTTCAAACGAGCCATATTCGCATTACGAATTCGTGTTAGATAATCTGCAATAGGATCTGTATACATGTCCTTTTTCTTTTATTAATTACTCGGTAGAGTTTCAATCTGTCAACTGACAGAGACTTTTACCAACTTGCTTTTTTAACTCCCGGGATTTTACCAGCCAATGCCATTTCACGGAAAGTAACACGTGAAACACCGAATTGACGCATATAACCACGAGGACGACCAGTCAACCCACAACGATTGTGTACACGAACTTTCGAAGAGTTCGCAGGCAATTGTTGTAATGCATCCCAATCTCCGGCAGCTTTCAACGCAGCACGTTTTGCTGCGTATTTCTCTACCATTTTTTCTCTTTTGCGCTCACGCGCTTTCATTGATTCCTTAGCCATCTTCTTATTTTTTAATGAAAGGGAATCCGAATGCGTCAAGCAATGCTCTACCTTCTTCGTCGCTTTCAGCTGATGTAACAAAAGTGATATCCATTCCTAAAATCTTGCTTACCTTGTCGATATCGATTTCAGGGAAAATGATATGCTCTTTAACTCCTAAATTGAAGTTACCGCGTCCGTCAAATCCTTTTGGATTAACTCCACGGAAATCACGAGTACGTGGCAAAGCAACAGCAATAAAACGATCTAAGAAATCGTACATTTTATCACCACGCAAAGTCACTTTAGTACCAATCGGCATTCCTTTACGCAATTTAAAGTTCGATACATCTTTTTTAGAGATCGTAGCTACTGCTTTTTGACCTGCGATACGAGATACATCTGCGATCGCATTATCAACTACTTTCTTATCAGCAACTGCGTCACCCAATCCCTGGCTGATCACAATTTTCTGTAACTTAGGTACACGCATAATGGTTTGGTACCCAAATTTCTCAGTAAGTGCAGGAATGATTTCCTCTCTGTACTGTTTTTTTAATCTTGGTGAATAACTCATTACTTGATCTCCTCTCCTGATTTTTTAGAATAACGAACTAATTTACCTTTCGCATCTTCCTTACGGCCAGTGCGGCTAGCTTGTCCTTTAATAACCACCATTAAGTTGGAAATATGAATAGTTCCTTCTTTCTCGACGATTCCACCTTGTGGTTCGGACGCGCTTGGTTTTGTGTGGCGTTTTACCATGTTCACTCCACCAACGGTAGCACGTTCTTTGTTTCTGTCAATAGTCAATACTGTTCCTTCTTGACCTCTAGACTCACCGTTCAATACTTTAACAGTGTCGCCTACTTTGATGTGTAATTTCTTTTGCATGACTTCACTACTGATTAAAGTACTTCGGGAGCAAGTGAAACAATTTTCATGTAATTGTTTTCACGAAGCTCACGAGCTACTGGTCCAAAAATACGGGTTCCTCTCATCTCCCCCGCCTGATTCAAGATAACGCAAGCGTTATCATCGAAACGAATGTAAGAACCGTCTGGTCGGCGAACCTCCTTACGTGTTCTTACAACAACCGCCTTGGCAACCGATCCTTTTTTTACGGCTCCAGAGGGCATTGCGCTCTTAACAGCTACGACGATCTTATCTCCTACAGAAGCATAGCGACGTTTTGTACCGCCTAATACGCGGATACATAACACCTCTTTTGCTCCGGAGTTATCGGCAACTGCAAGTCTTGATTCTTGTTGTATCATTGCAACTAATTATTATTTAGCTCTTTCTAAAATTTCTACTAACCTCCAATTCTTGTTTTTAGACAAGGGACGAGTCTCCATGATCTTAACGGTGTCACCAATGTTACAGTCGTTATTTTCATCGTGGGCCACAAATTTAGTAGTTTTTTTGACGAACTTACCATATTTCGGGTGTTTTACTTTTCTTTCTACAGAAACTACGATAGATTTTTCCATCTTATCGCTGGTAACAGTCCCGATACGTTCTTTTCTTAAATTACGCTTTTCCATTTCAAGCTTCTTTAACGAATCAAGCATTATGCTTGATTCTCACGTTTTGTTAATTCAGTATTCAAACGTGCAATTGCTTTGCGGTTGTTACGAATTACGATCGGGTTCTCCAATGGAGTAACTTTATGTCCGATTTTCATTTTCCCTAACGCTTCCGTTGCACTTACGATTTGTGATTTCAAATCTTCAACTGAAAGTTTACTTAAATCTTCCTTTTTCATGCTTCAATTATTTTCCTGGTATAACATAATCGTTACGCACGATAAACTTACATTTTACTGGAAGTTTCTGAGCTGCCAAACGAAGTGCTTCCTTAGCAACTTCATAAGGAACTCCGTCTGCCTCGAACATAATACGACCTGGTCTAACAACTGCCACCCAGTGACTAGGAGCTCCCTTACCTTTACCCATACGAACCTCTGCAGGCTTCGATGTGATCGGTTTGTCAGGGAAGATACGAATCCACACCTTACCTTCACGCTTCATGTAACGCGTAACTGCGATACGAGAAGCTTCGATTTGGCGTGATGTAATCCATCCTGGCTCCAATGTTTTTAGTCCAAAAGATCCGAATGCAATTGTGCTTCCGCGTTGTGCTTCACCACGATTACGACCTTTTTGAACTCTTCTAAATTTGGTTCTCTTTGGAGATAACATCTTCTGAAAATTTTAATGTGTTTTTACTTCTTTTTACGGTTGTTTCCACCTTTTCCTCCAGCCGGACGACGGTTTCCTCTGTCGCGGTCTCCAGATGGCGCACCACCTTTCGCTCCTTGAGCAGCCATTCCAACATTTGGAGAAAGATCACGACGACCGTAAACTTCACCTTTGCAGATCCATACTTTGATCCCGATCAAACCGTAAGTAGTCAATGCCTCACCTACTGCATAATCGATATCAGCTCTGAACGTATGTAACGGAGTACGTCCATCTTTGTACATTTCTGAACGAGCCATTTCAGCTCCATTCAAACGACCTGAAATTTTCACTTTGATCCCTTCAGCACCCATTCTCATGGTTGAACCGATAGACATCTTGATTGCGCGACGAAATGAAATACGAGCTTCGATTTGACGAGCGATTCCATCAGCAACCAAGCGAGCATCCAATTCAGGACGTTTCACTTCGAAGATATTGATCTGAATCTCTTTTTTCGTCAATTTCTTTAACTCTTCTTTCAGTTTGTCTACTTCTTGACCACCTTTACCGATAATCACACCCGGACGAGCCGTGTTGATTGTTACAGTAACGAGCTTGAGGGTACGCTCGATGATGATTTTCGAAATACTTGCTCTGGATAAACGAGCGTGTAGATACTTACGAATTTTATCGTCTTCAACGATTTTATCTTTGTAATTATCTCCACCGTACCAGTTAGATTCCCATCCGTGGATGAAACCTAGTCTATTACCAATTGGATTCGTCTTTTGTCCCATTTCCTTTACAATTATTTAGAACCATCAACAACGATAGTCACGTGGTTTGATCTTTTACGAACTCGGTAAGCTCTACCTTGAGGTGCAGTTTGAATACGCTTCAACATACCAGCACTACCTACTTCAATAGATTTCACCACTAATTTTTCATCCTCAATGCTCTTGCCTTCGTTTTTAGCTTCCCAGTTAGCAATTGCTGAACGCAATAACTTGGATAAACTTAACGATGCGTCTTTCGCATTGTGTTGCAATATGTTTAGAGCTTTGTTCACTTCTAATCCACGTACAAGATCTGCAACTAATCTCATTTTACGAGGAGAAATCGGAGAATCGTTCAACTTAGCAAAAGCTATTGACTTATTCTCTTCTTTGATTTGATCAGCTCTTAATTTCTTTCTAGCGCCCATGTCACTTGAATTTTACTATCTTTTTTTATCCTTTTTGTTAGCACCATGCCCACGGAAGTTACGTGTAGGAGAAAATTCCCCTAACTTGTGACCAACCATGTTTTCTGTTACAAACACAGGAATAAACTTATTCCCGTTATGCACTGCAAACGTCAACCCAACCATGTCAGGTGTGATTGTAGAAGCGCGAGACCAAGTTTTGATTACTGCCTTGCTTCCGCTTTCCTGTGCTGCATCCACTCTTTTTGTCAACTTATAGTGTACAAAAGGTGGTTTTTTCAACGAACGACTCATACCTTATTTCTTTCTTCTCTCGATGATAAACTTATCTGAATACTTCTTTTTCGAACGCGTTTTGTATCCTTTAGCAGGCATACCGTTACGAGAACGAGGGTGACCACCGGCGTTACGCCCTTCACCACCACCCATCGGGTGATCTACCGGGTTCATCACAACACCACGTACACGTGGACGACGACCCAACCAGCGTGAGCGACCAGCTTTACCAGAAACTACTAATGAATGTTCTCCATTCGATACAGCTCCGATTGTAGCCATACAAGTAGTCAAAATCATACGAGTCTCACCAGAAGGCAATTTGATAATCGCAAAGCGACCATCACGAGCGTTCAATTGAGCATATGTTCCTGCTCCACGAGCAATTGCTCCACCTTTTCCAGGTTGCAACTCAATGTTATGGATCACAGATCCAAGAGGAACATCGGATAAAAATAATGCGTTTCCAACATTTGGAGCGGCACCTGCACCAGAGACAACAGTATCACCTACTTTCAATCCTTCAGGAGCAACGATGTAACGTTTCTCTCCATCCACATAATAAAGCAATGCAATACGAGCGGTTCTGTTTGGATCATATTCAATTGTCTTAACTACCGCAGGCACTCCGTGCTTCTCGCGTTTAAAGTCAATAATACGATACTTTTGCTTGTGTCCACCACCGATGTAACGCATGGTCATACGACCATCATTGTTACGACCACCAGACTTGCTTTTCTTCGCAACTAAGCTCTTTTCAGGAACGTTCGTTGTTACTTCAGCATACGTACTGTTGATCTTGTGTCTTTGCCCTGGAGTAATAGGCTGAAATTTTCTAAGACTCATCAGTTTCTACTTAAAAATTATTAAACAAATCAATCGTTTCTCCTTCGGCAACAGTTACGATGGCTTTTTTCCATACGCGACTTTTTTGCTCAACGACACCTCTATTCGTAAATTTCGTAGAGGATTTTCCACCGCCATAAGTGAGTGTGCGTACATTCACAACGTGAACTCCGTACATCTTTTCGACAGCGCTTTTAATTTCCAATTTATTCGCCTTGCGATCTACTTCGAAAGCGAAACTACCCTTGTCATTTGCGGCAGTTGCTTTTTCAGTAATGATTGGCTTTTTGATAATTGTGCTCATCATCAATTAGTTTAGAATCTTTTCGATTACTTCGATTGAACTTTCTGTTAATACAACTTTCTTCGCATTCAACACATCGTATGTGTTAACGGAATCAGCAGATACAACTTTAATGCGTTGTAAGTTACGTGAAGACAAGTAAACATTGTCGTTACCAGCTCCAACGATCATCAACACCTTCTCGTTTAACAAGTTCAAGTTCGATAACATCGATTTGAATTCTGCTGTTTTTGGTGTTGCAATAGCTACATCTTCCACAACTAAAATTGAATCCAATTTTGCTTTATAAGCGAAAGCAGATTTACGTGCTAAACGCTTTAACTTGATATTCAATTTGAAGTGATAATTACGTGGGCGAGGTCCGAAAATACGTCCACCACCTACACGTGTACCAGATTTAACACTACCAGCACGAGCACCACCCGTACCTTTTTGTTTTTTCAATTTTCTGGTAGATCCAGCGATCTCAGCTCTTTCTTTAGACTTGTGCGTTCCTTGACGACGATTCGCCAAATGTTGCTTAACATCTAAATAAATTGCGTGATCATTTGGTTCGATTCCAAAAATTCCGTCCGACAAGGTTACCTTTTTGGAAGTAGCCTTTCCTTTGCTATCAATTACTTTTACTTCCATTATTTCTGAATTGTTACGGTTGAACCTTTAGGCCCTGGAATAGAACCTTTAACTACGATTAAATTTTTGTCAGCCAAAATACGTAATACTTCTAAGTTCTCCACTGTTACGCGTTTGTTACCCATTTGTCCAGCCATGCGCATTCCTTTGAATACACGTGCAGGATATGAACAAGCACCAATTGAACCAGGAGCACGTAAACGGTTATGTTGACCGTGAGTTGATTGTCCAACACCACCAAAATTGTGACGTTTTACAACTCCTTGAAAACCTTTACCTTTAGATGTTCCAGCGATTCCAACAAATTCTCCTTCTTCGAACATTGTTGCGTCCACTACATCACCAAGATTAAGTCCGTCAAAGCCTTTAAACTCCACCAATTTAGATTTTGGCGTCGTGTTTGCTTTTTTGAAATGACCTTTCAATGCATTTGGAGTGTTTTTTTCTCTACGTTCTCCAAATCCTAATTGAACTGCCTCGTACCCATCTCGATCTTGTGTTTTAACTTGCGTTACGACACAAGGACCAGCTTCTATTACTGTGCATGGTGTTGCCTTACCCTCGACACTGTAGATGCTAGTCATCCCGATTTTTTTACCAATAATTCCAGGCATACTTTACTAATTATAAATTATAAATTATTAAAGTGATGTAAATCTCTGTTGGGGTGAAAAATTTTCACCCCAACAGAATTCCATCACACTTTAATTTCTACATCAACTCCAGAAGGAAGTTCTAATCTCATTAACGCATCTACAGTCTTAGAAGAAGAACTGTAGATGTCCAACAAACGTTTGTAAGAACACAATTCGAATTGCTCACGCGCTTTTTTGTTAACGTGTGGTGAACGCAATACCGTGTAAATACGTTTGTGAGTTGGAAGTGGAATTGGACCACTAACTACTGCTCCTGTTGCTTTAACCGTCTTAACGATTTTCTCAGCCGATTTGTCAACCAAGTTATGATCGTACGACTTTAATTTAATTCTAATTTTTTGGCTCATTACTCGTTTGTATTAAGCGGAAACTTTTCCGTTGATTTTAGCTATAACCTCTTCTGCAACGTTCTTAGGAGCCTCTGCGTAATGAGAGAATTCCATTGAAGATGTTGCACGTCCTGAAGACAACGTACGCAATTGTGTTACGTATCCAAACATTTCAGACAAAGGAACGTCAGCTTTAACCACTTTTCCTCCTGCTTTGTCATCCATACCTTTCATCATACCACGACGACGGTTCAAGTCACCTACGATATCACCCATATTCTCTTCCGGACAAATCACTTCTAATTTCATGATTGGTTCCAACAAGATTGGTTTACAATTCTTAAGTGCATGACGGTAAGCCATTTTCGCAGCCATTTCGAACGACAATGAATCTGAATCGACCGCGTGGAATGAACCATCAATCAACTCTACTTTCATTGCTTCAACCGGGAACCCAGCCAAAACTCCGTTTTTCATAGACTCTTTGAAACCTTTCTCAACAGATGGGATAAATTCACGAGGAATGTTACCACCTTTAATGCTGTTCACGAATTCCAAACCAACTTTCTCGATATCCGTTTGCGGAGAAATCTTAACCAAAATGTCCGCGAATTTACCACGTCCACCAGATTGTTTTTTGTACTGCTCACGGTGTTCAACAGGAATTGTAATATCCTCACGGTATGTTACCTGAGGAGCTCCCTGGTTTACTTCAACCTTAAACTCACGACGTAAGCGGTCAACGATAATATCCAAGTGTAACTCACCCATTCCTGAGATAATTGTCTGTCCTGATTCCTCGTCTGTGTTCACACGGAACGTCGGATCCTCTTCAGCCAATTTATTCAATCCATTAGATAAACGGTCAGCATCTGCTTGAGTTTTAGGCTCAATTGCAATACCGATAACCGGATCAGGGAAATTCATAGATTCAAGAATGATCGGATGCCCTTCAGCACACAATGTATCTCCTGTACGAATATCTTTAAATCCAACTACCGCACCGATATCTCCAGCACCTAGTTCATCAATTTGATTTTGCTTGTTAGCGTGCATCTGGAAGATACGAGAGATACGTTCTTTGTTGTTAGAACGTGTATTGTAAACGTAAGATCCAGCAGGTAATTTACCTGAGTAAGCACGGATAAAACACAAACGACCTACGAATGGATCCGTTGCAATTTTAAATGCCAATGCAGCAAATGGAGCATCGTAAGATGGTAAACGCTCTTCTTCTTCATCTGTTTTTGGATTGATTCCAACAATAGAACCGTTATCCAATGGAGAAGGAAGAATTTCCATTACCATATCCAACATTGCTTGTACACCTTTGTTTTTGAAAGATGAACCACACATCATTGGAACTACTTTTCCGGAGATTGTAGCCTGACGCAAAGCGTTCAAGATCTCACGTTCTGTCAAAGAGTTTTCATCTTCGAAGAATTTCTCCATCAAGTTCTCATCGAATTCAGCAACTGCTTCTAACAATTCACTACGCAATCTTCTTGCTTCGTCAATGATGTCAGCAGGGATTTCAACTTCCTGGAAAGTCATTCCCATATCGTGCTCATTCCATTCGATACCTTTAAAATTGATCAAGTCAACAACTCCTCTGAAGTTGTCTTCATCACCAATATTAATTTGTAATGGCAAAGCGTGGCTTCCCAACATTTCTTTAACCTGTGCGCACACATTTAAGAAATCAGCTCCCTGACGGTCCATTTTGTTAACGAAACCGATACGTGGAACATTGTAGTTGTTAGCCAAACGCCAGTTTGTTTCAGATTGAGGCTCAACACCATCAACTGCTGAAAACAAGAATACTAAACCATCCAATACACGTAACGAACGATTCACCTCAACTGTAAAGTCAACGTGTCCCGGAGTATCAATGATATTGATATGGTAATTATCTCCTCTATATTTCCAATTTACTGTTGTAGCAGCAGAAGTAATGGTAATACCACGCTCTTGCTCTTGCTCCATCCAGTCCATTGTAGCACCACCGTCGTGAACCTCACCAATCTTGTGATTTACACCCGAGTAATACAAAATACGCTCAGTAGTGGTAGTCTTCCCAGCATCAATGTGAGCTGCGATACCAATATTTCTTGTGTATTTAAGATCTCTTGCCATTTCTTAGAATCTAAAATGTGAAAACGCTTTGTTTGCTTCAGCCATTCGCAATGTATCTTCTTTCTTCTTGAAAGCAGCACCTTCTTCTTTCGAAGCAGCGATGATTTCTGAAGCAAGTTTACCTGCCATTGACTTCTCATTACGTTTACGAGCATAACCAATCAACCATTTCATAGCTAATGATTGCTTACGTCCTTCACGAACAGGGGTAGGAATCTGGAAAGTAGCTCCACCAACACGACGAGAACGAACCTCCACAGATGGAGTTACGTTTTCCAATGCTTTTTTGAACACTTCCAATCCTTCTTGATCTTCTAATTTCTTATCTACGATCTCTAACGCGTCGTAGAAAATTTTAAATGCCAAATTCTTTTTACCAGAATACATTAAGTTGTTAACGAATTTCGTTACTACAACGTCATTAAACTTTGGATCTGGGAGTATGGCTATCTTTTTCGCTTTTCTTCTTCTCATCTCTTCAAAGTTTTATTATTTCTTAGCTTTTGGACGTTTTGTTCCGTACTTAGAACGACGTTGTGAACGGCCTTCAACACCTGCAGTATCTTCCGCA
>RCUP01001266.1_pt1 | contig 15869 bp, 14 predicted proteins | sample 2166341 | NCBI WGS metagenome assembly RCUP01 (sample SAMN09932325, study PRJNA488358) | compost metagenome | isolation source: compost soil in succinonitrile-enriched | place: Germany: Experimental Botanical Garden | reverse complement strand
CAATGACATCATGCTGCTTACGCAGCTCAATCAGTCTTCTATAGTAGTGGAATATGGAATTCGGATCAGCTACCGCCTGCTCCGCATTAATCTCTTTGTAATTAGGATTAACCGTAAGCCATGGAGTTCCGGTGGTGAACCCGGCCTGAGGGCCGCTGTTCCACTGCATTGGAGTACGGGCATTGTCCCTGCCTTTGCTGTAAATGGACTCCATAATCGTCTTCTCATCCGTGCCCTCAGCCATGTATTCTTTATGCATATTAAGGATTTCAATATCCTTATAGTCTTCAATTGATTCGAAGCGCACATTGGTCATGCCAAGCTCTTCGCCCTGGTAAATATAAGGCGTCCCTTGTAGAGTATGAAGCAGGGTAGCCAGCATCTTACCGGATACATTATGAAGCTCCGGAGAGGAGTCATTTCCGAACCGGGACAGCATCCGCGGCTGATCATGATTGCTTAGATATAAGCTGTTCCATCCGTTGCCGTGGAGCGCGGTCTGCCATTTGCTCACCACCCGTTTGAAATCGGCGAGTGTCCATGGAGTGACATCCCACTTGCCATTCGGGCCGCAATCAATACCCATTAATTCGAATTGAAAGACCATGTTCAGTTCTCCGCGGTCCTTACCGACGAACAACGCAGCATCTTCAGGCGTAATATCTACCGTCTCTCCCACGGTCATCACGTCATATTTGGATAATACTTCGCGGTTCATTTCCTGCAAAAATTCATGAATTCGCGGTCCATTCACAAAACTCTTTCCGCCGAAATGGTACTTACCTTCAGGTCCCTCCGCGTCCAGCAGCTGCTGCTCCTTGGAGATCAGGTTAATGACATCCATACGGAATCCGTCAATGCCTTTATCCAGCCACCAAGTCATCATATCGTAGACTTCCTGACGGACTTTCGGGTTCTCCCAGTTCAGATCCGGTTGCTTGCGGGAGAATAAATGAAGGAAATACTCATCCGTGTTCTTGTCATATTCCCAGGCTGAACCGCTGAAGAAAGATCCCCAGTTGTTCGGCTCCTTGCCATCTTTGCCCGGACGCCAAATATAATAATCACGATATGGATTGTCCTTGGATTTGCGAGACTCTACGAACCACTCATGCTCGTCGGAGGAATGATTGACCACCAGATCCATAATGAGCTTCATCCCCCGGTCATGAAGGCCCTTAAGCAGTTCCTCCCAGTCCTCGATCGTACCAAAGTCATCCATGATCGCCTGGTAGTTACTGATATCATAACCATTGTCATCATTCGGAGACTCATAGACCGGAGAGAGCCATACTACATCGACCCCCAGAGTCTTCAGATAATCAAGCTTTGAGATAATTCCCTGCAAATCGCCTATTCCGTCTCCGTTGCTGTCCATAAAGCTGCGCGGGTAAATCTGGTATACAACACTTTCTTTCCACCATTGTCTGTCCATTGTTCATTCTCCTCTATCCTGATTTTTTATCATCTCTATGTCAGCTATCACTTGATGGCGCCCTGAGTAATCCCGTTAATAATCCACTTCTGCGCGAACAAATATACAAGGACCATTGGCGCAAGTGCAAGTAGATATGATGCGAAGGCCAGATTGAAATCCGTGCTGAATTGGCCTTGGAATACGTACTGAACCAGCGGAAGTGTATACGATTCAGGGTCTCCAAGCAGAACCAGTGGAAGAAGAAAGTCATTCCACGAGGACAAGCAGGACAGAATCCCGATCGTGGCATTAATAGGCGCAAGCAGCGGGAAAATAATTCTCCAAAACGTACCCCAGGTCGTTGCCCCGTCCACCGTAGCCGCCTCTTCCAGCTCGTAAGGAATCGAACGGATATAACCTACATATACAAATACATTAAACGCAAGTCCATACACAACATATAGAATAATTAGTCCCACAATATTATTCATGTGGAAAGTCGTTGTCTGATTGACGACCGGAAGCATAATGATCTGGAACGGAATGAACATCGCACTAATGAAGTAGAAATATAACCCTTTAAAGAACTTCTTGTTCATATTCCGTGCAATCGCATAAGACACCATCGAGTTCGTCAGCAGAATGAACAGGACCGATATGACCGTAACAAGCGCGCTATTCTTGAAAGCGGTGAAGAAATCGGTAGCTGCAATTGCATTCGCGAAATTCTCAAAGTGCAGCCCTGTCGGCAGGGCAAAGATGGAACGCGCCATCTCTTCCGGATTCTTCAGGGCGATACTTACGGTTAAGTACAGCGGGAATAAAATGAGCAGTGATCCCAGCGCAACGAGAGTTGTAACCGTCCAATTCGTAGATTTTCTCATCACATATCCATCTCCCGTTTTTGTAGAAATTTAAGCTGCAGCGCGGAGATCACGATAATCACGATGAAGTAAATGACTGCATTGGCCGATTGGTAGGCGAATTCCCCGCCCTGGAAGCCACCGGTATAGATCAGCAGCGAGATCGATTGGGTCGCCCGGCCCGGTCCGCCGCCGGTTAAGGCCACGATCTGGTCAAATACCATCAAGGCTCCCTTCATCGCAAGCACCATGTTAATGGTGAAGAATGAAGCAAGCAGCGGGAAAGTGATACTCCAGAATTCTCTCCAGCGGCTGGCTCCATCCAGGCTTGAGGCCTCATACAAGTCCTTGGAGATGGTCTGAAGCCCAGCAAGGTACAGAATGGTGTTAAAGGCAATGCCCTGCCATACGCCTACAATGACAATTCCAATCCAGGCCCAGTTCTCATTGCCAAGAATGTTCTCCGACAGAAATGCGCTGCCGATCTTCTCCCCGAATACAGGGAGCACGTTCGCAAAGATGTAGTTGAAGATGAAGCCCACAATAAGGACGCTTAGAATGTTAGGCAGGAAATACACACCCCGGAAGAAGTTCTTGAATTTGATCTTTGCGTTGAGACCAAGCGCAATGAGCAGGCTGAGCACATTGATCAGAATCGTAACCGCAATGGCGTATTTGAAAGTGAATAGGTAGGAATTAAGCACGTTCTCATCTTTGAAGATGTTCGCGTAATTCTTGAAGCCTACGAAGTCGAAGGTCTTACTAAATCCATCCCAATTCGTGAAGGAGTAGTAGATCCCTTTGATCGCCGGGAACGTATGAAAAGCAAAGAACAGCACAAGAGCTGGTATAGTCATCAGATAATAGGCGATTCGGCGCTTTGCCATCATGAGTCCTCCCTGACAAATACAGGAGAAAGGATCAGCTTAACCTTTCTCCCGTCATTTTTTGCTTGATTACTTACGGTTAGCGACTTTATCCCACTCTGTATCCAGAGAGTTCAGGTACGCGTCCACATCTTTCTTTTGCAGGAAGCCCTGAATGATCGTATCGACTTTCATTGCACCCGGGATGTAGTGATCGGCGAAGTCAACCAGGTCGCCCTTCTCGAAGGCAGGCTTCAGATCTGCTACACTTGGATCATCCTGAGTTACACCTTGCACAGCAGGGAACGCCTTCTGCTCGGTAATGTACTGCTTCACATTGTCAGACTGCAGCAGGAAGTCGATGAATTTCTTGGCTTCGGCCTTATGCGCGGAACTCTTGGACACAGTCAGCAGAGTGTCTACGCCGGATACCAGCTTGTTCTTGGTTGGATCGTTGGTAGCCGGGAATGGGAATACACCAAGCTCGATGCTAGGGTTAGCCTTTTGAATTTCTGGAATCGCCCACACGCCTTGAAGGTACATTACGGACTGTCCCTTTGCGAAGGCTACGTTACCATCGTTGTATCCTTTACCGAACATATCCTTCTGTCCGAAGGACAGCAATTGAAGCTGTTTGTCAGCTACTTCACGGAATTTATCCTTGAAAGTAACTGTGCCTTCTTTGCGTTGTTTGAAGAAATCGATCCCGACAACCCCTGGCTCCAAGCCGTTAAATGGAATGAGTGTAGTCCAGGAATCCTTCACAGTTAGATAAAATGGTGTTTTTCCTGCATCTTTAATTTTCTGAGCGGTAGCCATAAATTCATCCCAAGTTGTTGGAACGGTTAAGCCCATTTCTTTGAACATGGCTTTGTTATAGATCACACCATTGGCATTCGTAGAGAAAGGAATCCCGTTCAGCTCGCTGAGTCCGGTCTGGGCTTTGAGCATATCGAGATAGGCCGGTTGAATGTTCTTGGTCAGCGGATCACTCGAGAAATCCTCGAACAGACCGCTCTTGGACAAGGTGGAGTAGGTGTCTGTTGCACCGATACCGATGACATCGGGAATTTGCTTCTTGGCAACACGTGTCTTAAGCACCGTCTCCGCATCCGGCGGATTCACCTGGGTTACCTTAATGTTCGGATTAGCTGAGTTGAATTTGGCAATCAGCTTATCGAACGTAGCCTTAGCCTCGGTCTTATTCTGGAAGAACTCTATCTTTACCGCTCCGCCTGATGCACCGCCGTCACTCTTGGATCCGCATGCACTTAGCATAGACACGGCTAACACTCCTGCAAGAAGTGGCATTATGGCTTTTTTCATTTTCATTGTTGTTTCCCCCTGAATATGGTTTGGTTGTATGAAATGATGTGATAGAAAACGCTTACCTTATACTCAAAAAGAAAACTTCAAAATCCAGTCCCCGGCTCTAATCACCACCAAGTGGTTATGAACCGCTTTCATAAGTATTTGTAGAAATTGTAAATCTTGCATGCTCTCCTTAATAAAAGCTCGGGCACGCAGGTGCACTCTCTACATTAACACCATCCTTTGTCCGAAAGTAGTAAACGTTTACTATTCCTTTGAAAAAAACAGCCTCGACTTTACCCAGAGCAATCCAGCACATCTAGGCAATTAACGTAAACGCTTACTAAGAATATAATCTTCTCCTCTTTCTTTGTCAATTGATTTCACAAAAAAATCTCCTCTCCCAATTATTGGGGAGGAGACTTCAGGACTTATCCTTCTAATATGTTCTGGCCAATATACTGCCCTTCCTTGAGTCCTTTCGGACATGCGAAGAGAGCACTCGCCACGTGTGAGGTATACTCGTTAAGCTTATCTTTGGACTGCATCATTCTCAGCATAGGAATAAACTGCGTCTCCGGGTTCTTCTGATAACTTAGGAACAGAAGTCCGGCATCCACATTTCCTGTTCGCGGATCTACCCCATTCGTATAGGAATAGGCTCTGCGATGAATTTGCTGCCCCGTCTGCTTGGCTAAATGTACATGGGCTGAAGCAGGCTGCTTAGCCATATCAACAGCATCAAATTCACCTGCTCTTCCATAGGCAGCTCCGGATTCTTTATATCGTCCGAACGTATCCTCCTGATCCTTAAGTGAAGTACGATCCCAGACCTCCAGCAGCATTCGGATCTTGCGGTAGGCCAGATAGGAGCCCCCCTTCATCCATTCGGGTTCCCCATCCCCTGCCCAGACAACATCGTCATAACCGGACTCAGTATCATGCTCGCTGTTCGCTGTCCCATCCTTGAATCCGAACAGATTTCGGGGAGTCTTCCCTGCCGTTGCACTAATGAATCCTTCCTGCATCCAGTTCACTGTGGCATAACCCGTGGACAGACGAATCAGGTTCCGAACAGCGTGGAAAGCCACCTGCTGATCTTCCGCACACACTTGAATACAGACATCTCCTCCGGAGAGCGAAGGATCCAAATTCTCACGGGGCATACGCGGAATATCCTTCAGATAACGAGGGGCCTTCGCTGCAATACCAAAGCGATCCTTGCCTTCTTCCCGGAAAAAGGTAGGGCCAAACCCAAAGGTTATGGTCAGATTCGCGGCAGGCAGATCCAGTGTCTCCCCGGTATCATTTGGCGGAAGCAGTGTATTATCTCCGGTCTTCATCGTTCCGCCAGCCGTGCTCAGATCACAGAACTTTGTCCAGTCCCGGAATAAGCGGATGACCGAGGAACGGTCACTTCCGGTAAGGTGAAAGCTCGCCAAATACATATAAGTCTGCTGAGGGGTAATAATTCCAGCCTGATGCTGCCCATAGAGGGATATCCGGTCATCAGTCAGCGTTGCCGCCTTCCCACTCTCCGGCTTCACGATCCCCATGATCGCCCCCATACCTGCTGCACCCAGTGTAATTCCAGTCCCAGCTATGGCAGATAACTTGAGGAAGTCGCGCCGCGTTACACTCTGCTTCGGGTTCTCCTTAGGTTCGAGTTCCATTCTTCTCTCCCCCCAGCCCTACAGAATACTTGCCGTCTGAGTCATTAACGTTGACAGCTGGCTGAGTTGATCACTAATCTTACGGATTTGTTCTGTCGACAGCTTGTCATAGGTTACATACTGTCCATCTTTCTGATGACCACGAAGGAGCTCTTCGGTTGCAAGGAACTGCTTATCCAATTGATCGGCAAGCTGTGGGTTCTTCTCATTTAGCGCAGGAATAATGGCTAGATACACAGTCTTGGAGCCGTTCACGTTAGCTGCAAGATCGACCAGATCTGTACGGGAATAGATCTCCTCTTCACCCGTAATCTTGGACGTAGCTGCTTCATTCAACAATTCGATTGCACCTGCAACCATAACCTTAGGCTCAAGCTTAAGGCCTTTGATCTGCTTTTGCAGCTCTTCTGTATCCTTGATAAGCTGATCAGCGTATTGATCCTGACCCTTTAATGATTTGTCCTTCCATAGCGCCTTCTCAATCCGGTGGTACCCGGTCCATGTGCTTTCGTCTTCTACATCAGCCAAACGGGCGTCAATCTTGGGATCAAGGTCCCCGAAGCTCTCCGCAATCGGTTCAATCGTCTCAAAATATACCCGGGCCTTCGTATATTCTTTCTTCGCCAATTCACTGTCGCCAGCTTTGACAGCTTCAGCGAATGCTTTGGTCTGCGCAGCCAGGCTATCGGCCTGTTCATCAACAAATGCTTTGTAGTTATCTACCGCTTTATTTAGCAGCTCAGATGTACCTGCCGTACTAGGTTTGGCATTCTTCAACTGTTCCAATGCCCCGTGCAGCTTATCGGCATTTGACTTCAGACTCTCGAAATCAACTTTGTCATACGCGGAAGCCGAGAAGATCGGCATTTCATACTTCTCAACTTCTGTATATTCAAGTGGAAACGCTTGACGTACCGCGTTCTCAAAGGAAAGCCAGGTATCGTTAATCGACTTGCCCAGACTCTTGACCTCAGCTGCATCCTTTTTGCTGATCGCATCCTGAAGCTTCTGAACTTCCTCCTGCAGCTTGCTTGCATCCTGAGCGACAGGATTCTTCGTATCAACAGCCGTCTGTGTCTGGTTATTGGCTGCCTGCGCGGCCGGAGCCGCCTCTTTGGGACTTGCCTGGTTGCATGCGCTCAGCAGGAGCACACTGGCAACTGAAATTGAAGCAATGGACGTTATCTTTTTGAACATGATCTAAATTCCCCCGTTATTAAAAGTGTTCTTACACCGATGATATCGTGTGAAGCTTTGTCTTTGTGCGTCTGCTGGAGGTTCGGCCCCATACTAGAACCAGAATTCCGATCAGCAGGAAGATCAGCTGCGGCAGCGTGCTGTACCAGGAAGGATACAGACTAATTGCTGCATAATCCGGCAGGTATTCCTTCACCGTGGATGGGAGTACACCCGCCATCTGGAGACTGTGAATGCCTGAACCCATAAATTTGAAGCATAGATAAAATACGATCACGCTCGATATCAGGAACACAGGTCTTACAGGCAGCCTTGTTCCCGCTTTAATCAGGATAACCGCACCTAAGGCAAGCACACCGAACCCTGCAGCGATGCCGCCGGCGAGTGCTGTACCCGGCATTTTGCCCACCATACCGATGAGGAAGATTACGGTCTCCAGTCCTTCGCGTACGATAGCAAAGAAAGCAAGCAGGGCGAGCGAGAACATCTTCCCGCCCGACAAAGCCTTGGAGCTCTTACTCTCCACAAATTGCTTCCAGCGCTTCACATCCGCGTTGCGGTGCAGCCAGTAGCTGACATACAGAAGGAGGAAGCTGGCCAGAACTCCGGTCCAGCCATTAATCAAAGAGTTGCTCGTTCCGAAAGAACCCGATGACATAAAGACTACAACCGCAAATCCCACCGCTATACAGGTGAGAAGCCCAGCTGCTGAACCTAAGACAACAAAGCGGCTGGCCGTTCTCGATTCAGCCTTCTTCCCGTACATGAGCAAGGCGCCGACCACAAGCAGCGCTTCAAGTCCTTCGCGTATCGGAATAAGTGCCGCATCGATCCAGGTATATTCCGCGCCAGCGAGCGGAGACAGGCCGCTAATCATCCGGTCTATAACTGGCTTTGCCTGACTTCTTTGTTCAGGACTTGCCAAGTAAGCATCAAGCAGAACCAGATCTCTCTCAGTGTTGCTGTAGACTTCAGCTGATTTGCTGACAATATCGCCTTCAACAGTCAGCCACTGCTGCTGCAGAAGCTTTACCTCGGCTCCCGCTTCGGTCCACTGCTGCTTCCCGATCAGGTCTGCGGCTCCCCTAAGCTTCATGATGTAGACATTTAAGGTCATCTGCTGCTTCCCATCGTTGCCGATATACGCCCCATCTCGATAATTAATCAATGAGAATTCCAGCGTACCTGCCTTATCCAAAGCCTGGGATGCTTCTTTATTCAGCAGGGCCATCGAAATCCCGGCAATCTGACCTTCAATCTCGAGAGACATCGTCAGCGAGTTCTTCTTGACCCCATTCTTACTAGAGTTCCACCATTTCTTGATCGGCCGAAAAGCTGCTGCCGCCTGTTCAAGATCACCTTGGCCAAGTGCCGTCTTGAGCTTGCCTAAATTCCCAAGGACACCTTCTATACCAACACTCGTACTGGACTCAGCAGCTGCAGATGCAGATGGAACCAGACTAAGCGGTGATATTGAACCTCCCACCAGTATAAGAAAGAACATCACTATGAGAAGAACCCGACTCTGCTTCGAGCCCGTGCCTAACATATCTCCAACTCCCTGTCCTTAAGCAATTGTTAATCTACCGAATTTAATGATAATGATTCTCATTATTGACTAGGGTAATTATAAAGAGAAAGACCCCCATTGTCAATACAATGCGGGTCCCCAGTATTCTATGATTAACGAATGGGAATGAATACGATAATCTCCGTTCCGACGTTCTCTTCACTCTCTATTCGGATGCTTCCCTTATGCAGATCAACCAGATTTTTGGCAATGGCCAGACCGAGTCCGGTTCCGCCTGTCTTACGATGCCTGGAGGAGTCTACCCGATAGAAACGTTCAAATACCCGGGTCAGATCCTCTTGCGGTATCCCAATTCCAGAATCCTTCACTCTAATTTGGACCCCTTGTAGGTCTGAAGCGGGTTCAGATTGCACTGACAGACTCAGCTCCACCGGGTCCTTACTGTACTTGAGGGCATTATCCAGGAGAATTAGCAGCAGCTGGCTGATCCGCGAAGGATCCGCATCCAGAACCAGCTTCTCCGCTGAAGCCTCGACTACAATTTGTCTGTGGTATACCTTATCAAGCAGCTTTGCCGTCTTCCTGCTGAGCTCAACCAGCTCTATAGTCTCGGGCACATAACGGGCCTTCTTCTCCGTGGAAGCCAGATCCAGAAGTTGCTGAGTCATTTCCTTCATGCGTACCGCTTCGGAGTAAATATGCTCGACAGCTTCTTTGCCCCTCTCTTCATCCCTGAGTCCCCATCTGCGAAGCATATTGGCGTATCCTTCAATGCTGGTGAGCGGTGTCTTGAGCTCATGCGAGGCATCGGATACGAACTGCTGCTGCCGCGCGAAATTCTCTTCAAGCCGGTCGATCATCCGGTTGAACGTTCCACCCATCATACTCAGCTCATCGGTTGCATCCGGCCTCAGTGGAATTTTGCGAAATTCCAGGCTTTGTTCAATTTCTTCCATCGTCGTGACCATACCTGATATAGGGCGTGATATCCATTTGGACAGATAGATTCCCCCGATCAGACTCAGTCCAATAGCGCCCAAGCTGGCAATGGCAAGAATCGAGATCAGAATGCTGATATTGTTCTTAATCGATTTCAGGCTTTCGCCCATTTCAATCGTTCCTACCACGCTGCCATTCAGGAGGATGGGAACCCGGACAACAAGTACGGTCCCTTTCCTTTGATAGTACAGTTCGGATTCGGGCTTCTTAACGGCTTCACGCTCCATAGGGATGATGTCATCATCATTTTGAAGCATTTGAATCTCCTTCCCCTGTTTATCAAGCACCCGAATAAGGCCATTATCCGGCAAAAAGCTTGTTAGCAGTTCCGCCTTCTTCCCTCCAATAAGATCTTCGGGTCCTGCTTTCTCAAATATGCTTTCCACCCGATCAATCAATAGATCCTTCTCATTCTGGGTCGTGATCTTGAGAAAGGCATAGAAAACCGTGATGTTAAAAGCAAGCAATATGCCGATTAGCCATAATGTAGTAAGGAGGACTACCTTTTTCTTGATCGTCATGTCAGGTCCCCTTTATGGAGTAGCCTACACCGCGATGGGTATGAATGAGCTGCTGCTCATATGGATAATCCACTTTTTTGCGCAAATAACGGATATACACATCCACCACATTCGTGTCCCCGGAGAAATCATAGCCCCAGACCTGGCTAATAATTTGATCTCTCGTCAGAACTTGGTTGCGGTTCTCCAGCAGATAGACCAATAGCTCATACTCTTTGGGTGTCAGTTCAATGAGATCCTCCCCCCGGGTCACTTTCCGCATTAAAGGAACTACGGTCAGATCGCCCAGGGTAAGCTCGGGGAACTCCTCCATCTCCAGATATCCGTTGTCCCCCAGTCTCCGGTTGCGGATACAGGCCCGAATCCGGGCCAGAACTTCTTCGATTTCAAAAGGCTTCGTAATATAATCGTTCGCTCCTAAGTCCAGCCCGCTTACTTTATCCGGTACGGCATCCCTAGCTGTGAGTAGAATAACCGGAGTAAATGGATCGGTCTGCCGAAGACGCCTGAGCACCTCGGTTCCACTCAGCTCGGGCAGCATAATATCCAGCAGAATGACACTCCAGCTTCCTGCCTGTCCCTTCGATAGCCCTTCCCGGCCCGTGGAGGCGCGCTCCACCTCATAACCCTCATAGCTGAGCTCCATCTCCAGCAGGCGGGCAATTTTATCCTCGTCTTCGATAATTAGTATCGTCTCACTCATATCAGAACAGCCCTTTACTCAAGTTATTTCTTGCCTGTCATTATGAACAAATATCCTCCTGCTATTGCAGAAGGATGTCGGAAGTGTACTATTTGGCTGTCGGTGTTGTCCACAGGTTGGTTATTGGCTCTACTTTCTTACTTTCTCCCAGAGGGTCAAGTCCATACATCGCTTCAATCGTCCGCAGAACATGATAATGATTCACGGTCTGTGTATATTTGCCCGGTTTGATCCCCGCTCCGGCGAATACCAGCGGAATGTGATTTGGCTTCGCGAAATTGTCTTCATCCCAGGTTACGATAAGCAGACTGTTATGACTCTCTGCCCAGGCAGCATAAGCGCCAAGGTTCTTCTTAAGCCAATCATCCGCTTCCTTGACGGTTCCATCATGCATATCATTATCAAGCGCAGGAATGACGAACGACACCGTGGGCAGCTTCGAGAAATCTGTAGGGAAATCCGCCATGGGCCGGTTCGCTTCTTTCGGCACATTCGTGAACTGGGCCCAAGGATTATGCTTCCGGGCATATCCCTTATAGTAACACTTAGAGAAGCCGACAGCCGGCATATCCTCGGAATAGCCTGCAAAGCTTAGATGTGCTGCGGCAAGACGGCTTGCCAGATTAGGCGCCTGAAAGGGGCCCTTGCAGGCATCACTCTTGATGCCCTGCGTAGAGCCCGAGAATAGCGCCAGGTAATTCGGCTGACTCGGATGAGTGATGCCGTGAGCATCTGTGAACAAGGCACCCTTCTTGATCAGGGACTGCATGAACGGGTTCTGATTGCTGTTCACAATCTGGTTGTATGAGTGATTCTCCTCTACCACGATGACAATGTGGTCCTACTTCTTCACGGCCGCAGCTGCGCGAGCGGATACTGCTGGAGTTACGCCGGTGGTACCTTTGGCAGGCACTGGATTCGAGGCTGATACTCCATTAGAGAAGCAGCCTGACAGCAGCACGGTAGACAGAAGAAGCACCAGCAGGGCGTTTTTCATATTAGCCTCCTACTCTAACCTGATAGATTTTACTGAGAAGAATTCATATTCGGTTTCTTGGCCCATATCTTAAGTTCAATCTTCTCATATACGTGAATGATTGTCGTCTGGATTCTGCGAAGACGTCCCGAGTACTTGAATAGCCCATGAACAGTGAGCGCAATGAGATTACCGATCACCGCACCCGCGATCACATCCGATGGATAGTGAACCCCTGTCCAAACCCGGGATAAGGCGATCAATCCAGCCAGAATTAGCCATAGGATGCCCTCCTTCTTACGATATAACCAAATCGTGGACGCAATAACAAAAGCCCCAAGGGCATGATCGCTTGGAAAAGAGGCATTCGCCGGATGAGCTATCAGCTGAATCACAGTATGTGTAACAAAGGGACGATCCCGGTACAGGAAATGCCCGATCAATCCGCTAATTCCAAGGCCTATGCATGCTGCAATCAGTGCCTCGAATGTCATTCTCCGGTTGCGGTCCGTCCGGATGAACCAATATATAAGCACGCCCACAAAAAATAGATATTCTGCGTCTTTCGCCAGAAACTTCATAAGCGGGTTCAGAACAGAAACGCTTGTGGCTAAGTGATTGATCATCTGAAATATATCATAATCGAAATTGCTTAACATACTTAAATTCACCTTTTTCTCTGCATTTGTAAGCAACAATTTAACATAGCCAAATTACAGCAGCATGAGAGAAAAATAAGAATTTGATGAGTATCCCTAAGCAGCAGAAGACAGATACACAAACAGCAGGAAGGTCCTCAGCATATCTTGTAACTATAGCCTTATGAGTTAAAGACGGCATGAGTTTTATAGAATTCATTAGAGGGAGATGAACGACATCGTGGCTCAAGCTTCGTTAAGCGCACGAACCCCGATTGATGTGCTGATACCTGCCATTGAGAAGGACCTGAGTACCCTGCCCTTTGTGATTGACGGAATCCGTAAATATGTCAAACACCCCATTGGCACCATTTATATCGTATCCCCAGACAGTGCCAAAATCAAAAGTCTATGCCGTTTGAAGAAATGTACCTTTGTACATGAGAATACCGTACTGCCGATTACCAAGAAGGATATTATCTACCGGTCAAGCACCTGGGACCGTTCAGGTTGGCTTTATCAGCAGCTCCTCAAGCTGAATGGTGACAAGATCTGCAAGAACCGCCACTTTCTAGTGACTGATGCAGATACCGTGCTGATTCGGCCACATACTTTTCTGGAGAACGGCAAGACCATATTCTATTACCGGAAATGGAGCCATCCGGAATACTTCCATATTCACACCCGTCTGCTGGGGCAGAAAGCGAGCTCACCCGAGTCCTTTGTCAACCATTACATGCTTTATGATTCGGTTAAGCTGAGAGAGCTCAAGAAGACGATCGAGAAAAGACACGGTGTCCGCTGGTACAACGCAATCCTCAAGCAGCTTAATCGCAAGAAGCAGTTCGGTTTCTCGGAATTCGAGACCTACGGCAACTTTGTCCGCTCGGGCTATCCGGGCACGATCAAGCTAAGACCTACACTGAACAAGGAATTCAAGAAATCCATCCTTGCGGTTCCCGCCGCGGAGCGTCAGCAATTATCCCGTTCCTTCCGCTCGTTGTCCTTCCATAAGCGCAGCGGCTATTCCCTGCGTAAGAAGAAATCTGTATAAGGCTATAGTCTATTCCATACTTTGTGTTCCCAAGGAGGTGTGCACATGAAAATCATCCTGCTGTCCGGAGGTTCCGGCAAAAGACTGTGGCCGCTATCAGGTGAAGTCCGCTCCAAAACCTTTCTTAAGCTATTACCCGCCCCTGACGGGATCCGTGAATCGATGATCCAGAGGGTATGCCGGCAGCTCGGTGAGGTCGGCCTGCTTGGCTCCACAATCATTGTCACACATCACAGCCAGCTTGAGCTCATGCGCAGTCAGATTGGGAACCTCATTCCCATCCTTACCGAACCCTATAAGCGGGGAACTTTGACTGCAATTGCATTGGCATGCACCTATCTGAAAGCTCAGCCAGAGGCTGATTCGAATGAGCCTCTCATCTTCATGCCAGTCGATCCCTATGTGGAGGCGAGTTTCTTCGAGCAGCTTCGTACATTGCCATCGGTCCTCTTAAGCTCAGGCGCTAATATTGCCCTGATCGGAACCCGGCCCACTTTTCCTTCGACCCAATACGGCTATATTGTTCCTGAAGCAGTGAGGTCCAGTAAGGCTGAGGCATATCAGCGGGTGGCCCAATTCGCGGAGAAACCGGACATGACTCAGGCACGCAGCCTGCTGGAGAGGGGTGCTTTATGGAACTGTGGAGTTTTTGCATTCTCACTGGGGTTCATTTCTGAGGCACTTCTTGGATACGGTCTGCCTGAAGATTACGAGCAGCTTGTGCAGTTATATGAGGGATTGTCCGAGGCAAGCTTTGACAAGGAAATCGTGGAGCATACGAAAAATACGGTAGTTGTTCCTTACGAGGGGGCTTGGGAGGATCTGGGCAGTTGGGATACGTTCACCAAGCATCTGGGTACGGACTCCATTGGACCCGGAAGCATCTCAGGGGATTCCAAGAATACTCATCTTGTCAGCGAGCTGGATCAGCCGATTCATGTGATCGGTGTCTCCAATCTGATCATCGCCGCAAGTCCTGACGGGATACTGGTTGCTTCCAAAGAGAGCAGCAGCCGAATCAAGGAAATCGATCCTGGAAAGTCTATTCTGCCTTCAACTACTGAATACAGCTGGGGAAGTATTAAGATCCTGCGCCGATCCGGACCTTTGAAGGCACCGCGTGAATTGATATCTGTCGTTCATGTCCTTCAGGGCAAGCATATTCGCGAACTCGGATGGCCGGAATGGAAGATGATCTGGATGTTTCTATCTGGCTCAGGACAAGTGGCGGTTAATGATCACCCAAGAACCGTTAAGTCCGGAGATGTTCTTGAGATTAGGCCGGGCAGCTCATACAGTATTGAAGCTGATACCGAGCTGGAGTTCGTAAGCATTCAACTCCGAGAATCCCTCCCCCCAGCCCAATTGCCAACTTCTACTCCTCCTGCTCCCAATGGTTAGAGCCTATGGACGCCTGTGTTACCGAGCAGGAGAAAGAACGGTCACGCGGGCTGCAGGCATAGATTCCTACTTCCATAGTCTCCATAACCTTGTGCAGGTGAGCGACCCGCATCTGCTTCCAATCTGCCCCCGGGGCTTTATATTCAATTAATACATCATGTCCCCGCCGGCTGATCCGGTAGAACATCGACTTTATTTCATTCGAGATATCTATCGTTGCCCAGTCCGAATAACCCAAATTCGTCACTACCGAACCGAGCCGGCTAAAGGATTCATTCTCATATTCAACCGAGGCTTTGATCCAATGATCCTTATCGACACGCAGCATAACGCCGCACTGATCGTACTGGGTCAAGGGCTCAAATGAGACCTCCGCAGTAAATTCGAAATCTCCCTTCACCTTGGTGAATAGACAATGCCCGTTATCCCGCTCAAAGCCATAATGCGTTCTCTGCCAGAAATCCGTATCTGGCTTTGTTGTCATCACCAGCCCTTGGCTCTCATTCCATTCGACCAGCTGCGGCTCATTGACCCAGTAATAATCTTCAGGCAAAGAACGCTCTACCTTGAAGTTAATTGATTGACTCACTCTACCACTCTCCCTCTCCTTGATTATGTTAATAATACCACGAATCGGTAAAAACAAAAGAAAGCCAGCGGTAAATGGTATTATCCCCTTCTAGTAGACAAGAGAAAAAAGACATCTGGTAAGATGGATT
>RCUP01001261.1_pt1 | contig 15901 bp, 17 predicted proteins | sample 2166341 | NCBI WGS metagenome assembly RCUP01 (sample SAMN09932325, study PRJNA488358) | compost metagenome | isolation source: compost soil in succinonitrile-enriched | place: Germany: Experimental Botanical Garden | reverse complement strand
GGGTCTGATGACATTACCCGAGCGCTGACAGCCACTCAAGGGCGTGTACGTGTATCAATGCCCCCTGTGGCAACAACCTGAAAACAGGTGTTTGAAAGGTGGGGGGCGGTATCGATAAATAGGATGCCAGGCGGGCTCACAGGTTCAACTCAGCTGACGGTTATCGCCTTGCAATCAGATCACCTGACACCTGAATCTTCTGATAACGCCCACTGTGCCCTGGGTGTAATGCCGCTAAATTTTTGAATTCTATATAGTTTGGTTGCGCCCTCAGTGATTGTTATAAAAAGTCTACTAAGTTGTCGCAAGGGTTATCTTGCTTTTGGTGGGGTGTTATCTAATAAGGTGTGATCGTTAGAATACGTCGAATATATAAAGCGAATAAAGTGTAGTGTGATAATAGCAAGTGTTTGCATGGTGGAAATGACTTCACAAAGTGAAGAGGTATATGTTTTTGGATGCGTTTGATGATCTGATGCTCGGCTACGCATTAAAAAAGTTGACCAACGTGTTTGAAGAGATCGTGGAAGTTTCGAAAAGCCCCTCTTCGGACAAGGCAACAGGCGTACAGGATATCAAGCAGACTAAAACTGCAAAAAAACTACCTGTCTGGCTGGGACGTCTGAGGGTTAACACTCCTTATCAAGTGACGCATGTTCTGATCGATCAGATGCACGCCTCTCGAAAACTCAACCGCGACCTGCGCTTCGCGGCACAGGCTGCCTTGCTGGACGCGCTGGTAGAGGACGGACTGGCAATGCACATCGCGAGTTATTCGGTGCTTGTCGTAGAGAACCGTCTGAAGTGCTTTTCGGATCGATGAGCGCTGTATCTACTGAACACGCGCCCAGTGTCCATTACACTGGAAAATTGCATCAGGCGTGAGGAAGTAGATTGGAGTCAAAACTGTACATCGCACAATACGCCGGAATCACAGTCATGCTTCCAGCGGCCATGGTCGTCGCGGGTTGGTTATGGTGCACGGCATCCAGAAAACTCGCCCTCTTATGGCTAGGCGTACTGTTCGTAGCCTATTTCGTCGTAGGTTTCAGTAAAGTGCTTTTCAAGGGCTGGGGAATCGGCCTGGAAAGCCTGGATATCGCGGTCATCAGTGGCCACGCAATGAACGCCTGCCTGGTGTCGACCGTTGTACTGAGTTTGCTGTTGCGCCAACTGGATCATCGCCTTCGATGGCTGGCGCTGGGAGCGGGGCTGCTGTCGACCTGGTGGTTCAGCATCCAGTATGTCGGTCAGACGATTCATCCTCTGCCGGAAGCGATTGCCGGGGCGGTTGTGGGATCAGCCGCGGCGTGCGTCTTTCTTTTCAGGCTGGAGAGAAGGGAAATCCGCAAGATTCCTTTGCCGGCCCTGGCGCTGGGGCTAGCGGGGATTCTACTGAGTACGAGCATTCCCAAGTACACCGCCGAGGGGGTCTTGAACTCGCTGGCAGTGACTCTGTCGGGGGCAGAAAAGGCTTTTATGCAGCCTCATTGGCGCACTTCTGGCGGGCCGTCACGGTTATAGCGATTGGCGTGATGTTGAGTCCCGGCAAGAGGGTGGAGCTAGGACTCACTACTGCTTTTCTCATCAATCCGGGCCAGCAGCTCTGCAGTTTTCAACTGCATCAGCGCAACATCACCACGACTCTCAACGTTCAGCACGATTTCTGGCTCGGTCTGCGAGAGGTGGATCTTGAAGCGCCATTCAGTGAACGTCAGGCTTAGGCCGTCGCTCTCGTCTACGTCCAGCGCTTTACTGGCGTACAACGAACGAAGATGCGTCAGTACGGCAGTCGGATTACTGACTGCACATCGAATGTCCCCGGAGGAGGGGAAAAGCCCGATGCGTTCCACCAGCAATCTGGGTTGAGGGGAGGTAGAGGAGGGTGCTCTTTCGTACGTCCGCAACCAGGCCATCAATCCACTGTTGCCCTCGGTGAACTCCTGCCCCAAAACCATATTGCCCGGTGCAAAAGGGTCCAGCGATTTATAGACAGAGTCGATCGGTGATCTGGAAGCGTTCATAGTGGTCTGCCTTGCAAAAGGTTTATGGCCGCTCAGAAACGCGGCACCCAAGAGCTGAAAATTACCGGTTACAGGCCTTTCTTATACAAATTCTCATAACAGAAATTGGTCGCGTCGATATAACCTTCCGCTCCGCCGCAGTCAAAGCGGTGACCTTCGAACTTGTATGCCAGGACACAACCGCTTTGTGCCTGCTTCATCAACGCGTCAGTGATCTGGATCTCACCGCCCTTGCCGGGCTCGGTATCAGCAATCAAGTCAAAGATATCGGCCGTCAGAATGTAACGACCAATAATGGCCAGATTGGACGGGGCATCTTCCGGTTTAGGCTTTTCAACCATGCTGTTAACCCGGTAAATACCTTCGCGAATCTGCTCGCCGGCGATGATGCCGTACTTGTGCGTCTGGTCGTTGGGTACTTCCTGAATGGCCACGATCGAGCAACGGAACTGCTTATAGAGCGCGATCATCTGCGACAACACACCATCGCCTTCCAGGTTCAAGCACAGGTCGTCCGCCAGTACCACTGCAAACGGCTCATCACCAATCAACGGACGGCCAGAGAGAATGGCGTGCCCAAGCCCCTTCATCTCCACCTGACGGGTGTAAGAGAAGGTGCAGGTATCCATCAACTCGCGGGTACCGTTGAGATAGTTCTCCTTGTCGGTACCACGAATCTGATGCTCCAGCTCGTAGCTGATATCGAAATGGTCTTCCAGCGCCCGCTTGCCGCGCCCGGTGACGATCGCCATGTGCTGCAGGCCGGCATCCCGTGCTTCCTCAACACCGTACTGGATCAGCGGCTTGTTGACGATCGGCAGCATTTCCTTCGGCATCGACTTGGTGGCGGGCAGAAAGCGCGTGCCATAGCCGGCAGCAGGGAATAGACATTTACGGATCATAGAAGCGTCCTTTTTTCCAATGTATAAGAGAAGCCGTCATTTACTGCGGACAGCACAGATGCCCCCGCCAATGGGCAGAGCCTCCCAATTCTCGCTATGCTCACGGACGAAGCCATGGTCTTAAGTGCCCGGGAGCTCTGCGGACTGTTTGATTGGGTGCTTACAACGCCACACAATCAAGCCGATCAGCACACCGACAGCATTCGCCAGGGCGTCGTAAGGTGATGCTGTGCGCAGCGGCATCAGTCCTTGTGCATACTCGATCAGGATACCCGTCACCAGACAGCCCAAGGCGATCCAGCGCACGTTGACCCGCAGGAAGGCCAGCCGGCAACTAAACGACAAAGCGAAAAAGCCTATCAAGTGATGCAGCTTGTCTTCCTGGACAAAGGCTTCGGGAATGGGTTGCGCTCGCAACCCGGCTGCCAGCAAGACCACGCCAACGCTGATGAAAATCAGAGTTCGTATCCATTGGGGAAGTTGTGTTATGCCCAGGAACAACGAACTCATTCGGTGATTTTCTCAAAGTTCTTATAGAACGCATCTTTGTCGCGGCCATTGGTCATTGTGTACAGCGAATATTGGCGGTTCAGACGCGCGCCACCATCGCGGGTCAGCGGAGCCCAGACCAGGTTGGCGCGACGCATCGTGGAAACGCTCATCAACTCGTCGAAGGGGACCGAGATATAGATACCTTTGTCGAAGCTACCCTCGCCGAACTCTTCTTTCGAGGCCGTGGTGCGGGTGACCCAGCCACCGAACTTCACGCCGTTAGTGAACTCATGCGACAGATCGATCGTGGCACCCCAATCGCGCGCCAGGTAACGTCCAACACTGACCGCCGCCTGCAAGTCGAACGGCAGTTCGGTATAGGTGGTGATGTGACCGGTCGTGGTGTTGTAATCGCGCAGACCAAAACCCTGGTCAAAGTCACGCTGGCGTACAAAGTTCAAATCAGCACCCACGGCCCAACGCTCGCCCATGGGGCGGTACAGCAATTCACCACCGACCCCGGCGAACATTGATTCCAGATAACCGCCATACACCATGCCATACAAGTCTTGATCCAGTTGCTTGGCATGGTTGAGTTGAAATGTCGGCATTGTTACATCAGAGGTGATGACGTACTTGCGCAAATCGGTCCGCACTCGGGGCAGATTGCTCGGCGCGTCGTACGTGAACTTATCAAAGTTGTTCAGGAGATTGGTGCTTATGACCCCACTCGTCCACGTGTTGCGGGTAAAGCGGTACTCTGCGTCCACATCAGCGGTCAACTGGTACAGCAAACCGTCAGGACCACCAATGTTTTGCTTGTAACCCAAGCCGATACCATAGGTAAAAGGCTCGAGTGCCTGGGTGTACAGCGTGTTTTCAATGTGTGGCGTGGCCCGGTTCAATTCGGTGGTGCGGTGCAGGTCTGCAAGGTCCTGTTGGTTGTTCACAACAGCCCGGAAGGTTTCGCGCGGCACACTGGTTTCTTCCACGGGCATGTCGTAACGCTTGTTCACCATCGTGAACCAGTCGATTTCGTCATTCGCGCTGTTGTCCAGAATCCGGCTGGCCCGGCCCACACCTTTGGCTGAGTAGAAATAGCGCGACTGCTCGCCATACACAATCAGCTCGGAATCGCGCTGAGCAATACGCTCGACCTTATAACCGGCGTTGTTTTCCAGTCGTTTGGAAACCCCGGCCCAGTCGACCTGATTGAGGGGCGTAGTCGGCGCGTTTGCCGGAAGCGCTTCGATGGCAGGGTCGTAGCGCTTGGCCGGCGCCTTGCGGCTGGCGAAGTTGGTATGAAAAGTGATGCCGAACAGCGCGGTGTTGCCGCGCTCCCAACCGGCGGTCAGATCGACAGAGTCACTTAGCTTGAAGACCGCCCCGATGTTGATGGGCGAGTCCTGCTCCAGGCTACTGTTGAACGGCTCGTGCTTGTAGTCGTTACCGTCGAACTCGAGTTTCAAGCTCAAGGGTGACCAGGGCGTCTGATAGGACACACCGCCAAACAACGCGGGCGAACCGCGAAAATACGAGCCGGTATTGACGTTGCCCGCGTCCGCGCCTGTGTTTACCGGGCGTGTATCAAAACGCTCGTCGATGTACCCCAGCGGGTTATCGAAATCCCCGCGGTTACCGATGTAGCCCCAGGCAACGCCCAGGCTGAAATCCAGGTCGTAGTAACGTTTGTTCGCCACAAAGTATTCGCTGGAAAACAGGCCGGTGCCCCCGACATCCCGAAAACCGAGCGCGACCTCGGGCAACCAGTGGCTTTCTTGCCAGAGGCGGGCTTTGACATCGACCGCCTTGTCTTTATAGCTCTGGTCGCCACTGAATGATTCGGCCCCGTATTTATGGTTGCCGATAGCGGTATAACGGAAACTACCTTCCAGCCAATCAAGGGGCTGTATTGAAATGCTATAGCGCGAATAAGGGTCTGTCCGGTTGGCGTTCAAGCTGAATTCGCCGGCGGGTGCCATCCGTGCGGTGGGGGTTTGCAACAAACCCACACCACCGAAATCATTCTGGGTAAAACGCGGCTCTCCATGAGCCAAGCTGTAGGGCAACAACACTACGGCGGCAAAACGTAACTTCAAGGGGCCACCTCGGGCAGCGGTTGGGTGGCGAGAAACTGAGCAAGCTGCTCGTTCAAGTCGGGTGTGGGCAAATCCAGATCATCGTTGCGCACGGGCACCAGAATTGTGCTGCCGGCGGCGGCAATCACCCCATCTTCGCGGTTCCAGGCGGCGTTGCCGACTCGCTTGACCAGGCCATCGGGCTGAATCAACCACAGGTAATCGGCATCTGCGTCGGTCACCGGCAGACAGCTTTTGAGATATTCCTGGGCTGGCAGCAGGGCGCGATAGGGCAGCGTGCAGGGCTGTTCAACTGCACCCAGGACAGTGACCGTCGTCGGGCGTAGAGGGTAAATCAGCTGGTCACCGTCACTGAGCGAGTAATTGCGGGCGAACCCAACCTCCAGCGCCACGGGGTCGAGCACCGCGACTTTGCGGCCGGTAACGGGCAGTCGGCTGACCTCTTCAAACAGACGCGCAGCCAGGGCCGCAAGGCTGCTTTTTTCTTCAAGCAAGGCCCCACGTTGAAGCAACTTCAGATCGAACAGCACGCCGGCCTTAAGGCGGGTTTGCTGCTCCAACAGTGGCTGGTGCAGCCAGGCGGCGGCCAACCAGTAACTTTCGGCGTTCGGGCGTGCCTCGCTGACGGCATCGAGCAAGCGCGTGCCTGGCACGAACGTGAAGGATCCGGCGTCTTGTACATCACCCGTGACCGTGACAGCGGCCTGAGTCATCGTAGAACTTGCCAGCAACAGGCAAGCCGACAGCGTTTTCGAATATCTCACCGAGCCGTCTCCCGGTCAGGGCGCAATTGCACAATCTTCAAGAAAAGTTCCGGCGTGAGATGTTGTTCGCTCTGCAGGATCAAGCCATCGTCAGGCCTGACCCAAAAACGGTTGGTGGCCTTGAATCCCAGCTCGGGGATGTCGACGCGTTCATCTATGCGCTGCAACGCATAGTCCTTGTCCAGGATGGTGACGGTTTCGATGCCCTGTCGACTGAAACGACTGTTAACAGCCAGTCCGACCCGCGGACCCTGATAGACATCAATCCAGCGGGTACTGCTGTAACCGTCGGGCAATTGCTGCAAGCCACGCTTGAACGGCGACTCACCGTCGAAGCGCGTGCCATCGAGATTGATGCTCAGGCCGACAGTGCGCACGACCAGACCATCGCGCATCAACAGCACTTGCTTGCCGGAGGCGACCCAGAACTCCAGGTCGTCCTGCTGGCGAAGCTTCGCCAGCACACCTTCGCTGACGTCCGTGGTGACCTTGATCTGCGCATAGGGCACGGCCTCCACTTGCGCTGCAGTCACTTGCAGCGGCTGGACGCCCAGTGTGGCGGCTTTAAAGGTATCCAGGGACGCCTGCATCAACGGATTGCAGCCACACAGCAGTAAACCCACCGCCAGGCATGAGCTGTTACGCAAAGTTTTCAAAGCGGCTCAAACCTTATCGACTGCTGGCTTCACTGAGATTGTTTTGAGCGGCCGCTCCGGTACCCAGGATAGCGGCCGAGGGTACCAACTGGCTGATCAAGCGGTTCCAGCGGGTCACGCCTGCAGGGCCGACGTAGACAATGTCCTGGGGTTGCAGATCGAAGCGGGTGGCGAGAGCAAACGCGGTCGGCGATTCGGCGTCCAGCTGAAAGACTTTTGCCGGCTCGGTTTCAAGGCTTTCCGCACCTCGAATGACATACAGTGCATTGCCGTTGGAGGTGGTCTGGTTCAGTCCACCGACCGTTCCGATCGCATCCGCCAGATTCATCCGGTTGATTTTGTACGTGAGTGCCCGTGGCTGGTTGACCTCACCCATGACGTAGATCTTTTTCCGGTCGTTGTAGGGCAGGTACAACTGATCGCCGTCTTTTAAATAGACGCTATGCAACAGCGAGCCTTTGCTGTTTAGCGAGTCCAGGTCGAGAGGGTACTCACGTCCGTCCCGGGTCAGTGTCAGGCCTGCAAGGTCGGCATTCAATGGATCGACAGTCGCAATACCCATGGCTTCGACGACAGTGAGTGGCGACGTGGTTATGGGTTGTTGACCGGCTTTTAAAATGGCGCCGGAAATAACGACTTTTTGACTGGCAAACCGCAAAACACTCAAGTCAACCTGGGGGCTGTCGACGAATTGTGTCAGGCGCTCGGCAATAAAACCGCGTAGCTCCTCGATGGTTTTACCTGCGGCATGAATATTGCCGATATAGGGGTAAAACATGGTGCCGTCCGGGCGTACCAGGCGACCGTTCGCATCAATTTGCTGTTGCGCACCCGATGGTGCAGTCAACTCAGGATGGTCCCACACCGTGATGTACAGCACATCATTGGCGCCAATCCGGTAAGCCCCCGGCTTGAACGCCAACAACTCGGCTGGCACCGAGGCTTGCACTTTTGTCGCCGCGTTCTGGGCAATCAGTTTGGGCGTTATCGGAATCAACTCGATCCGACTGCTTTCCGGTGAGCCATCACGGCCGACCTGACTGGTATCCAGGTGTTGACCGGGTGAGAACATACAGCCTTGCAGGGCTACGCCTGCAAGCACAGCGAGCGACAAACTACGAATCATGATTGAGGACACTTGTGGAGGGAACACATCAGAGCTGAACCACCCGGATTGCTCCGGGTGGTGGAAGGCTATCGACCTCGCGGTACGCTTAGCGTGTACCGGTGGTGCCGGTAGTACCAGTAGTGCCGGTAGTGCCGCCGCCATTGCTGCTGCCACCACTGGATGACAGTGCAGCGGCTCCGGCGACAACCACGGCGCCGAGGCCGAGAGCAGCCTCTGTGGACAGGCTGCCCACGAGAGGGGTGGACTGATTCAAAGAAGTGTTTTTTGCAGGTGTGCCTGGAGCGGAAGACGCTGCAGGGGGCTCAGCGGCTAAAGCGGAGGCACTTAAAGACAGCAATAGAGCGGAAGCAAGTAGTTTGGTCATAGTAGATTCCTTTTTGATGCATCGTCGGTATTGGCGGTGAAACTAAGAAGCGAGCGTGCAAGGCCAAAAACGCTGAGCGTCCATTAACGTTAAGGATAGTATTGATTCGAACTCGATGAGAGTGGACCTCTGGGTCATTCCTCAGTGAGGTTTATCTTGCGATTATTGCCTTAAGAATACCTGTGTAGGACGCCTGACAGGTCTGACGTTTTATAACGCGCACCCACTGTTTCTAACATTGTCCGCCCACGCCACGAGTACGGCGATGATATTCAAGACCGCTTAAGCTTTTCTTTGATGAGCAACCAGGCGAACTTGCTGTTGGTGGTCAAGTAGCGCTTCCACATCCTGCCGGGTTCCTGGATAACACGGTACAGCCATTCCAGCCCGTAATTCTGCATCCATTGCGGCGCACGTTTTACCTTCCCCGCGACCACATCGAACGTTCCGCCCACCCCCATCACAAAGGTGACCCCCAACTGATCGCGCCAGCGGTTGATAAAGTTTTCTTTCATCGGTGAGGTGATGGCGACGAACAGCAGCTGCGCACCTGAAGCCCGGACCTTCTCGACCAGTGCGGCTTCGTCGTCCCAGAAATAGCCATGGTGATATCCGGCGACCTTCAGCCCTGGGTAAAGCGCTTTCACCTTGCTGGCGGCGGTGGAAACGACATCGTCCTTGGCGCCCAACAAAAACACCGAAAAGTGGTTGGCCGCGCTCATCTCCAGCAATTCATGAAACAGGTCGACACCCGCGACGCGTTCGGGCACGGAGTGGCCGAGAAAACGGGCACCCAACACCACACCCATACCATCGATATTGATGATGTCGCAAGAACGAACAGATTCGCTCAACTGAGGGTCGTCACGCATGTTTACAAGCTTGGCGACATTCACCACCACGTGCTGGGTGAACTGGCCGGCAGTAATCGCGCTACGAATTGTCTCGACGGTGTTGTCCATGGAGGCGACATCCATGGGGCAGTCCAAAATTTCGATTCTTTGCATAGTTAATCTCGACAGGGGATAGGGTGTAAAAAGCCAGTTAGTAATACGCCCAAGCCTGGGTCCGATGTGTGTAGTAAATAGTTAGTCAGCCGGTGTTCGGTGAATTAAACCAAGCCTTGTTGGTTCTGCTTGGACAGCCGTCGATAAACTGGTGGCGACGGCAGGCACCATAAGTCCAAAACCTCTCAATGCCTGTACCGATTGACAGGCAACCCACGGCGTTTTAACAATAATTATATCTTCGGAAAGTTGTTATTAGGTAAGGGGGCACCAACCTGGCGTTGTGCACAAAATTCCGTTGGTTAGGAATGTATGCGCAAAGTAACGGCCTTCAGAGCAATATCAATAAAAGTTGGTTTGCTAACGGTGAAGTAAAAAACACGGCCTGCCAATTGATGATCAAGCCAGTCGCCCGATTCATTCAATGTCATCCAGCCACCGGCTACGAGTCTGGTCACGAATGGGGTCGTTGGCTTTATGTCTCAGCATCGCTGAACGAAGTTGTTGAGGTTCGTTTGCGAGAAAAGTATCGAAGAATACTGAGGCGATCTATGGGGAGAATTCATTCATATCAAATATATTTGAGTGCGAATATTGTTCTGGTTGTTTTTTTGTACAGTCCTGTCTCAGGCTTTTATCACAAAACCATTGATCCATTAGTTGTTCATTTTGTATGTCGGTGAAGCTATTAAGTCGAGCTATGTTTCTATTTGAGTTATCACGAACTCGGATGGCTGAGCCGCAAAAATTTGTAAAAGTGTTATGTTTTATTAAGTTGTCACTTGAGTGGTGTGCTAAGTAAATGGAGTGTAGTAAGTTACAGTCTTTGATGTTTTTTATATTGCGGAAGGTGTTGTCGAGGATCTCGTTTTTGTGGGAGTTTACCAGTCTGATCACCGCTGTGCTAGGAGGGGAGTTTAGAGAAGTTTGCCCGATATTTTCAAATTGCATATTTGAAATTTTATTCTCGGCATTAAATTTATTTTGATCTTCTCTATCTCCTTCAATCGATATTGCAGTGACATAATTTTTTATTTTTAATCCATTGATGGTGACGCTTGAACCAAATCCATTTGTGGAAATAATCCTCAACCAAGTAAGCTGCTGCTGATGTCCGTCGAAGCTCGGAAGATGCTCCCCTCTTGATGCAGAAGTGAATTCGTAGTGAACTCCATGCTTTGGGTGAAGAATTGCGGCTTGCTCGTTGTAAGTGCCTTCATGGATTAAAAATTTAATGGTTGTGATGTTTGGTGAAAAGCTGATGTAAGAGTAGTCAATAGCCTGTTGAAGGGATGAGAGTGTCGGGGTTCCTTGAATTGCATGTGGCCATATATGAATTTTAGCAGTATTCCCGTCCTCAAAAAAATCTGCACGACAAATAATAGGGATGCACAGGATAAGCACGGAAAGAAGATTGACCAGTTGGAGTTTTCCGAGGCGCATATCAAAAGAAATACCGAATTGCCTATAGCATGCCGCGATATAGCTCATGGTATTTATCACCGTTTTTCGACCAAAGACGTTTTTCGGTAACGAATGCAAAACCCTTATTGACTAAAGCCTGGTGCTTATGCTTGTCTAAGTATACCTCCAACATTGCTTGTGCAAGTAATGCTGGGCTGTCGGGTTGGACGTATACAGCGTGATCACCGTCAAGAATTTCTTTATATCCGCCCACGTCTGAACATATCAGGTTTTTTCTATGCAGCAGCGCCTCGAGAGGTTTTAACGGAGTGACCTTGTCGCTTATCTCTCCAGATTTTCGGTAGTTTATGATGGTGTCTAACTTGTTGTAGATATTTTTCGCCTCGTCAGGGTGGAATTTTCCATGAAAATGGACTTTAACCCCGAGCGAGACACTTAAGTCCTCCAGCGACTTCCGAGCGCTCCCATCACCATATATGTGAAAGTCAATCGATATACCTTTGTCGTTTAGGATTTTTAATGCTTGGAGTACATAATGCAATCCTTCAAGCTCTATAACTGAACCTATATAGCCAAACCGCTGTTCTACGTCATCTTGGCAAACGGGTTCGCTGAGTACTATAGAGTCATCATCTATACCGTTTTTAATGGTTGCCACGGAGCGATTTTTTTCGCCAGGGAGTGTTGTGACATATTCCGCTAAACCATCAGAGATCGTTACAATTCGCTGGCAACTGTTTAGGCAGTATCTTTCGAGTGCTGCTGCAAATACTCTAGTAAGTTTGCTAGCTTTAAAATTTTCATTTTCGAACCAAAGGCTTCTCAGTTCGTAAACAACTGGCTTCTTGAAAGCCCATCCTAAAATGATTGCTGGAATAGCGCATAGAAAGGTTGCATGCGCATGAAGAATGTCCGGTTTTTCTTGTTTAATAATGCGCGCTGTTCGGATGAAAAAATAAGGCAGCGTAAGCGTTTTTTTTATTTTTACGAGGAGGCTGCTTCCAGCGCCTACGCTTAAGTTATTAAATATATAACTTCGATATACTTTAACCCCAATACTTGGGAAGTATTCAGCCTTTGTAGCCGCGGCCTTAGAGAATGGTTCTTGAAATGGTGATGTAATCGCTATGTTTTCAATCCCGCGCCCAGATGTCCATTTCAGAATCAAATTGGTCCGGGTAGAAGATCCGCTAATATTAGGGGCAGACTGATGAAGCAGGTGTAAAATCTTAAGCATGGTTTTTTCTCAAGAAAAAAGCAGTGTAAAACAAAGCGATAATAGTGAACGTCACATATTCAGGCTTGGGGAATCCTCGGTGAAAAAGATGAATGAACTGAAATATCAATATTGCGTACACTGCCGCGTACTTCGGATGTTTGACTGTCGCAGCATAGCTCCTTGATAGGGCGGTTGCGAGGATGATCATCCCTAGTACGCCGTAATATTTGTAGTCCAGAAAAAGACCACCTACGATCCCAGGAGTTAGTCCGCCGCCGCCGATGCGTCCTACCTCGTCACCAAAAATTTTTCCTGCTGCATCATGACTTCCCGGTAACAGTGTATAAAAATCCGAGAAGAAGATATTGCTTGTTAGAGCTAAGTTGTTGTTGATAATTTGGTTTGCTAATCCGGTCGTTTCTTTAAAGGCAAGGTAGAACGGTAAGATAATAAAAACAAAGATTGATTCACTTTGAAAATACTCTCTTGCCATGTCGCCCGCTGAAGACCAGACCTGGCTATTATAGCGTCTAATATAAAAACCGGATGCAATGGTGACAAAGAAAGCCAAAAATGAGCCGCCGAAAATCTTAAGAAATTTTTTGCTTCGAAACACCGATCTCTTAATTGTTTCGCGATTTCGGCGATTATTAATTAGGTTAATTGTTAAGAGTAGTGCATATGATGCCACAAACGATACTACCGTCCCTCTTGCCCCTATCAATATGCTTGGTAGAGATATCATAGCGACGATGCAAAATTTTCGACGTTGACTATAGGGCAGGAAGTATAAAATTGGAATAATTGGGAGCGGACTTCGAATGATATAGCCCATCCATGCTGGTATATTGAATCGCAAATCTTGGTTTAAGAAAATATTCCCAGTCGTAACCATTACTAGGGCTAAGGTGGCGTAGGAAATTGCAACGTGTGTTAGCATGAAGAGCTGGAATGTACCAGTTTTAGTCGCACGAACTCGTGTAAAACTAGGAAGGGCGCTAGAAATTTTAGCACTGAATAACAAGTTCGTAATGACAAATGCGCCAAGATAAAGATTGAACGCGTACATTCCAGTGTCTGTTATTAATCCACGATAGTTTGAGATATTAAGAAGTGATATTCCATAATATCCGAAAATGAAATATAACATTATCTTCGAATTTATGTCTTTTGCGCAGTACATGCAGGCCAATAATGTTGCTATTAATGAACAGTAATGAAAATAATAGTTATCATTAAATAGGGTTGAAGTAAGAAATAGTAATGGCAAGAATATGTAAACTAAAACCCTCATGACCTATGTCCTATCACTTTTGCAGGAACCCCAGCTACAATGGCGTAAGGAGGCATGCTGTGGGTTACAACACTACCAGCGGCTATAACACACCCATCTCCAATGGTTACTCCAGGTAGTAATATCGCATTGCATGCGATCCAGACATCATTCCCAATTGCTACAGGTTTTCGTTCATAACCCTGGTGCCGAACATCTATAGATTTGTCTTTATATATATGATTTTGAGAGTATATAGTTACATTTGGGCCTATTAACGTTCTGCTTCCTATGGAAACCCCTCCACCAGCATTGATAAGACAGTTTCTATTAATTGAGACGTCATTTCCAATTTTTAATTTTGACGGGGAGTCAATATGAATGCCGTCCCAGATTTTGACATTCATGCCTTGTTTATAAGGTAATATTGCGTTTCTAATTCGGCATCCAATGCCACCAGGGATAATAGAGGTTAGCTTCATTACCCACAAAATAACTTCATATTTAAGCATGTTGTTTAGAAAGCACCGTATTTGTAAAGATAATTGTTCTGGATGACCACAGGATGATAAATAATGCTAGCAGGCTATTTATTGTTATGTTGTTGTCGAGTGCGATAAATGTTGCGGTAATTGCAATTATAGCGGCTGCTGAATAAAGATTTGAGGTCCAGATTTCCTTTGCTGATGCTCGACTTCCCATCACGGAAGAGAATATCGAGTAAATGCACTTGGTGCACACCAGCACATAGCTTAGTATCATGTTTATCCATGTCACCTTTAGGTTGATTAGGGGCGATAGAGAGTAAACGGCTCCGCCAAAAATGATAAAAATTATTGTTATTTTTAGAAATAAGTTCCATGCTTTTCTTTTGATGAGGTTGGCAGAAAAATTGTTCTTAAAAAAAATCGCTTCTCTAAAGCCTACATAGGAAGCAATCATGTTGAATGGAAAGATTAAAATCATTGAGAAGTAGACGTACTCTGCGAATAAGGCTTGGCCTGAGAGCTTTTCAGCCAATACTCGATCGAATGTGCCCAGTATCGTCATTATTGCTAAAGAAAAAGAGAACGCTAGCCCGGTACTTATCGTTGAACTTCGGGCTTTAACTACTACCAAAGAGCTAATGTTTTTCTTGATCAAATATATATTCAGGGCGCCTGCGAGCACCATGCCGACTAGTAAGGTGGTCTGTAAGTTGTCGCTAAGTTTGACGCAGCATACTAAAACACCAAAAAATGCAGCAAATTTCCACGTTCCTGATGAAATTTGTGCCTCTACAAATCCGCTTCGCACTCTGGCTACGTTGTAGTTGATCAGTGAGAGGGAAAAGCTGAGCGTTAATAGTAAAATCCATGGCGCGGCTAAGCTAGAGGGTAAGAGGGTTGTTGTTATTAATGGGGATGCAATGAGCGAAATTGTCATTGCGGCAATTATCGAAATTAATGATGTTTTGTCTATTTCTATCGTGTTGTTCGTATGTTTGCAGTAACGAATTATTAGTTGTTCCATTCCGCCCAGTGCAAATGAGCTTAATATGGTGGTGATGGTAATAAAATAGGATAGAAATAAATAGTCTTGGGGGGAGAGGTATCTTTTGGTTAAGATGTTTGAAAGGAACAGCGCTCCGGAACCCGCGCACATTAACAGGAAGGATGAATGCCCTAAGGCTTTTGATACTATTTTTTTCAATGTTGGTCTATACCTCCCTGAATGTTTGTAAAGGGACTTCACTTTTCCATAACCAAAGTTGCTGCCTCCCATAAAATCTTTACGCCCTTACTGTAAGTATTTATGAAGTAAACTATTGTCATCGAATAGGCCGTTTATTTGTTTGCGCTCACACGACGGCTTTCTGGGTGAGATTTGGCGATGTTTTCAAGCATTCGGACTCGAGTCTTTTGAAGTAAAGGTAGTTGTACTTTCAATACGTTTTTTCGCCCGAACTCGGTGGTAATACAGAAAAAACGCACCAATTCGAATATGGCAACCTTGATATCCAGTACGACGAGAGCTGCCGGGTCGTTGTTTAAGCTCATCCGAGCTCGACCACCGTCACACGGTCTGGTGACAGACCTAGTATGGCGATTGAGCCCGGTGTGCTTTTCTGATGCTAGGGCAACCTTAGTCGCTCACTGGTTCGCCATCAATAGATTCCGCGAGTGTCCACAAATGCGAGTTTCTCGATCTTGGCGATAGGTATTTCCTTGAATTCTTTATGATCCACAAGCAATACCAACACATCTGTCTCGGACAGAGCTGTCTCGATGTCTGCAAAATTGAGCTTACCTGCCAGCTTGCTCGGAAGTTCACTGATATTTGGCTCAACTGCCAGTACCCGGCCTGTATGAATTTCCGAGATTTGCTGAGTAATGGCGAGGGCCGGACTTTCACGCAGGTCGTCAATATCCGGTTTGAACGCTAAACCAAAGCAGGCAATAGTCACTTCGCGGGCTGTCTTTTCAGGGTTTGCCTGTAGGAAATGAGTGACGGCCAGTTTGACCTTGTCGATCACCCATTGTGGCTTGCTGTCATTCACTTCCCGGG
>RCUP01001258.1_pt1 | contig 15914 bp, 8 predicted proteins | sample 2166341 | NCBI WGS metagenome assembly RCUP01 (sample SAMN09932325, study PRJNA488358) | compost metagenome | isolation source: compost soil in succinonitrile-enriched | place: Germany: Experimental Botanical Garden | reverse complement strand
GAACAAGCAGCTTCCACGAAGCATCCACATAGCGCTGACGCCAGGATGTTCCGTTTAGCCGAGGTAGAATCATCTCCGCAATCAAGCAGGAGAGTCCCACTGACAAGGCAAGGACCCCGAAATATAGACCTATGATCAGCAGATTAGGCCACTTCCCGCCCAGTTCAGCGAGCAGCCACTCCCCGATAGCGAAGCCGATTACCCCTCCGATCAGACTGAACAACGTTAAGAGCAGATTGAATTTACGCTGCATTGTAGGCATGCATCCTTTCTATATAGCAACCGGTTTGATGAAAAACCTAGCGCCATCAAGCAAATACTTTCATCCCTTGATTAAAAACTTAGCGGCAAATCAAGGTGAAATTGAACTATTGATCAGTCAGCCGCGTGAAATGTTCTTACGATCGCTGTTGCGCCCAGATTTCTTATTTAAATTTATATAAGGTAGAAATCCGGGCACAAAGAATATGCTTCCGAAGTAGCTTTCTTTCAGAAAGCTTGTAGGCGAGCGCTTCGCTTCTCCAGAATCATTTCACACTCTTGCACGGAAGTAATTCTTAAGTTCAGCTTAGATGGCGATTATGCTTCGCTACCTCGTCCCTGGATGAAAACATAGTGACTACCCTCCACTATTTTTCATCCCTAGATGAATAATCAACGTTGTCTCCCGGTGCGTATTCATCCCTGGATGAATAATCAGCGTTATCTCCCGCCGCTTTTTCACCCTAGATAACCATTTACCGAAGCTCCGGCAGCCGCTCTGGCTCAATGCTATGAAGCTCATATCCATTCTGGATATAAGTCTCGTAGTATACTTTACCGTTCCTATAGAACATCAGATCCTCCAGGTGAAAGCCGCCCATCAAGCTCAGCTTCTCAACCCCGCTGCTCCGGTTCTCATGCACCATTCCAAGCTTGTAGATCCGGGAGGTCTCATCTGCGCTCAGTGCATACCGCATGAATTCACTGCCTGCATCTCCGAAGAAATACTTCTCCTCATAGCGGTGCTCATGCGTGTAATCGAACAGCCGCACATGAATCACAGCATGCTCTTCAAGGGTACGATACAGCTTCTTGAACAGTTCATCCTTGGAGAGCACCTGCTTATTGTTATACTCTATCGTCACATTGGCCCGCCGCAACAGCTCTTCTTCGAACGTCTGCGAGAACGGATCACTGGTCAAAATATCTCTTCGGCATACCGCGATCATCCGCTCCGCTAGGCCGCGAACGCCACCACTCAGCATATCGGCAGAACTGCCCATATAACGGTCCTGGAACAGAATGTCCGCCCCCCTGCGGGCCTCCAGCTCAGTCAGGACATCCGCGGTAACCCGCTCATAATACTCCATGATGTTCTGGCCAATGTAGTCGTCGGCCAGCCGAATGCTCTGAAGCGCACTGCTGCGCAGTGTGTCTTCGAGCTCTTCAAGCTGCTGTGTCGTCTTCCTGAATCGATCGTGAAGAAGATCGAGCAGAGCCTCATATTGGCGGGCCAGCTTAAGCTCCATTTCAAGGCGAAGGATATACAGCTTAAGTGCATAGACATGGTCGATAAAATACCGGATAAAGCTGCGCACATTGAGCTTATCCATCATCGGCACCCGCTGGAAGGACTGATCCTGCACCAGACCCTGATAGGTCTGGCTCAGCTCCGCCTTCGCGGATTCCACTTGCCCCGCCAGCTCACGGATACGTGAGCGGTAAGCCTCGCGCAGGCTGCCTGAGCCGCCTGCTTCATCTGTCCACTCCGACAGGTGGAAGAGACCCACCTGCGGGTGGAGAGCCCGGTTCCGGCGGACTGTGGCTTCCAGTTCCTCGTCCAGCCGGAGCGCGGCGAGCCCTCTATCCGCTTCACGGACATAGTTGCCTTGGAAATACAGCTCGCCGCCATCCCCGAACAGCGCCGCTTCCGCTTCCCGCAGCGTCATCGACTTTAGCGACGAATAGCTGACCCCATGGGTCATCATGCCATTCATATCGGCCAGCCGCGTCTCGTCCGGAACGATCCGCCGCGCCTGCTCGGCAAGTGAATCCGGGTCCAGACCGAAGAAGCTCAGCTTGTCGCTGTTCTTCCACTCAAGAGGTCCGTTCATCCGCAGGATGAGCTGCCTGTAGAAGTGGTAGAGCACGGTCAGAGCAATGGACTCATTCGGACGCTTCACCTTGGAAAAGCCGGCGGAAACGTAGCCTTGGCGACCGGATTCGGTCATGATGTTATTTTTGAAGCTCATGTTATTGTAAGCTGCTCCTGAGACCGAGTCATACAGCGAATCTTTCTTCTGACGGTTCTTGAGCAGGCTGATCTGGGAGATGATCTCGTCATTATCCCGCATCCCGCCAGGCGAGCTGACCCCACGTTCATTCTTGTCAGACAGCACATAGACCAGATCAAATAGCGGAGAAGCCGGATGAGTAACCGGGATCGAGAGACCGTCCTCCGTCATCAGCAGCGGTGCCGAGAAGGTATAATCGGACTGCTGCATCATATCCAGTTCCCGCAGAAAAGCAATCCCCGCAGCTCCGCTATACCCGAACGCCTCCGCATCTTCCCGTTCGCTGATCAGGGTGAACAGGTCGGTCTGAACCGACTTGAACGACTGGCCGAAGATCGTATTCGCCAGCACCGTAACTTCCGGTACGAACACGTTCAGGGGATCTCCTGCCTGCGTGATGACAGACAGATGAATACGATCGAATGAAGAGTATAAGCGCCCATAGTCGGCAATTCGCTGACTGACCCGGCGCAGCGCCCTGTTCAGTTCTAGCACGGAGCCTGGCTCCTGATAAAATGCCCGGTACGTATCAGGCCGAAGGGTCTTCACCTTCACCTCTGGCTCCCCGGGCTTGATGCGGGGTACGCGGTAACGCACAACCCGAGGATGCTGCCATTCCCGGCCTCGTTCTCGATCCCAATCCCCTTCTCGTTCTCTCACTCCATCTCGTTCGCCTACTCGTACTCTTACTCCACTTACTCTATCTCGCACTCCGCCAGCTTGCCTCTCCTCCCCATAAGAAGGGGAAAAGGCGGCCGTAACCCCTGCCGCCGCTCCCTCCTGTGAAGTCAGATGGAAATACATGACTCCTGCACTGTTATCCCATTTCTTATCGTGAATGCGAATGATCGGTTCAATGGCTTCTGCCACCTTATCGCCAATGAACAGATAGACTGCAGGATAATGTATGCTGCTCTGGTCATCCTGCTTGCCGGTCAGACCTTCCTCAGCCGCCGCGTAATCTGCCGCATACTGTTCCAGTAGTTGTCTCATAGGCTATTTCAACCTTCTGCGAATATCGCTGAGCTTGGTGGTCATTTGCTTGTAGAACTGATAGGCTTCCTCCCCGTTCGCCAGCTCCACCCGTTCGTATTCCAGCCGGTCCCTGGCATCAAGGAACGCTTCGTACAGTTCATCAAGCTTTGTCAGAAGCGGAGTGATGTCCTCGGAAGCCGTTAGCTCCGCGTCTCTGCGGGACGCTTTGCGCAGCAGAGTACTGCGGTTCTTCTCGTCCAAGGCGCGGAAGCTGCCATACACTTCGAACTCGGCAAAATTCCGGCTCTTCATCAGATTGGCGAACGGCTCCCAAGCTTCTTCCTCCGCATCCCGATCATACACATACAAAGCGCCCTTTTTCGTAATCGTGCTTGTGTACAAAGCTTCAATAAATTGATCCAGCCACTTCTCTTCGTCCTGATGCTGTCCGAGCAAGGCCTCCAGAGCTGCTGCCTGCTCCTGAATGGCCTTGTATTTCGCAAGCTCCTCGCGAACACGGGTGATGAGCTCCGGTGAACGGATCAAGTTCTCCTTAGCCATATCTTCATTGATGCTGCCAAAAATATCTCTGCTGTTCTCGCGCTCCAGCCCCTGCGACAACAGCCGCTGCAGCTCACCCAGCGCCCGCTTCACCTCACCGAGATTCGGCTTGTTGGAAGAGACCTGCATATCGTAAGCGCGCAGCACATCAGACAGGCTGAACGGTCTCGTCAGAACAACCTCATACCGGTTGCTTGTGTTCTGGTCAATCCCTTTCTCCGCAATGACCTTCAGCTCAAGAGCTTGATCGAATTCACCGCGTACCCGTGCATTGTAGGCTTGAACCCGCGGATTGGCATACACATCGCCCCATGATTTCTCCGGAATCGGAGATGGCAGGTAAGTCCAGTTCGTCTTGTCAGTCTGCACCAGGTGACGACCGATGCCTTCCTTGTCCAGAATGGTACGTTCATAACTCTCTTCATAGACCTTCAGCGGCGTGTAGACGAAGAGCGGCACCCCGTTCTTCGTATTCAGCCAGAAGATCCGGTTCTTGACTTCGCTTTCTTTTACCGTGAAATGGGACTTGCCCACCGCATTGTTCTGGTAATTCTTGATCCCCTTGAGGATGCTTGGTGCCTGAACCGGCACCGACACGAAGCCCCAGGATGGGAAATACAGATTGCCCGCGCTGTTGCTCAAATGGAAGACCGGAACGGCCTCGTCATCCAGCTTGCTGGCGATATTGCGCTCCACGAACTTCTCAATCGATTCATCCTGTCCGTATTTCATCAGCAGGAAATCCTCCATCGACTTCGTGATCAGGTCCCCGAATTTGTCGGTCAGGAACTCGGAAATGGAGCTGACAATGTCGATCTCCTGCTCCTTGATCCACTGATTAGAGTGATCCAGCAGCTCTTGAGAGAAATCGCGGATCAGATCATCCACGTCCTTCGATTCCATAAGGCTGCCCACCACTTGGGAAATGTCAGGCACACTGACGATATTCCAGTAGTACGTCTTGTTCCCCTTGTGATCCTCCTGCTCTTCTCCGTTAAGAAGAATGTCCCCGTTCTTGGCAAAAATCGAATTCAGCGCGTTCAGAATTTCCGTGAACACATTGTAAATCCGGGTATTCTCCTTGTTCAGCAGATCGTACAGGTCCTCGTAAAATTCAATCATCTGCTCCGTGCGTTCCACATCGGCATGCAGCCAGTATTCATTGATCTTCGCTTCAATATATGCGTTCTTCTTCTTGTCTTTGGATACGAAGGCGCTCTTGGCATCGCCCAGCTTCTCGTCCGACTGGTCTCTAGCCGCTTCAATGTCGCGCGGAATCCGCGTCAGGTTCTCGCGGAGCGTCTCGATGTAGGAGAGGAGCATCTTAAGCAGACTGAAGCCTTTCTCGGTATAGATCAGACGCGAGACATAGAATGGACCCTGCTCCGGATGCAGGAACAACCTGCGGATCTGGTCCGTGAATTGCCCTACAATTTCACCGGGCAGCTGCTTCTTCGCCTTAATGTATTCCTCGCGGGCCCGGGTGAGGAAATTCTGCTCCAGCTCGGTGTCCATATTGACTACCTGCTGCTTGACCACATTGTTGTAGCTCAGGCGTTCACTGTTCTGGTAGCCCGGGAGCGGCTCGGGTACGCGGGACTCAAACGTCTTGACCATCGTATCCAGGTCGATGCCAAGCTTGCGGGCGAACTTCTCCACGTCGTCCTGCGTTGGCGCTTTCTCGAACATTTTCTCCATTTTGCCGAACAGGCGGAAAGCCAGATAAGTGGTCATTTCCTCGATAGGAAGGACCGCGGACGAGGCCCCGATGATGTTGTATTCATAGTTGGCCGGATACAGCTTGTTCATCTGCGCAATATTCGTACGAATGTTGCTGATGTAGTCATGGATGGCAAATTCCTCGCCAGACTGCTTCTCCTCACTGGCCATAAAGTTTGTAATATTCTCCGCCGTGACATTCATGCAGTAGTCATAGGCATTCTCAAGCAGCTTGCCTTCAGTATTCGTGGCTGAGATCAGATGGCACAGATTGAACGGCGGCAGCGGGGAATTCACGTTCAAAATATTCCCGTACTGCTGACGGAACCGCTCCCCCCGACTGTCCACATTCATCCAGTAGTCGAGCTCTTTCAGGGCGGCATAGCCATTCTTTTTAATATATTCACGAGTATGCTCACTTAAGGACTTGCTCGCCAGATTAATATCCGGCGTGAACAAATAACCGAGCGTATTGACGCGGTCAATCCCCGCCGATCCATGATCTCTCTCGATAATGCCGCGGACAATGTAGGCAATATCCAGGAACGTCCCGCTGCCCGTACCCCCGGATAATCCCGTGAGCAGGAACACCATCAGCTTCTTGTTAGTTCCGACGGACAGCGTCTTGATCTTCTTATCAATGGCCTGAACCACCTGATTAATCTTCGTAAAAAGCAGCAGTCTCCCCGCCTGGCGCACCCCTGCGGCACCGTTCATCCCGTCGGTGATGCTCAGCTCAGGCGACAGCCAGTCTGTAATGTAAGGCTCAAGAATACTGCGGTTCTGCAGCAATCCGCCGATCTCAGCATTGGACAGCAGCACGAATTCGTTGATCGGATCGAGGCCGATGCCTTTGTAACGCTTGCCGCGGTCCTGCTCGTTCGTCTCAAAAGCAAGGAACTCGACATTGCTCGGCTTCTCCTGTCTCTTCTTCGAGATCGGGTCCTCCGGCAGCTTGAATCTGCGGTTAATCTGATATTTCAGACGCAGCAGGGCATCGATCCCCGTTCCGCCAAGGCCGATGATGAGGATCGGATTGTCGATGGTATCAACGCGAATCTTCTCACTGACAATGCCTCCGCCCAAGGATACGTCTAGCTGCTGAATATGTTCTCTTACTACCGGTTTCATATGTTGACCCCCTAAGTGGTCGGAGCAGGCTCATCTGTTCTTCTGCTTGCTCCGGATTTGAGTTCGTTAAGTAGTGATACAGAAAAGTGCGGTTCAAATGCCTTCTTGCTCGATTAAAAGCGTTTCATGTATGCGATTTATGCACATTTTAAGTGCGTTAAAAGCATCACTCGTGCGATGAAAGTTTCTTGCCTATTACCATGCGTGCCGAAAGACCGCTGCGCGGATGGATCATTTTTACGATCGCTGTTGTCATCAGATTTCTGATCTGACTAGCCATTCTCTGTGCCGCTAGGCCGCTGTGCGGATGGATCATTCTTACGATCGCTGTTGTCAGCAGATTTCTTTGATTGTCCACTTTCTAAGTGGAAATCCGCTGTCAAAGGCGACCGCTTCGCTTCTCCAGAACGATTCCATCCGCTCCGCTGGGCTTGTGCAATTTATGTTCATGTTGTGCAAATTACTTATGGCCCAAAGTTAACATTGTTCCCTTTCCCTGACCACATGATTTGCTTCTACCTCTGAGAAGAACAATACAGTTACAGAACTTTATATATTTAAATTCATATAGCGACAGACTTATATAAATCGAATTACAACGACGTTACTGATAACTCTCCTTTCACATTAGGCTTGGTTATCCTAAGACTACCAAACGAACCTGAAAGGGAGCTGATCGCCTGCCTTCTCCTATCAATTCTCACAGAGACTCAAAAATAGTAGAAGCCTCCTGCATTCCTCCCCGAACCTTAATCATAAACCGGAGCTTGGCTCTAGGTACGGAAGATAGTAATTGCTGCAGCTAAGTGCCACCATAGACCAACAAAGTCTTTAGTATATGGTCGCCCTTCGCCTTTCTACTACGTGCTGTAGGGCTCGTTCCCTACAGCACCACCCCTTACCCACAACAAAATTTTGTTAAATTGAGCCTTTGAAGGAGCTGCTATCACGCACCCAGCGGAGAGGCCGGAATCGTTCTGTAGAAGCGCCAGCGTTCGTCTTTGTCTTCCGATTTCTACCCCCTGTGGGTAGTAAAATCAGGAAATCGGGAGACAACAACGATCGGAAGAATGATCCGGCTGCGCAGCGGCTGCTGCTAATCGCAGACCCTTCAACAGATCTAATTTCACACCAAGTATTCGAGGAAGATCGTCTTATCCACGCCGACTAGCGGGATGGTAAGGCGGTCGCCGCCTTTGAGTTCAAGACCCTTGGTGGCGTCGATCGCGCGGCCAGATTTCTCTATGGTGTTCGGGCTGCTGTTCTTTAACACGATCCGGTCGTTCGCGCCGGGGGTGAAGATAATCTTCTCCGTCTCCCGGAGCTCCGGGGCCAGCTGCAGCAGCTGATGGAGATTGAACTTGCCTTTAAAGGCTGCCAGCTTCTTGTACTGCGGATAAGTCTTCTCGCCCGTGTTCTCGTCCCGGATCTCGATGACCATCTGACCGACAAAGCCCTGATTAGCTTTCTTCCACATCCGAAGCAGGAAGTAGAGAGCTGCCAGGACCACAGCAAGACCGATTACACCCAGAATAACGGCTAGGGTAGGAAAAGGTTTCTTGTCTGCATCATTCGCACTTGCCGCGGCACCTGCCCCCGCCCCGCCCGGCTTGGCGCTGATCTTCACAGGAGGAGTCTCACGGTAGAAGCTCTTCTCCTCCGCCCTTACTTTAATCTCATAGGCATGTTTGTCTGGAATTTCGAAAGTACCCTTGAAGTGGTCCCCGGTATTCCCCAGCTTCGTCTCTGTAGTCTTACCAGTATCCAGGTCCTTCGCAACCAGCACTGCGTTCATATCTTGATAAAGACTTGTATTCTGAATCTTCTTCCCGTTGCTGATCAGGTACGAGTTAATGTCGATCTTATCGCCCTTGCTGTAGGTCTTGGCGGGGATTTGATCCATAGCCAGCTCCATATCATAGTTGAAGACCAGGTTGATATCGATCTTGTCCTTCGCTACTCCTTTGACCTTCAGCTTCCAGTCCCCTTGATCCGGCTTTAACAGCTTGATCAAGGAGTAGGTCCTCGACTTCGACACCAGCACATCACTAGAAGGGATGGCCACTTCCTTCCCTGAGGGGTCATACAGCTTCGCCTCGACAGGCTTCGCAGACATAATCGAAATGTTGGCTTCAAGCACACTCGCATTCGGCACGTTCACCGTTACGTCCTGATAGCTTCCATTCGCCGTGATCGACTGGATCGGAACGATCTTCAGCTTTAAGTGGCTGGCGAAGATTTCACTCAGAATCTGCGGCAGATCATCGGCCGTATCGGTAACAAAAGACTTCCCGCCTGTCTTCTGGGCAATCTCTCCAAGAGCGGCCTTGTTCAGCTTGCCGTCCGCGTTAAGACCGATGGTATAGACGGGAACTCCGCCCTGCTTCGCATCGGCAAGCGCCTGATTCAGCTCCTGATCTGACTGCTGTTGGGTTCTTCCGGAAGCCTTGTTGAAATCGTTATTCCCGTCAGCCAGCAGGACGATCATGGGTTCGTGGGACGGATCGGCGCCATTTTGAAGCACCTTGACGGCTTCTTTGACCCCAACGGCAATGTCCGTGTAGGAACCCCGGTCAAGCCCATCAATGAATTGCTTCAAGTCCTCTTTATCCGTAGCGGACTGAATTTCCAGCAGTGCCTTCTCCCGCTGAATGCGGTCCGTATAGGCGACAACCCCTACTTTATCTCCCTTGGCAGAGAGCATATCGATGAACATCTTCATCGCTTCATTACTGATTTTGTTCCGGTCACTCTTATTCATCGAGTTGCTGTCGTCCACGACCAGAACGGCATCGATTTGTGAAGACTGCTGAGCGGCTTCAGCGACCTGAAGATTGCCTGTGAAAGGAAGCAGCAGGGAGAGCGCGAGCAGCAGCGTTAGCGTTATTTTTTTTCTTGGAAGCATAAGGATACCCCTTCACTTAAAATCGGAATAATACTACTCTATGGAACAGGTCTTAAGAATTTATTAAGAAGATATTAAGATAGCGTTAAAATGACGGAAACCTACTATAATACGACATATCTCTTACTAATTCTACCAGCACTATGACATTATGATATAATTAACCACCGCAAAGTTCAAACCAGGATGTCACGGTTGTTGGGCGCTAACCCTTTTGATGCTACTTATTTGAAGTAGCGTTCCAACCCTTTTATAATGACGAGAAACAGCTCATACCCAGGATAGAAAGGATCCTTATTATGATTGCATACGGATGTATTGGAATATTGTTTCTTTTTGTACTCATTCGCACGATTCTTTATTATTCTCACCGTAAGCATCCCTTTCCTCAGGAGGAAATTGACCGGCAGGTGCTGTCCATCATCAATGACAGGCGGGAACGTTCATGAAGAAGATTCCTGTACAGATAAGTCCCTTCAGGCGAACACGTTATGCCTACCAGCGGCTTAGGGTGTGCCGGAGCTGCCACAACTTTACGGTTCTGTGGGAGAAGGAGTGTCTCAATTGTGGGAAATCGTCCTTTATACCTGTAGATAAAATGGCCCTTCGGCTGGCCAAACGCTCCATGCAGACCGAGCGGCTAATCGCACTTTTTCTGACGCTGGCCGGGGTTCTGCTGAGCTCAACTTTTGAGGAGATTGCGATCTGTCTTGGATCTGGAATTGTACTCACCCTCCTGCTGTGGCTCGTACAGAGGCAGATGATTCTCACCGAAGCCCCGCGGAGGCTGCATAAGTGGTTCGGGCAGGAGCAGCAGCGGCTGATTGACGGCCTGCGCCTGAACATCGAAGCCGCGATCGGCATAAGGCAGCAGGATGAGCGGCTTGCTTATGAGATGCTGCGTGAAATTGGAGCCCTCGTGAACAGTGATCGTAATCGGCTGCAGCAGATTTCGCTGCTTCGTACTTTTGTACTCCGCAGAGATATGGATCTGCAGCTCGAGTCTCTGCTGCTCTTCGACTTCGACGAAGGACTGGCGGAATATATCGGCGAGATTGCGAGGATTAAGCCCGAACTCATCAAAGAGCGGACCCTGCTGTATGTCCTCGACCACGAACCCGAGTTCCTCAGTATGGTGAACGGACGAGACATTCTCGCGGCGACGGCAGGCGCCATTGTACGGATGAAGAGATACGTAACTCTCTATCCCGAATTCATTCGCAGGTACGCCCGCTATTTGCCGAGAGACCGATTCCTGCGCCTGTTCCGGATAGTTACGAGTGATCCACACCTGCAGTTCAGCAATCTCGCCACGGAAGTGGCTGAGATTTATAACGCTAAGTATCAGTGGGACCCTGATTTTCACAAATCTATCCAATCTAATGGACAACATCTATGAGGCTATATCTAATGACGATCAGAAATAAGTTAACCCTGCATAATCTGTTCATGGTGCTCTGCTCTGCCCTACTCGTTCTTATTGTTGTAAAAGGATATTACATCCAGCAGAAGATGGCCTGGATCATGGAAGCAGAGCGTTCTTACATGAAGAAAGATCTTATCCAAGCGGAGGCGTGGTACCAGAAAGCCCGAAACAACCGCTGGATCGAGTACAAAGAGGATGAGATTAACGCCCGCTTAGGCCTGCTCGCGCCGATCACCGAAATTAAAAGCCGGCTTGCCGGACTAGATGATGCGGCCCAGTCCGCTAGTCCCGACTCGGATGAGGACTTTACGATGCTGGTTCAGTCCTACGCAGACCTGTCTACCTTACGTAATAAGTATATGAAGACAGGGGGTCAATATAGCAGTTATTACAAGCAAATCTCGTCAGCTTACAAGGTTACGGATCATTTTCTAAATAAATTCAAAGCATTTGAACAGCGCTTCATCACCCAGATGGACGATAATCTGGAGAAGCGCAGCTTTCAGGACGAATCCTTCAGAGGAAAGCTCCTGCAAATTCCCGTGGCTTACTATGGGAGCAAGGATAAGCGTCTGACCAGCCTGTCGGCAAAATTCAAGAAGTACGATAACAGAAAGCTGACGCAGCTGTCTGCTGGAGGCATGTTCACGAGCATGCTGAACGAGGCTCTGTCCATGAAGAGTATCTATAAGGAGGCAGGCATAGAGGCTCCCTGGATCAAAAAGACGGCTGAATCCCTTGCCGATCAAATGCTGCGTTCAGACCTCAAGACGGACAATTATACGGCCTTCGCCTCCCATGCCCGCGACTTTGTTAATTTCGTACAGTCCGCCAAGGTGAAATCGCCGTTAACAGGCTATATTTCTACGCAGTACAGCAGACTGATCAAGAAGGCGAAGCTGATGATTGCCCGCGGGGAATTTCAACAGGCGATTACCCTATATGAAGCGGTTGCGGGGTACCGGGATACGTCCAAGGAGATCGCCGCTGCCAAGCTGGCTTGGACCAAGGCCGATCCGATACGCCTGCTTCAGGCCGCAGACAGCAGTAAGAGCTACACCAATGTGATTGGTGGAAGCAACAGTTACGGGGCGAAGCTGTACGCGGCTGGAGCGGATGTTACAGGCCGGATCTACTATGCGGCTATGGATGCCACGGATCAGATCAAGCTTGTATCTACCGGTGAATTCCCTCAAGGCCGTAAGATCGTTCACCTCTCAATGGAGAAGAAGCTTGGTTCAAGCAGCAGGCCTGTTGTGCTGGTCCAAGGTGAGTCTCCTACCCGGAAGGCGACATACGCGGCTTACGCGGTAGAGGCGGGAAGCCTGAACAAGCTGTTTGAGTTTGAAGCGGACGGCTATCAGGTGGATAAGGACGGGAATCTTCTCGTTCAGAACCCGGAAGGGGCAGGAGCTGGCCAAAGGGCCACTTATGTATGGACTGGCAGCGGCTATGAATATCAGGAGATCAAGACTGAACCTGAATATGCGGACATTTCTGTAGAGGAACTGCTCCAGCATCAAGGCGAGAAGGTGAAGTTCACCTGCAGCATCGTCAGCATCACGGATAGCGGGCCGCTTGCCCAGCTGGGCGACAGCTACGTTCTGCTTAAGTCGGACAGCCTGCTGTCGGCAGGTCAAGTGACGGTATCCGGTACACTCGCCAGCCAGAATGAGGATGTTACCCTGGGTCAGACGGCCCTATCTCTGCCGGTGTTTGAAGTGGCTGCGGTGGAGGAATAGGATTTCTGCCGCTTGAAGGCAAGGTAACGGACCGGAACGAAGCCTAACGGAGCTGTCCCACAAGCGGTCTTTCTCTGAAATGGAGACAGCCTGTTATCCCTGTTCCAACAATAGAAACCAAGACAAACAGCAAGTCTCCCGGTTACCCCCGAGACTTGCTGTTTGTCTTGTATAATCCATGCACCCGGCTTCCATTGATTATGAGCGAGTAGCTGCCCGCCAGCTATCAATTTGATGATTTCTTATAAGGCTTATTCCCTAAAAATGTTCTCATTGCTAACGCTTACATAATATGGATAAATACATACTTGATTCCAATTCCCTATTGCCTTTTATGCAGAATAATAGAATCATTTCTAGTGTAAAGTCTAAAAATGTTTGAAAAAGGAGAATTATGAAATGAAGTTGGTAAAATGGATTTCCCTGACCCTCCTTGCAGCCAGTCTTAGCATTCTTGGAGGCTGTCAACTCTTTGGCGGTCCTCAGAGCTCCTCAGCGAGTTCCTCATTTACAGAGTCCTCCTTGCCTGGGGGCGGATTAGCTTTGCCCGAGAATGAACGGATTCACCTGTCTACAAATAAACAATGGATCGCTGCTGATGGACATTTGTCGGATTTGATCCGGTTGCAGTGGACCGCAGCTCAAGCCAAGCCCGCAATTGCCTGGGCCGATGAGAAGGGCGTTGACAAGACGGCCATCATCTCCCACGATAAAGCAAATAATCCTGAGCAGCACGATCACAAGCACATTTCAATTGAAACCACGATGTCGCCTACAGGTGAGCATAAGGATGAGTTGTTTACCCGATTCGAAATTCCTTATGATACCGACGTGGCGGATATTCGAACCCATTCCTCCAATTTTAACGTGATGGACGGTATCCTCCGGGTAGCTTCTAAAGGAGATAAAGATATCCAATTTGCCAAAAATGAAACGAACAACGTAACGACACCGCTCTGGTCACTTCGGGCAAACAGCGGAGAACAGGATGGGAATGCAGGAGCGGACTTCAATATTATTCGCTATGATGATCAGGGCAAAGCGATGGATAGTGCTGTGACCATAAGCAGACAAAAAGGCAATGTTGGAATTGGAACTACCCAGCCGGAAAGTAAGCTTGATGTCAACGGTGATCGCATTCGTATTCGGCAATCCAGCACACCAGATTCCGCACACGCCTCAGGCAATGTTGGAGATATCGTATGGGATGATAATTATATTTATATTTGTGTCGCCAAGGACACTTGGAAAAGAACAGAACTTAAGTCATGGTAATGAATCGCCAGGGCGGCGGTCCATTCAGAATATATCAGGCATACAGCAATGAATGCTGATCAAGCCAGATGCAAGGCGTTGCGTAAGTGCATAATCATGATTGAAGGGGTGTCCCGCAGCCATTTCCATGGCTTATAGGACACCCCCTTCTCATTATCGGGTGATCTTCTGAATGTACTCTTGTCTACTCCTGAACCTCAAGCTTCTCCGGAGTATCGACCCACACCGTCTTCTCCTGGAATGGAGTCCGCTTGCCCTGCAGGCCGGATACGTCAGGCTCTCCAAGGTAGATGAACCCGAGCACCTTATCCTGCGGACGAAGACCGAAATGCTCATTCATCTTCGCATTAAAGCATGGGGCCCCGGTTCTCCACACGGCTCCCAGACCCAGGCTGTGAATCTCCAGCAGCATGTTCTGAATAGCGGCGAAGACGGCGCCATATTCCTCCAATTCAATGACTCCTGCCTTATCCACTGGCGTTACAGCCACGGTAATGATGACAGGCGCGCGAAGCGGTTGGTTCTTGGCTGATTCCACTGCCTTCAGGGCTTCTGGCGAACTCGGGTCTTCGAACTTCTCCAGCGCAATCTCTGCAAGGGCATTCCCAAGCAATCCGCGGCCCTCACCTCTATGTACGAAGAAACGCCACGGCTCAGTCAGGCGGTGGTTCGGTGCCCATGTCCCTGCCTCCAAAATACGTTCAATAGACTCGACCGGAATGTCGTCCTGCTTCACCTTCCCGATACTTCTTCTACTCCGAATAGCTTCAGATACGTTCATACATAAAAACCTCCCATTTCCGATATATAATGATCTTTATCTCGTTATGCCCCAGCGTGTGGTGTGATATTAATCACTCGCACTCTATTGTAGCAAAAAACCCCAGGGGATTCATGTTATGATAAACCCGTTCCAGGAATCCAGAAGGCAACCGAATTCACAAACTTTATTGATTTTTTGGTTGTTTATATAACAGTATCAAGTATCCCAGGCCGAAGGAGGAATAATTATGAAAAGAACTAGAACTATCGTTCTCTTTACTGCTGTACTCTTTCTTCTTGCTTATCTTACTGTCGTACATTCTCAACGCAGTGAAGCCAAGAGAGACATCCAAGAAGACCCGAGAAATGTGGCGAAACAATTACTTTGATGCTTATATTTCTAAAAATGTAACCGATATGATGGAGTATTCGGTAGATGAGAATTATTTAGACGAAGTTAGTAGGGAAAAAGCATTAACTCGCCGGATTATGGCCATATAAAAGAGGGAACCCCAGCATATAAAATGCAATACACAAATTCCTGAGAACCACATCAAATACGACAATCTCAAGGTAGGTTAGCATGAAAAAATTCACTACTATATTTATTCTGATACTCCTATACCTTCTTTCTTGTTGGTTTACAAATGAAGTCAAGGAGATCGCTATTCTAGATGCTTCAGGCAAAGACCACTATACTCGATATCATCTTTTTTATGAGAAATTTGTTTTTTTTAATGAGCAAAGAATAGTCGCATATGACAGGGACATTCCTAATTTTGATAGAATATTTATCGCGTTCTTAGTCGTCATATACCTTGTGTTTAAATTAATTCGGTTAATCCCTCTAAGCAAACGTAAGTATTAACGATTCATTTATATTAAGGTACGAACGGATAATGCTAGACGGGCAGGGTAGTTCAAATATGTGTTAATTCTTATAAAGGGTGTGAAAAAAACGCCGGTGACCTTAACCAGGTGACCAGCGTTTCCATATTAGCGTTTTGGCATTTTGCTCTCATCCATGTACAGCAGGTTCCAGCGGTGACCGTCCAGGTCAGCAAATCCTGCGCCGTACATCCAGCCTTCAATTTCACTCGGCTTGCCAAAGATGTGTCCTCCGGCTAACTCTACTTTTTGAA
>RCUP01001248.1_pt1 | contig 15983 bp, 17 predicted proteins | sample 2166341 | NCBI WGS metagenome assembly RCUP01 (sample SAMN09932325, study PRJNA488358) | compost metagenome | isolation source: compost soil in succinonitrile-enriched | place: Germany: Experimental Botanical Garden | reverse complement strand
CGTCAGGCTCATAACCTGAAGGTCGCAGGTTCAAATCCTGCTCCCGCACCCAAACATTTAAGCCGCTAGATCAATCGTCTAGCGGCTTTTTGCTGCCCAAAATCCAGCGCCCGAAAAGACCAGGACACCTCGGTAGAGCTCATTGTGAAGGATGCCGTTGCCGCGTCGCGCGTTGCCGTTGATGGTTGAGGCGTTCCAGTAGCCGCCCCCTGGAGCGGGGATGGACTCGGCGTTGAGGTCAGAGGCAATGCCACGCGGGGATTGCCCGGCAGCATACGCTTTCAGGATCCGGCAAACGATCGCGGCCTCGGTGGGGTTGATCGCAAGCAAGCCACATATCAGTTCCCCGTGATCGTCGAGGCGCCGGTCTCGGGAGTAACCGTAGACGCGTCCACCGGTGTGGCGGCCCGCACTCGCCACGCCCTGTAGGCCTCGCTTCGTCTTGCGCCCAATCTCGCGGAGTTGGAGGGCGTTCATCGTGCCGGCTAAACCGATATGGAGCTCGGAGACGGCTCCTTCCGAAATGGTGTGGATGCCCACCCCATAGAATCGTAGATCTTCGAACGCGGCGCTCACATCGGCCTGCGATCTGGATAGGCGATCGAGCGCTTCGCAGACAACCAGGTCGAAAGCTCGCTCTTCCGCTGCCTTCATGAGCGCGGCAAGCCCGGCCTATTCGCCACTGAAGCTCCAGACAAAGCCGCGTCTTCGAGCGTAGCGACCAGCGTGAAGCCATGTTTCTCGGCGAGCCGTCGGCAAACCGAAAGCTGGTCCTCGATGGACCGTGGGTTCTGCAAATCCGACGAGTATCGAACGTAGATTGCCGCGCGCATCATCAGTCGTCCTGTCCAAAACGAACAGGGTTTCGCTTACTGATGGAAATGCTAGCTCCTGGGTGGGGGCAAAGAGTTGATGACGGCGTCCCTGCACCAGGGCGCTGCACTGTTCGGTTTCTCATTCAGTGCGGGGCGCCGCGTTGGATGATCCTGAGAACTATTCAGCTCTGGTCGGTGGGCAGCCTGAAGGTCCGGTTTCTGCCCGCAAGCCAAAGCTGCGTCTCGACCCATAGCGGTCGTGCTGGCGGACGTTGCCTAGCAAGAAGCCCGAACTATAGTTCGGAACCTTCTAGGCAAATGGCCATCATACCCTGGGTGAATGTTGTTCACCGCGTTTGCGATCATTTTAGGATCATTGGGCTCGGATGCGGCCGTAGGTTCGCCACGCGCTTCATCGAAGCCATGTCGAGCCGCTCTTGGGGTGACGCCGAAAGGCCCATACTAGGGCAGCACAGGCTCCAATGACCGGGGCCAAGGCCAGCAGCAACTGCGGCGTAATGACGATCATTCCGATGCTCCTGCCAAGGACTGAGAGGCCAGGCCCGAATCTCGCTCACCATTGGAAAGGTCCATCGCGCGGCGCAGGGCCAAGCGCAGGGCCTGTGTCATGTTGATGCTCAGGACGGTGCGTGCCGAATCTAGGATGCTTTGGGTCCGCGCCGCCTCGGCCGCCTTGATCTCTACCAGGCGGCGGTCTCGATCCTGCTGGGTTGTGCCTTGGAGGAACGACACTTCACGGGGCTCCTCGCTCATCCGCATGAAGTCGGGATCGACAAAGTTCTGGCCACCGTTCAAGAAGCTCAGACCCTCGACGCCGAAGCGCTCGAGGATGTCGCGGATCGATTTGCAGCGCGCGACATCCGGGCCTACCTCGACATCAACGGGCTCTCGCCCGCCTCTGAAGGGCGCTCAGCTGACATTGTCATCGCCGGCCTGCCTGAATGCCTGCCCGCCTGACCCGTCAAGAGTTTGCCCTACGACGACTTAGACATTTCTATCAGCAGGCTCCTGAAGCTGTTCACTGTTGACGCCGCCATAGGCGGCCAAGATGGTCGGGCCTGACATGGAAGCAGACCTGCCGCTCGCGGCTTGGTGAGCGGCTGCTTTTGGGAACTGGGGCGATTTCTGCTCTTGGCGCATCTGAGACCCCCGGTGCCACCAAAGACGCCTACTCCTTGGAGGTCACCGGGAGGCCGCTTAAAGCGCTGCATCGCCAGGGGATCTGGCGATCACCCAGCAAAAAGCTTTTGCGAATCTCATAGTTCCTGGGCAGTCGGGCGGAACAGTATCTCGTTGATCCCAACATCCTCGGGTTCATTAATGGCGAAAGCGACCAGCCGCGCCAACGTCTCAGCGGGCACGCCAATCTGACCCACGTAATCCTGGTTTGCCTTCTGAACGTCAGTCTCGCTGATATGGTCGAGGAGTTCGGTCTTCACCGCGCCAGGGGAGATTATCGTGGTGCGGATGTTGTGGGGAGCCATCTCCTGCCGCAGGCCTTCGGACAGGGCGCGCACCGCGAACTTGGTCGCAGAATAGACGGCGGAACCGCCGAACAGCTTGTGGCCCGCGACGGACGAGACGTTGATGATGTGGCCGGACTTCTGGGCGATCATGGGCGGCAGCGCGGCGGCGACGCCGTAGAGGACGCCCTTCAGATTGACGTCGATCATCTGGTCCCATTCGTCGACCTTCACGCGCTCAAGCGGCGACAGAGGCATGACGCCGGCGTTGTTGATCAGCACGTCGATGCGGCCGGTCTCGACGGCGGCGCCGACGAGACGCTGGAGGTCTTCCCGCTTGGTCACGTCCGTCGCCACGGCGACGGCCTTGCCTCCTGATTCGATGATCTCGGCCACGAGTGCGTCGATACGATCGGAGCGGCGGGCGCCGAGGACGACGGCCGCGCCCTTTGCGGCCAGGTGACGGGCTGCCGCCGCGCCCATGCCGCTCGATGCGCCTGTGATGACGACGGTCTTGCCGGCGATGTTGTCGGTCATTGGTCTGCCTCTGCTGCGGTCGCCGACGTGTCGGCGAGATACTGTTCGTCGGTGACCTGCTCCATCCAGGTGACGGGCGAGCCGTTCTGGCTTTCCTGGATGGCGATGTGGGTCATGGCCGCGTGCGGCGTCGCGCCGTGCCAGTGCTTGTGCTCGGGCGGGCACCACAGGATGTCGCCGGCGTGGAACTCCAGCTTGGGTCCGCCCTCGATCTGGGTCCAGCCGACCCCTTCGGTGACGATCAGGGTCTGGCCCAGCGGATGGACGTGCCAGGCGGTGCGGGCTCCGGGCTCGAAGTGGACGACGGCGCCGCCGACGTGCGAGGGCGCCTCGCGCTGGAACTGGCCGCTGATGGTGACGCGACCGGTGAACCATTCGGCCGGACCGTCGATGGTGGTCTGGTCTGCCTTGCGGGTGATTTCCATTACGGGGGCGTTTCCTTGCGTCTGCACAGAGGTTTCGCCGCCGAACAGGGCGGCCGTGGCTGAGAGGATCGAGGCGATCACGACAGGTGCTCCTCGAAGAAGCGCGTCAGCCGATCGAACGGGATCAGATCGACGCGGTCATAAAGATCGACGTGGCTGGCGCCGGGGATGATCAGCAGTTCCTTCAGCTCGGCCGCCGCCGCGAAGGCCGTCTCGCTGAAGTAGCGGGAATGGGCGTTCTCGCCGTGGATCAGCAGGATCGGCCGGGGCGAGATTTCCCCGATGTAGGTCATCAGCGGGAAGGTCATGAACGACAGCGGCGTCGTGACCGACCACGAGTTGCCGGAGTTCACCGCGCGCGCGTGGTAGCCGCGCGGCGTCATGTAGTAGGCGTGGTAGTCGATCAGGAATTGCGGCTCGCCGCCCTTCAGTTCGTTCGCCGCCGGGCCGTAGGCGGGGCCGCCGTTGCGCGCGTCGACCCAGCGCTGGCGGCTCATCTGTTCCAGCGACTGCGTCCGCTGCTCGCGCGTGACGCTGTCGTTGTAGCCGCGCGACATAACCCGGCTCATGTCATACATGGTGCTGGTCGCGACGGCCTTGACCCTTTTGTCCGTGGCGACGGCGTTCAACGCCATCCCGCCCCAGCCACAGATGCCGATGACGCCGATCCGCTCCTGGTCGACCGAAGGGTGCAGGCCGAGGAAGTCGACCGCCGCCATGAAGTCTTCGGTGTTGATGTCGGGCGAGGCCACGTTGCGGGGCTCGCCTCCGCTCTCGCCGGTGAAGGAGGGGTCGAACGCCAGGGCCACGAAGCCGCGCGCCGCCATCGTCTGGGCGTAGAGGCCCGACGACTGCTCCTTGACCGCGCCGAACGGACCGCCGACCGCGAGCGCCGCCAGGCGTTGCCCGTCACGACCCCTGGGCCGGTAGAGATCGCCGCTCAGAGTGATGCCGTAGCGGTTGGTGAAGGTGACCTTCTGGTGGTCGACGGCGTCGTCACGGGGGAACACCTTGTCCCAGTCGCTGGTCATGGTCTGCGCCTTTGCGTTGAAGATCGGGAGGACGGACGCGGCGGCCAGGGCGGTCACGCCGGCGCCGGTCAGTTTCATCAGGCCGCGACGGTCCATCGAAGGAGAGGGCCGGGTCTGGAGATCGGGGGAAGTCGGGGTCATGTCGGGCTCCGGGGTCTGGGTTCAGCGGGGTTTCAGCAGAGCGCGGCCGTTGCGGACGATCAGGACGGCAATGGCGGCGAGGGCGACGCTGGCGATCAGCACGGCGTTGATGGACAGGTTGTCGAGCAGCAGGCCGCCGATGACGGCGCCCAGGAGGATCGAGGCCTGAACGGCGGCGACCATCAGGCCTCCCGCGGCTTCGGGCGCGTCCTCGGCGTTTTGCGACATCCAGGTCATCCAGATCACCGACATGGCGGTGTTCATCGCGCCCCAGACGACCAGCAGAAGGCCGGCCGCGATCGGCCAGCTGCCAACAAGCAGCAGCCCGGCGGTGACCGCGCCCATGACCAGGGCCGGCAGACTCAGAAGCCTGGAGACGTCACCGGTGATGAAACGGCCCGAGGCCCAGGTACCGACGAAGCCGGCGCAACCGAGCGCAAGCAACAGGATCGAGAGGCTCGCGACGCCCACGCCCGTGACCTGTTCGAGGAAGGGCCGCAGATAGGTGAAGAGGGTGAAGGCGGAGCCCCACGACAGCATTGAGGCCATCAGGCCGATCAGGAAATACCGGCGACGCAGCAGGTCCAGCATGTCGCCGATCCCCCGCTGTCCACGGGCGGGCAGCGACGGCAGGGCGACGAGGTGCCAGACGAGATTGGCGGCCACGAGCGGCGTCAACGCCCAGAAGACCTCGCGCCAGCCGAACAGGCCGCCGAAATAGCTGCCGATCGGCGCGGCGAAGGCGGCGGCGATCGCTTGGCCGCCATACATCAGGGCCAGGGCGCGGGGCACATCCGACGTCGGGACCAAGCGCATGATGACGGATGTCGCCAGCGCCCAGAACCCGCCGATGCAGAGGCCCAGCAAGGCCCGCCCGACCATCAGGACCTCGAAGTTCGGCGCGGCTGCAACCAGCACCAGCGAGACACCCATCAAGCCGGTCAGGCCGACGAGAACCCACTTGCGGTTCAGCCGCCCAGCGACCGTGCTCACCCCCAGGCTGGCGATGACGGCGAAGAGGCCGCTGATCGAGACGGCCTGACCGGTCTGCCCGGCCGAGGCGCCGAGGCCTTGGGCCATCGGCGTCAGCAGGCTGACCGGCATGAACTCCGACGCGATCAGCAAAGCCACGCACAGTGCCATGGACAGGACCGCGCCCCAGGCGGCGGTCGGCGTCGTGGCTTCGGATGTCGGTGCGGTCGTGGCGACCATCGTCGTCTCCCTCTTTCGTCGAGAGAACAAACTAGCCGCTGGCCTTCAAAGCGATTAGTCAGGGAGATCGGCATGAACTAATCGATGCAGACGATTAATCGAGGGAGCCAAGCATGGCGGGACCGGACTTGAACCAGTTGACCTGGTTCCAGATCGTCGCCGAGGAGCGCAGCTTCACGAAAGCCGCCGCCCGGATCGGCGTGGCTCAGTCCACGCTCAGCCATGCCATCCGGCAGCTTGAAGCGCGTCTCGGCATCCGGCTGCTGACCCGCACGACGCGCAGCGTGGCTCCCACGGCAGCCGGCGAACGTCTGCTTCAGACGATCACGCCGCGCCTGGCCGAGATCGAACAGGAGATTGAAAGCCTGACCAGTGTCCGGGACAGGCCGGCAGGGTCCATCCGGTTGACCCTGTCGGATCATGCGCTGGACAGCGTTGTTTGGCCAAAGCTCAAGCCGGTGCTCGCCGCTTATCCCGAGATCAAGGTCGAACTGATCCTCGACAGCACCTTCCGCAACATCGTCGAGGAGCGGTTCGATGCCGGCGTTCGGCTTGGCGAAAGCGTCGAGAAGGACATGATCGCAGTGCGCATCGGTCCCGACTGGCGTCTCGTCGCCGTCGCGTCACCTGCCTATCTGGCCGAACGCGGGAGGCCGCAGCACCCCAAGGACCTGGTGACCCACTCGTGCATCAACATGCGCCACGAGTCGGCGGGCAGCCTCTATGCCTGGGAGTTCGAGAAGGACGGTCAAGCTCTCCGCGTCCGCGTCGACGGCCAGGTCACCTTCAACAACTCCTACGCCATGATCGACGCGGCTGTCAGCGGTTTGGGGATCGCCTATGTGCCGGAAGACATCGTCGCGTCCCGCATCGCAAACGGCTCACTGGAACTCGTCCTCGACGATTGGTCTCCGATGTTCGACGGCTATTTCCTCTATTATCCCAGCCGCAGACAGAACCTCGCCGCCTTTCAGATCGTCGTGGACGCCCTGCGCTATCGATGAAGCTGAAAGTCTGGTTTCCAGCCAGACGTCAATGTCCGCTGCTGGCGCATCTGCGCTCTCTGGAGCGTATCTTGGGGAGGGGGCGTTGATCGTGGGAGGTGGCCATGAGCCAGCCCGATCTGTTTCGTTTACCTCGCAAACCCTGGAACGCTGGTCGAATGACCGGCGCCGAGGCCCCACTCAAGCCAAAGCACATCTGGGCGATCCGACAGCATCTCAAGTCCGTAGGATTGATCCGTGATTTGGCAATGTTCAACATCGCGTTGGACGCGAAACTTCGGGGCTGTGATCTGGTGAAGCTCCGGCTCAGCGATATCGCCCAGGGCGGCGTCATTCGCCAGCGATCGACCATCGTCCAGCAAAAGACCGGTCGGCCGGTGCCGTTCGAGATCACAGAGGCCGCGAGGGAAGCTTTGGCTCATTGGCTAGAGCGCAGTGGGCCACGGCGTGATGACTGGCTCTTCCCCAGCCGCAGCCGAAATGGAGAGCACATAGGCACACGGCAGTACGCTCGACTGGTCGATGCCTGGGTGAGGATGATTGACCTGAATCCAAGCGCCTACGGCACCCACAGCCTTCGCCGGACCAAAGTTGCGTTGATCTACAAGAAGACCGGAAACCTACGCGCCTGCCAGCTTCTCCTCGGCCACGGAAAGCTCGAGAGCACCGCCAGATATCTCGGCATTGAGGTGGACGACGCGTTGGAGATTTCGGAGCAGATCGATCTTTGAGCCGGCATCGGGCAGGCTGCCGAAAAGCGGACTGCCCCAAAGTCTCGAAGGGGTCGAGATCGGCTAAAGACATCGGACCGAAAAGCGGACGTTCCCAGGCTCAGGCGGCTTGGCTGAATGTCGTATTTTCGGCGCGGAGATAATGACCGCTCCTGGCGCGTCCCCGTCCTAAGTGGTCCATTCAACGTTAGCTTAATAGTTCTACAGGTCATCTAAGCTGGCGCGCCTACGCCATCGATGTTGGCGGCCGATAAGCTGATCACGTCAGTCCGTTTGATCCGGTCGAGGACTCGTTACTGAGGGCCAGCCTAGCGAAGGGCGGGTCTGTCCGAGTTCACAACCGCGCTTGCAGAGATTGTGAACAGTGTCTAATTGTTGGCGCCTCTCCAGCTTGCCCGGGTTTCTCATGATCATTTCGAAGACAGTTACGCTCACGGCCTTGGCCACGCTCGCATCGGCGGCGGCCGTGGCTCCGGCGGCGCTTGCGCAGTCTGTGATCGAGGCTCGGGACGTCAATCGTGACGCGGTCCCGGCCGGGACGCCCGCCGCCTTTGTCGTCGCCTTCCCTGATGCCGAACGCAATGAAGCTGTGAGAGAGGTCGGAGAGGACGCCTACAGTTTCGTCCCGCTCGCCTTCATCCCTCTGTCTGACACGCGCGTCGCTCTGGTGAGCACGGGAGCGAATGACTGCACCGGCCAGGCCTGCACTGGCCTAAACGCCGTCCACTACCTCTCCCATGACGCCGGGGAGCCGCGTTATCCTTACAGCCTTGCGGGAGAATGGCTTGGTGTCGGCGCCGTAGGGGTGATGGGAAATCCCGCCCTGCAGTGGGGCTGGACCCGGACGATCACCGAACATCCCGTCCTCTTCACCGAGGCTGGCGGCGTGTGGCAGGGGCGGGCGTGCGGCTACGCTGTCCTGACCGAGCTGACGCCATCCGGGCCGAAGGATATCGCGCGCATCCCGACCTCCTTCTCCGACGCCAGCGTCGAGGGGGGCGATCCCGGCGTCGAGGGCGTGATTACGTCGGCTGAAAAGGGACGCAGCTTCACGGTCTCCTACACTGGGTCCGCGAGTTTCGACGAGGTCTACAAGCGCGGCGCTGACGGTGAGTACCGGCTCGACGGCAAGAGCCGGATCTCCGCTTGCTGAACCCGCCATCGCTTGGCGGACCTGAAAATGCCGAAGGATTTCTAGATGACCCTCAGAACCGCCTGCGCCGCTCTTGGCGCCTTCACCCTGGCCGCAACGCTGGCTGCCTGTTCCCAGGCCGAAGAGGCCGAGCGCGTCGACGCAGCCCCGGCTGTGGCGAGCACGCCTGTCACGACCGCTGCGGCGAAGGATCGCGAGGCGCCGCCGTTGTCGGCCTATGTCGGCAAACACCCGACCGAGCCGGTCCAGGGCGTCACCTTCTTCCAGCATCCGGCCGTTCGCGCCGCGATCGTGGCGTCGGGCGCAGACCGCGATATCCAGAAGGCCATCGTCTTCGACGACAATGTCGTGGGCGTGGTGACGCCGACGCGCGGACGTCTGTTGCTGCACGGTTATGATCCTGCGGGTGCGGGCTCGACCAACTGGGCGATCCTGATGATCCCGGACGGCAGCAAGGCGGCGGTCTGCTTCTCCACGGGCATCGAGGGCTATGAGAAGGGCGCTGATTGGTATTTCGAGGGGGATCTGGCCTTCACCCTCTATACGCCGTGCCCCGCCGAGGAAGGCGACATGGAGACGCTGAGCAACTGGCCGATCGGTCCCATTCCCGGCTGATGATACGTCAGGGCGAACTCGGCGACTCAAGCCGGGCACCCTGACCCCTGGAGACGCATCCGATGGCGTTAGGTTTTCTTGGCGGGCTGGCTGCGGCCCTGGTTCTGGGCGCAGCCCCTGTGGCCGCGGCCCAGAACAGCCCGCCTGACGACGACGAGGCGGCGGCCAGCGCCGCCATGAAGGAATGGATGAGCGCCAGTCCCGAGTACGCCAGGCTTCAGCTTGATCTGGTCAAGGCGCAGGCGGGTCTGGCGGTGCGTATCGAGCGGCTGGTCGTGATCGGTGCGCGGTGTGAACTGCTGAGCGAAGAGGATGGTCAACTGATCATCGCCAACGCCCGTGCCGAGATGGAGTTCGGCCAGTCGGTGCTGTTCGAGGATCAGCAGGCGGACTTCATCCTCTATTACGAAGGTCTGCGGAAAGGCGCCTTCGTCGCCGCCGACCCGGGGATGCCCCGACCGGACGAGTGCGAGGACTTCGCCAGGCCGGGCGGGACGCTGGTCAAATTGTTGACCTGGACGGGACGCCGACAGTTCATCAGCCCTGGCATTGTCGCCAGTCCCAGAACCATTCCCTGAAAGCGCCGGCGTCTTGCGTTGCGATTACTGCGAGGGGTCCGGCAGGCGTTCGGCCTGGAAATAGGTTCCAGCGAGGGAGCCGCCGAAGCCGCAATAGGGCGGGGAGCCCGCTCCGTTCGGGGTGGTTTCCTTGACGATGAGCGTCGTGCTCTCGGTCTTGACGTTCAGCGTCCAGGCGGCTGCGTCGTCTATGTGGTCAAAGCGCGCTTCGTCCTCGCCGATCCACTCGCCGTTTCCGCTCGCCTCGCAGACCCAAGGGGATTCGGCTTGGCCTGTGGTCTTAGCTTCGAAGGTCAGAACGCCCGTCGCCCACTGGTTGATGACGATCTCGCCGTTAAGGTTGCGCCAACGCCCAACCACGGTGACGAGGGGATCGCTGCGAAGGCTGTCCAGGAAGGCGAGGCGGCCGGACAGTCGCTGGGTCAGTTCCTCGCCCAGGGCCGATCCGGTGCGGGTCGCGCCGGCCTCATCCCGCGCGTCGATGAAGGCGCGTTGATCACGTCGAAGCGCCTGGGCGTCCTCGGGGTCCAGTGCCGCAATGACGGCCGCGTATCGTCGGGCGATCTGTGCGTCCAGCCTGGCCAGGGCCGGCGTCGAGCAAATGGCGGTCTCGACGGGACCGGAGGCGCGGCGGCAATCGGTGCCTTGGGCGGCCGCTGGAGTTGCTGCGCTCCAGATCGGAAACGTCAGGGCCGCGGCGACGAGCAGGGGTGAGACCCGGGCAGCCTTGGAGTGGAAAGAGTGAAACATGACCTCAACCTGGATGATGTGTCAGGCGTCAGCGGCGCCCGAAGGAAAACGATAGCGTCGATCTGCTGATGGATAGACGTTAAAGCGGGGTCGCGTGGCGGCATGGACATCAGAGGCCGGTCTGTGCGGCCTGTTCACTCCGGCGCGCCGGTCCTTCGGTAGAAGCCGTCGATGTCGGATCCCATGCCGCAAAAGCGAACGGCGGCGCCGCTGTCCTGAACGATTGCGCCCTCCGGCCCCACACGCACCGCAATGACCGGGGCTTCGGCTCCGATATCGGCGGCGATGATCGTGTTGAGTTCGCCCTCAAATGGAACCACGCGCGCGGCGATAACATCCTCCGCGTCTTGCGGACCGACCGCCTGAAGTTCGCAGTCGGCGGCTGTCGCGGGGCCGTTCGGGACGCCCCCGGCCTTGAAAGTGACGCGCCAGACTTCACCCTCTCGATCCAGGGTCATGGTCGCCGCTGCCGGTTCATCCCGCTGGAACACGGCGTCGGGAGCGGCAGCCCTAGCCTTCGGTTTCGGGGGCGTGGGGCGAGGCGCGGCCGGTGAACCTTCAGACCCAGCTCTGACCGGGGCGCTCTCGGCGGAAGAGGGGCTGCAACCCGCCAAGGTCAGGAGGCCGATGGCGGCAACGGGCAGGATGCGCATGAAATTCTCGCAAAAAACGACACGTCAGGCGAGGAAGCATATCTGCAAATGAACGACGATCAATATATTAAGGTTGAGCGTCTGTAATGCAGGGCCAAGGGCTGGGATTGAGGGTGACTCGGTGATGCGATGGTCGAAGCCTAGTTTGACGTTGATCCTTGGCGTCTTGTTGACGGGCGCAGGCGTGCTGGCGGGATGCGGCGGCGCCGGTCAGTCGGTCTGGGACATGGCGCGCGGCTACGTCGGGGCCACGGCTACAGCCGTGGATGGTCGGCTGTTGTCCCAGGACCGGCAAGAAAGAGGCGCGCTTCTGTTCGCCTTTGGCGATTATGGCGGTCTGAACACCGACGCGATGCAAACGGTGGCCGTACCCTGGAAGCTGACCTCGGCGGCGCTGGTCATGGCGCAGGCGCCGGAAGAGGTGTCCCAGGCTTCGCTTCGTCGGATTCTGGCGAGCTATGGTTTCCTGTATCCGATGGAGATCGCCAACTGGCCTGAGGGAGCTGGGCCGCCCCCGACGCCGGAGGCCGTGCTGGGCGTCACCCTGGGCGTGGGGCGGCGCAGTTTGCCGCCCATAGAACTACAGATCGGCAATATAGGCTGCGCGGCCTGCCACGCCGCGCCGACCTATGAGACGGACGGGCGTCCTGCGCCGGATCGGGTCTGGCTGGGCGCGCCCAATCCGTCGCTGAACCTGGAGGCCTATACCCAGGGTCTCTATGCCGCCTTGCAACTTGGCGTGGCCCAGCCTGAACGCTTGATGGCGACGGTGGACCAGCTGTACCCGGATATGACCGAGCGCGAGCGCGCGACGCTTCAGTCCTTCGTCATGCCGCGCGTGCGTGAACGGATGAAGGCTATCGCCGCGACCGGGCAGGGGGTTCTGCCCTTCTCCAACGGCCTGCCGGGCGCGACCAACGGGGTGGCGGCGTTGAAGCTGCAACACGGCTTGTTGGCGAACGATCCAGACGCCATGACGCGCGAGACGGGATTCACCTCCATCCCGCATCTTGCCGACCGCGCCTGGCGCAGCGCCCTGCTGTGGGACGGCGCCTATGCCACGCCGGGCCGGGAACGGTTCCGGCCTATGGAAGCCAGCGACCTGACCGAGGCTCATCGTGATCAGTTGGCCGCGATCACCGCCTATTTCACCGTGCCGAGCATGGGCGTGTCGGGCGCGACGGCGCGACGGCACGTCCCTGAGGTGAAGGCGGCCTGGGCCTTTCTCCAGACGGTGCGGCCGCAGCCTTTCCCCGGACGGATCGACCAGGCCCGCGCCGCCGCTGGGCGCGAGATCTTCCAGCGGGCCTGCGCATCCTGTCACGGGACCTATGCCGAGACGGCCGAAGGGCCGCGGCTGATCCGTTTTCCCAACTGGGCGGGCGACGTGGGGACGGACCGGACGCGTGCAGGGGCGATCACCGAGGACCTGGCCGCGCGGGTCAACGCCTCGCCTCTGCGGGCCTCGATCTCGGCGGCGAACACCGGTGTCTATGCCGCACCGCCGCTGACGGGGCTGTGGCAGAGCGCGCCCTATCTGCACAATGGCTCGGTTCCCAGTCTCGCGGCCCTTCTGGGTCTGGAGGAACGGCCCGTGCGGTTCCGTGTCGGCGGCCACGCCATGGATATGGAGCGGGTCGGCGTCGCCTATCCGGAGGGCTATCGCCCCTATGCGCAGCCGGCCTGGGTGGACACGCGCCAATCCGGGCTGAACGGACGGGGGCATGATGCGCCGTTCGCCGGGCTCAGCCGCGAAGACCGCCTGGCCCTGCTGGAATACCTGAAGCGGCTCTGATCAGACGATCAGGTCTGCGACCGAACGGCGGGCGGGCGGCGGCAGGGCGTCGTCGGCGACCCGGCCGATGCGGAAGGCGGTGATCAGGCGCGCGCCGGGCGGCTGTCCGAAGCGCGTCGCCAAGGCAGAGGCGGCCGCCGGGTCATCGGCCAGCACCGTCATCGGGGCGGCGGTCAGGCCCTGGCGCGTGATCTCCAGGCAGACCCGGTGCCAACGGCGCCCGGTTTCGAATGGCGTCTCTGCGACAGGGCGGTGGAACAGGGCGACGGCCGCGCTGGACTTCACCACCGAGGCTTCTCCGGTGAGGGCACCGGCCAGGCCCAGCCGATCAAAAAGCTCGAACACGCCCGGCTTCAGCACCAGCCCCGCGCCGAGGGCTTCGACGCCTGACATCTCCATGGCGCGGGCGTTCAGGCCATCCACGCTCCAGCCGGGATGGCGTGGCGACAACCGCATCCAGGCCAGAAGTTCAGCGCGGAACCCGCCGTCGCGAAAACCCTTCAGACTGGCCTGGTCGTTAAGGCGCGCGACATGGTCGATGTCGTCGCGGTCGCGCAGCACGGTCAGGTCGCGCGCGGCCTGGGGCAGGGCTTCCAGCGCCGCCTCGGCGCGGTCGGGGGTGAACTTTCCGCGATAGGTGCGGCGTCGGGTCAGGAAGGGTGCGAGCGGGTCTGGCGTCGCTTCGCCGGTCAGGATCAGGCGGACGATCTCGCCCTCTTCGGGCGCGGCCAAACCGATCTCAAATCCCCTCAGGCTGGCGGCCAGGACGAAACCCTCGACCGCCGCGCCGTGGCTGGCGGCGACATCGCGGCCCGTTGGGTCGCCGACCGGCAGGGTGCGACCGGGCGCCTGCATGACCGCGACCGTGTGGTCGTCGATCCGGCGCCAGACGGTGGGCTGGATATTGTGGACGTTGGGCGACAGGGCGGCGTCGGCGACGATGGCGGCGAAGGTCTCGGGCGTCATGCTGCGGCGTTATCCAGAACCTTGCGGAACAGGTGGGTGCGGTGCAGCCGCTCGCCGCCGATCCGTTCGAGCTGGCGCAGGCTGGCGCCGTTGACGTCGGCGATCCACGTGCAGCCGCACTCGCGATAGCCGCGCTGTTGCAAGGCGCCGATGACGCGCCACAGCATGGCGGGATTGACCCCCTGGCCTTGCGCCTCGGGCATCACCGAATAGAGGATCAGCACCGCGCGTCGTGGCCGGACCTGCATCTTCAGCCAGGCCCAGAGGGCGCGAGGCCCGTAGGTCGCGCCGGAATCGCGCACGAAGGGGTTGAGGTCGGGAATGCAGATGACCACCCCCATCGGCTGGCCCTTGTAGTGGATGACCGACGACAGGGCCGGGTCGAGAATCCACATCATCTCGCCGGCCTGAAACTCGAACTCCTCGGCGGTCAGGGGGACGAACATGGGGTTGGCGTCAAAGCCGCCGTTCAGGCACTGGCGCGCTTCTTCCATTCGCGGCTCGAAGCGGCGTCGGTCTATGGGAGCGAAGGTCCAGTCGTCGGAGGCCAGAATGGCTCGGGCGCCGGGCGTCAGCAAGCGGTCGCGATCCACCTCGCCAGGACGAAAACGAAAGGTCGACATGGGGAATTCGGCGGCATAGCCCATGGCCTCCAGGCGAGCGGCCAGATAGGGCGGGGACCAGACCATGTCGGTGAAGGGGGCGTGCTCGAATCCGTCCGTCACCAGGCCGATCTGCTGCATGGCGGTCAGGTTGAAGGGGCCGGCGATTTCGGTGTCGCCGTGTCGGCGGGCGAAGGCCTCCACGCCGTCGAACAGCAGGCGCAGGGCCTCGGGGTCGTCGGCGGCGTCGAGGAAGCCGAAATAACTGCGCGACACGCCGTGGCGCTCGTTCGACGCCGGGTGACGGTGCGCCGTGGCCCGCGCGACCGGCTGACCGTCGCGCATCACGACCAGAGCCTCGAGGTCGCCGCCGCCTTTCAGCAGCGGGTTCTTGTGCGGATCGAGATAGCGCTGCAGGTCAGAGCGCATCGGCGAGACGTAGGGCGTATCCTTGGGATAGACGACGAAGGGCGTGCGGAAGAAGGCGTCGAAATCGCCCCGGACCAGGGTCAGGCTCATGCAGGGTCTCCGGCGTCTCGAGCGGCGACCATGGCCGCCATCTTCTGAAACAGGGCCATGGCCCGCTCGTCTTCTTCGGCGCGTGTCGAGCCGCCCAGGGCGATCAGGGCGATCCGCAAGGGGGCGGCGCTGATCAGGATGGCGTGGGTGGAGGCGTGTCGGCGCAGCAGGTCGCGAAGCTGCTCGCGGGCGTCGCGTTCGGCCTCGGACGGGGCTTGGTTCAGACGGGTCAGGTCCATCACGATGTCATCCGCGAAGGCGGCGCGCAGCAGGGCGGGATCATAGGCCGACAGGTCCGCGCCCTCGGCCAGAACCAGACCTTGCAAGGGCGCGGCGCGCGACGCGGTGTCAATGAACCGGCCAAGGTCGGTGGTGTCCGCCGTCGCCAGGGCCTGCTCGAAAAGGCGGCGTTGCTGATCGCCGCCGCCGGATTGCAGGCGCAACAGAACCGAAAGGGCCAGCAGGGCCGAGACCGTGATCGCCAGCACGCCCTCTGCCTCCAGCAGGGAGGCCGGAGGGCGCAGGCGTAGCAGGGCGCCCGCGAGCAGAACAGAGGTGGTCGCGGCCAGCGCCAATTCCTTCAGAGCGTCGATCCAGCGGCGCGGGGCGCTGGCCCCGGCCGCCGCCGCATAGGCCAGGCCCAGCATGCCCAGGGCGCTGAGCCCGAACGGCGAGATCAGGCCGAAATCGGTCAGCGCCAGAAGGCCCGTCGCCAGAAGGGCGCGGCCGTAGGAATCGAGCGCCGGATTCTCCATCGGGGCCAGGCTCGAGCGGTCGCGAAACAGGATCAGCCCCAGAACCAGCGCCAGGGCCAGGGGCACATAGAGGGCCAGGCTGAAGGCTCGTTCCAGCCCCGATCCGGCCAGAAAAGCAGCGATTAGGCCGAGCACCGTTCCGCCCGCGATGATCAGCTTGATCGGCAGGGGCGCGTGGCGTCGCAGCAGGTTCTCGGCCAGCAGCAAGGCGCCCAGC
>RCUP01001247.1_pt1 | contig 16001 bp, 16 predicted proteins | sample 2166341 | NCBI WGS metagenome assembly RCUP01 (sample SAMN09932325, study PRJNA488358) | compost metagenome | isolation source: compost soil in succinonitrile-enriched | place: Germany: Experimental Botanical Garden | reverse complement strand
GGTCGAACGGCGAGACATGGCCGTGCGCGCCCACCGTCTGATGGAAGGCCGCCGACACCACATAGGGCTGGACCAAGAAGAGGTAGAGCTTCTCGGAAAAGGCGAAGCAGCCGATGAAGGCGACGGCGAAGGCGACGACACAGATCAACAGCCGCCCGCGCAGCTCGATCAGGTGATCCATCAGAGGCGCTCGCGAGGCCTCGATATCGGCCTCGTCACGATCGAACGACGTCATAGCTCGACCTTCTTGGCGCGCTTGACCGCAGGCTTGGCGGCCGCGGGTTTTATCGAACCGCCGGTTGATGCGGCGGTCTTGGCCTTGGGTTTCGGCTTGGGCTTCACCGCCGCGACAGGTTCCGCCAAGGGTTCAGCGACCGTAGGCGTATCAGGCCATTCATCCACCCCGGTGGCGACCGGCGCGGCCTCGACCACGACGGGCGCGGCCAAAGCCGACGTTTCCAGCGGCGCCTCCAGGTCCTTGCGGATGTCCTTGAAGGCGGCTTCGGCGTCTGCGCCGAGCGGGTGCATCCCCTGCCCGGTCCGCAGCGCCTCGACCTCCTTGCGCAGGTCGTCCAGCTCGGACTGACGAGCCATTTCGTCGAAGCTCGCGCGGAATTCGTTGGCCATGCCGCGCGCCTTGGCGACGAACTGACCGACCTTGCGCATCAGCATCGGCAAATCCTTGGGCCCCACGACAAGCAGGGCCACCAGACCGATGACAAGGATTTCGAACCCGCCGATTCCGGGGCCAAGACCACCCATGATTCAGCGTCTTTCCGCGAAAGGCTTAGCGGTTTGCTTCTTCTTTTTCGGACTCGGTGCGCGGCAGCGAGCTGACGCCGTCCTTAGGCTTGGAATCGGTGTCGTCCTTCAGGCCGTCCTTGAAGGCGCGAATGCCCTTGGCGGCGTCGCCCATGATGCCCGACAGCTTGCCGCGACCGCCGAACAGCAGGGCGACGACGACGATGACGATGGCCCAGTGCCAGATGCTCATGGAGCCCATGGCGTTACCTCCTCAAGGGGACCACGAAAGCGGCCCCGTCCGACTGATTGTTGTGCGTCATATAGGCTGACTGATGGCGGCGCGCCAAGGGACGCTGTAGGGACCCGACCATGAGTCTCGTTGATCACGTCATCATCCATACCGACGGCGCCTGCAAGGGCAATCCCGGCCCCGGCGGCTGGGGCGCCGTTTTGCAAACCGGCGGCGGCCACGAGAAGGAATTGTGGGGCGGCGAACCTAACACCACGAACAACCGCATGGAGCTGATGGGGGCCATCGCCGCGCTGGAGGCCCTGAAGCGGCCCTGCCGCGTCGATCTGCACACCGACAGCAAATACGTCATGCAGGGCATCACCGAATGGATTCGGGGCTGGAAAGCGCGCGGTTGGAAAACCGCCGACAAGAAGCCGGTGAAGAACGACGACCTGTGGCGCCGCCTGGACGAGGCCCGCAGCCGCCACGAGGTCAAATGGCACTGGGTCAAGGGTCACGCCGGCCACGTCCTGAATGAACGGGCCGACGCCCTGGCGAATCGCGGCGTCGAAGAGATGCGACGCCGCTAGAGCGAAATCGGTTCCGATGCGATCGGATCAGAACTCAGATATTCGCTCCAGCTAACGTGACGCTTTCAGACGGGGCGCACCCGCAGGCGCGGCCCGTCCACTGATTCGATCACGACACTCTCGCCGGCCAGGGGCGCTGCGCCCTCGATCTCGGCGGGCCATTCGGCGCCCGAGACGAAGACACGGCCGCGACCGTCCACGAAGGCTTCGACCACCCGCGCCCGTTCACCGACCAGACGCAGGTCACGGTCGTTGATGTCGGGCTCGTCCTGGGGGTTCACGCGCTTGATCAGGCGGCGCGACAGAACGGTCGAGGCCACGGTCAGGGCGGCGAAGACGCCGATCTCGACCGGTAGCCCCAGATTGGGCGCCAGCGCCGAAATCAGCGCGGTCAGCCCGGCAGAAACGGCGGGCCAAAGCAGCCACTCGGTTGAAGCGGCCGCCTCGATGGCTAGAAGGACCACGCCCACCGCCAGCCACAGCCAGAAGGGCTGGGCGGCGTAGAGGTTCAAAATCCAGTCCATGCCCTACTCCGTGGTCGGCACGGCGCCGCCGGGGCGACGCGGCGCGGGACGGGCCGGCGCGGCGGGCGCCGAGGCCGGAGCCGGACGGGCGACGGCGCGCGTTTCGGTGCGGACCTGCTGTTGCTCCCTGGCCAGACCGACCAGTTCGCCCAGACCGGCGATGGTGCCGACCAGGCCGCCCATTTCAGCGGGCACGATGACCGTCTTCTGCTGCGGGCTGCGGGCCAGTTCGGCGAAGGCTTCGACGTATTTCTGGGCCACGAAGTAGTTGATGGCGTTGACGTCGCCGCGGGCGATGGCTTCCGACACCATGGCCGTCGCCTTGGCCTCGGCCTCGGCTTCACGCTCACGGGCTTCGGCGTCGCGGAAGGCGGCTTCGCGGCGGCCCTCGGCCTCCAGGATCGCGGCCTGCTTGGCGCCCTCAGCGCGGGCGATGGCGGCCTGCTTCTCGCCGTCCGCCTCGGTGATGACGGCGCGGCGTTCGCGTTCGGCCTTCATCTGACGCGCCATGGCGTTGGTGATGTCGGTCGGCGGGGTCAGGTCCTTGATCTCGATGCGGTTGGCCTTGACGCCCCACGGCTCGGTGGCCGCATCGATGACGTGCAGCAGACGGGTGTTGATGGCGTCGCGCTGCGACAGCACCTCGTCCAGCTCCATCGAGCCGACCACAGTCCGCAGGTTGGTCATGCAGAGCTGGGCGATGGCATAGGGCAGGTCATCGACGCGATAGGCGGCGCGGGCGGCGTCCATCACCTGGATGAAGACGATGCCGTCCACCTTCACCATGGCGTTATCCTTGGTGATGACCTCCTGGGTCGGGACGTCCAGCACCTGCTCCATCATGTTCATCCGCTTGCCGATGCGCTCGACGAACGGGGTCAGGATGCTGATGCCCGGCTTCAGCGTCTTGGTGTATTTGCCGAAGCGTTCCACCGTGAATTCACGGCCTTGCGGCACGATCTTGATGACGCTGAACAGGAAGATGATCGCGAAGGCCGCGAACATCAAAAAGAAGATAATCGAGAAATCCATAAGCCCCTCCGGTTGGCGGTCAGCTTAACGGTCGCCTGGCCCTCGCGCCACCGAATCCGGTTCGCTGGCGATGACAAGGGCGTCAGCGCTCCCCTTTCGCTCCATGGGTCACCGCCATGGCGTGGGCCTGACGAATGATGCGCCGGATCTCCGACCAATCCACTCGCCGCAGCGCCTCCTCAAACGGCACAAAGACCGCCTCGGCCGCATCATCGCCCGCTGTCGGCTCGCCCCCGATCCACAGCGCGACGTAGTCGATCAGGACGTAGTGCCGCCCGGCCTCGGGAAACAGGCCGTCCACCACGTCGATCAGGCCGATCAACTCAGCCGCCACGCCCGTCTCTTCGCGCAGCTCACGCAAAGCGGCCACGGCGAGGCGCTCGCCCGGCTCGATTCGGCCGCCGGGCAGGCTCCATTCGCCCTGACGCGGCGGCGTGCCGCGACGGATCAGCAGGACTTCGTCGCCCTTCAGGCAAACCACACCCACGGCCGGGGTCGGAATCATGTTTTCTCCGCGAATTGACCGCCTGGAGGCAGGGTTTTGCGCTTCCACCACGCCACGCCTTTTGCCACAAGGCGGATATGACCCTCCCCACGCCCGCCGCCATCGAAGAGCTGAAATCCGCCCTGCCCGGCGCATGGACCACGGACGCCGACGACATGGCGCCCTGGCTGACCGAATGGCGCGGGCGCTGGACCGGCGAAACCCCGATCCTGCTGCAACCCCGCACGACCGAGGAAGTGGCCAAGGCCATCGAAATCTGCGCCCGCCACGGCGTCGCCGTCGTGACCCAGGGCGGCGGCACTGGCTTGGTCGGCGGCCAGATCCCGTTCGGAGAGGTGCTTCTGTCCACGCGCAAGCTGCGAACCGTGCGCGACGTCACGCCGCTGGACGACGCCATGACGCTGGAGGCCGGCGTCACCCTGCTGGAGGCTCAGCAACTGGCCAAGGAGCAGGACCGCTTCTTCCCCCTCAGCCTGGCCGCCGAAGGCTCGGCCACCATCGGCGGCGTCATCTCGACCAACGCCGGCGGCACCGCCGTCCTGCGCTACGGCATGATGCGCGATCTGGTGCTGGGCATTGAGGCGGTCATGCCGGACGGTCAGGTCTTCAATGGCCTGAAGCGGCTGCGCAAGGACAACACCGGCTATGACCTGAAGCAGTTGTTCATCGGCGCCGAGGGCACGCTTGGCGTCGTCACGGCGGCGACCCTGAAGCTCTTCCCCATCATGCGCAGCCGCGCCACGGCCATCGTCGGCCTGGAAAGCCACCACGCCGCCGTGGCCCTCTTGGCCCGCGCCAAGGCCGAGACCGGCGGCGGGGTCGAGGCCTTCGAACTGATGAAGCGCCTGGGCATGGCCCTGGTGCTCAAGAACATTCCCGACACGCGCGAACCGCTGGAATCCACGCCCGCCTGGTACGTCCTGATCGAGCTGACCTCGGGCGAGCCCGGCGGCGCCGATTCGGCCATGGAGCGGCTGCTGACCAACGCTTTCGAGGAGGGCCTGATCGTCGACGCCGCCATCGCCCAGAACGACGCCCAGAAGGCCGCCTTCTGGCGTCTGCGCGAGGAACACTCGGCGGGGCTCAAGCCCGAGGGCGGCGGCTGGAAGCATGACGTCTCGGTGCCGGTCTCCCGCATCGCCGACTTCATCGACGAGGCCACGGCGGCGGTCGAGAAGTTCCACCCCGGCTGCCGGGTCTCGGTCTTCGGCCATGTCGGCGACGGCAACCTTCACTATGATGTGATCCCCGGCATTGGCGAGGACGTGCCCGCCTTCATCGCCCGCTGGATGGAAGGCTCCGAAGTCGTCCACGACGTGGTGGCCCGCTACAACGGCTCCATCTCGGCCGAACACGGCCTGGGACGGCTGAAAACCGACGAGGCGCGGCGCTACAAGTCCCCGCTGGAGATCGCGACCATGCAGGCGATCCGACAGGCCGTCGACCCGCAGCGGATCATGAATCCGGCGGTCCTCTTCTAGGCCTCACGACCGCATGTGACGCCGCCAAAGGTTCAAATCGTCACGGAAGCGGCCTATGAGGCCCGCTTCCCGATGTTTCGGAGCCTGTGTCGCCTTGCTGATCGTCCTGTCCCCGGCCAAACGGCTGGACTTCACGCCCCCTGCCCTCGACGTCGCCGCGACTCCGCGTCGATGCGCCGACGAGACGGCGGAGTTGGCCAAGGTCACCAAGAAGCTGAGCCGCGCCGACCTGCGCCGCCTGATGTCGATCTCGGACGCCCTGGCCGACCTGAACTACGAGCGTTTCCAGTCCTTCGACAACGAGACGACCGAGGGCGCGCTGCAGGCCGTCTTCGCCTTCGCCGGCGACGTCTATGACGGGCTGGACGCGCGCTCGCTAGGCGCCGACGATCTGAGCTGGGCTCAGGACCACCTGCGCATCCTGTCAGGCTTCTACGGCCTGCTGCGTCCGCTCGACGCCATCCAGCCCTATCGCCTGGAGATGGGCATCCGTCTTAAGACCAAGCGCGGGGCCAACCTCTATGATTTCTGGGGCGAGCGCATCTCGCAGCGCCTGAACGCCGACGCCGAACCGCTGGCCGACCGGACGCTGGTGAACCTGGCCAGTCAGGAATACTTCGGCGCCGTCGACGCCAAGGCGCTGAAGCTGCCGCTGGTCACGCCCCATTTCAAGGAGCGCAAGGACGGCGAGGCCCGCATCATCTCCTTCTTCGCCAAGAAGGCGCGCGGCGCCATGGCCCGCTACGCCATCGAGAACCGCATCGAAAAGGCCGCCGATCTCAAGGCCTTCGACCGCGACGGCTACCGCTTCGACAAGGCGCTTTCGACGGACGCGGACTGGATATTCATCAGGGAAGGAAATTCCTGATCGCCAGATTGAACGACTGCGGTTAGGCTGCGTTGCAGCATAGCTAATTCACGGGTTCTCTCCGCATGTTCGCCATGAACGATCTCAAGGGCCAGGTGGCCGTCGTCTCCGGCTCGACGTCCGGCATCGGCCTGGCTCTGGCGCGCGCCGTCGCTCAATGCGGCGGCGACGTGGTTCTGAACGGCCTGGGCGACCCCGCCGTCATCGAACAGACCCGTGCCGACCTGGCCGCCGAGACGGGCGTTCGCGTCCTCTACCATCCCGCCGACATGACCCAGCCGGATCAGATCGCCGACATGGTGGCCACGGCGCATCGCGAGCTCGGCCGCCTCGACATCCTGGTCAACAACGCCGGCATCCAGCACGTAGAGGCCGTCGAGAACTTCCCCGCCGAGGCGTGGGAAAAGATCATCTCGATCAACCTGTCCTCGACCTTCTACGCCACCAAGGCGGCGATCCCGATCATGAAGGCCCAGGGGCGCGGACGCATCGTCAACATCGCCTCGGCCCACGGCCTGGTCGCCAGTCCGTTCAAGTCGGCCTATGTCGCCGCCAAGCACGGCGTGATCGGCTTCACCAAGACGGTGGCTCTGGAACTGGCCCAGCAGAACATCACCTGCAACGCCATCTGCCCCGGCTTCGTCGAGACCCCCATCGTCGCCAAGCAGATCGAGGATCAGGCCCGCACGCGCGGCATGACGCCCGAAGACGTGATGAAGAACGTCATCCTCGGCTCGCAGCCGACCAAGCGCTTCGTCACGACCGACGAACTGGCGGGCATCTTCCTCTATCTGGTGTCCGACCTCGGGGCTTCGGCCAACGGGTCTCACTTCTCAGTCGATGGCGGCTGGACCGCGCAATAACGCACTCGCGTCATCCCGGAAGCGGCGCAACCGCTATCCAGGACCGCCCAGGACACAACGTCCGGCGACGGCGCTTCTGGCGGCCCCGGCTCTCCGCTACGCTGCGGCCGGGATGACGGAGTGAGGCATGGCGACAAAACGCAAACCCATCTGCCTGGCGCTTCAGGGCGGCGGCTCGCACGGCGCCTTTCAGTGGGGCGTGCTGGATCGGCTGTTGGAAGCCGACATCCTCGACATCCGCGCCGTCACCGCCGCCTCCGCCGGGGCGATGAATGCTGCAGCCCTGATCACCGGTCTGGAACAGGGCGGCGCCGAGGGCGGTCGCGCCGCGCTCGACAGGCTGTGGCGCGAGGTCAATCAGTCCGGCGGCCGCAACGTCTTCGGCGACAGCGCCATCTGGTCCAAGACCCTGACGCCCGACTGGCTCAAGGACACGCCCATGTGGAAGGCCGGGGAAACCCTCGCCATGTCCATGAGCCCCTATTCGTTCAACCCCTTCAACCTGAACCCGCTGAAGCGGGTGCTGGAAACCGCCGTCGATTTCGAGGCGGTGCGGGGCTCAGACATCCAGTTGATCGTCTCGACCACGGCGGTTCGCGCCGGGCGCTCACGCCTGTTCCGCTCAGCCGAGATCACCCCCGACGTCCTGCTGGCCTCGGCCTGCCTGCCGCATCTGTTCCAAGCGGTCGAGATCGAGGGCGAGCCCTATTGGGACGGCGGCTATCTGGCCAATCCGGCGCTGTGGCCCCTGTTCTACGCCGATACGCCCGACGACATCCTGCTGCTGCCGCTCAACCCCTTCGTGCGCGACGAGGCTCCGCGCGAGGCGGGCGAGATCATGGATCGTCTGAACGAGATTCTGTTCAACGCGCCTCTGGTCGCCGAACTGCGCGCCGTCGCCTTCGTCCAGGACCTGATCGCCGAGGGCAAACTGAGCCGCAACGAAGACCGCCATCGCGCCGTCCGCATGCACGCCATAGAGGTCGACGACTGGCTGGGCAGCCTGTCGCTGTCGACCAAGTTCGACACCGAATGGAGCTTCCTCAACGACCTGAAGTCGCGCGGACGTCAGGCGGCGGAACAGTGGCTGGAAACCTGCGCACCGCGGGTGGGCAAGGCCTCCAGCGTCGATCTGAAGGCCCGCTTCCTCTAGCCGACGAAGCCGGCGGCGCGGCGCAGCCTGTCGTTGATCGCCTCGCCCAGCCCCTTGTGCGGAATGGGCGACACCGCGATGCCAGCCGGCTTGCTCCGGTCCGCCTCACGCAGCAGCCGGAACAGATTGGCCGCCGCCTCGCGCAGATCGCCGGTCGGGCTCAGGCTCCAGCGCGGCTCGCCCACGCCGGGCCCAAAGCCCAGCAGGATTTCGCCGTCCTTCGCCCCATCGGCCTCGATCCGCACCGGGGCGTCGGGCGCGTAGTGCAGGGCCAGCCGGCCGGGCGAACGATGCCCCTGCCCCGACTCTTCAGCCAGCGGTCCGACCACGGCCTCGATCTCCTCGCGCGTGACCGAGCCGGGACGCAGCAGGGCCACCCGCCCGTCCAGCACCGAAACGACCGTGCTTTCCACCCCGACGGCGCAAGGCCCGCCGTCCACGGCGGCGCCGACCGCATGGCCGGTTTCCTCCAACGCATCGTCAAAGGTCGTCGGGCTGGGCCGCCCTGAACGGTTGGCCGAGGGCGCAACAACAGCCCCGCCGAAGGCCGCGATCACGGCCCGCGCCCTCGGATGCCCCGGCACCCGCACGGCCACGCTGTCCAGACCGGCGCGGGCCAGATCACAGACCCGCTCGCGGTCCCGCACCGGCGCCACAATGGTCAGAGGGCCGGGCCAGAAGGCCTCGGCCAGGGCCCGCGCCCGGTCGTCAAAGACGGCGATGCTTTCGGCGTCCAGGGCGTTGGCGACGTGCGCAATCAAGGGGTTGAAGCGCGGTCTTCCCTTGGCCTCGAAGATGCGCGCCACCGCCTGAGGGTTCGACGCGTCCGCCGCCAGCCCATAGACCGTCTCGGTCGGCAGCATGACCAGCCGTCCGGTCTTCAGCGCCTCGGCGGCGATTTCGGGAGTGTCGCCCTTCATGGCCGGCGCGGGATCAGAGGGACCATGCGGTGCAGCACATTGTCCCGGTTGATGAACTGATGCTTTAACGCCCCAATGACGTGCAGGGCGATCAACAGATAGAGCAGCTTGGCCACCGCGCCGTGGACATCCATGAACTGACCCGCCGCCTCGCGCCCGCCGCCGACCGGCAACAGGGGCCACTGGAACAGGCCGAACCAGCTGATCTCGCGCCCGCCCGCCGACGACGCCAACCATCCAGTCAGCGGCATGGCCAGCAGCACGACGTAGAAGGCGATCTGCGTGGTCCGCGCCAAAATTCGCTCCCATTTCGGCATCTCGACCGGCAGGGCGATCAGCGGATTGGCCAGCCGCCAGCCGATTCGCCCCAGGGTCAGGACCAGGATGGTCAGGCCGACCGCCTTGTGAATCTGCACGAACTCGCGCGACAGCGGCCCCTCGGTCGCGTCATGGGCCATGATCAGCGCCACCTGGGCGACCACGGCCACGGCGATGACCCAATGCAGAATCAGTGACACGGTCGAATAGCGATTTCGAGGCTCGGCCAAGGGTCTTTCCTTCCGCGACGGCACTGGGGCAGACAGTGGCGCGAACCGCGACCAAAGTCCAAGCGCCCTTGCATCAGCGACCGCTGGGGCGTCAGAAGCATGTTGAAGATTCTGGAGACCGCCATGAGCTACCGCGCCCCCGTCCGTGACCTCGCCTTCGCCCTGGAAGCCGTCGCCGGCATTGATCAGGTCGCCGCCACCGGCGCGTATCCCGACTACGACGCCGACGTCTTAGGCGCAGTGCTGGAAGCCGCGGGCCAGTTCTCGGAACAGGTCCTGGCCCCACTGAACCGTCCCGGCGACCTGGCCGGCGCCAAATACGCCAATGGCGCCGTCACCGCCGCCCCTGGCTTCGTCGACGCCTACAAGCAGTTCGCCGAGGGCGGCTGGACCGGCCTGACCGCCTCGGTCGAGGCCGGCGGCCAGGCCCTGCCCAAGGCGCTGGAGCTGGCGGCCTATGAAACCGTCCACGCCGCCAACATGGCCTTCGGCCTCTGCCCCATGCTGTCCCTGGCCTCGATCGAAGCCCTGGAAGCAGTCGGCACCGACTATCAAAAGGCCACCTATCTGACCAAGCTGGTCTCGGGCGAATGGACCGGCGCCATGGTCCTGACCGAGCCCCACGCGGGTTCGGACCTGGGCGCCCTGACCACCACGGCCACGCCGAACGGCGACGGGACCTATGCCCTGAACGGCCAGAAGATCTTCATCACCTGGGGCGACCACGACGCCACGGACAACATCGTCCACCTGGTTCTGGCCCGCCTGCCCGACGCCCCGGCCGGTCCCAAGGGCATCAGCCTGTTCCTGACGCCCAAGTTCGCGGTCAACGCCGACGGTTCTCTGGGCGAGCGCAACGCCTTCCACCCGGTCGGCATCGAGCACAAGCTGGGCATCCACGCCTCGCCGACCTGCGTCATGTCCTATGAAGGCGCCCGCGCCGAGCTGGTCGGCCGCCCGAACGAGGGCCTGGCCCATATGTTCGTGATGATGAACGCCGCGCGTCTGGCCGTCGGCGTCGAGGGCGTCGGCGTGGCCGAGCGCGCTTATCAGCACGCCCTGGCCTATGCCCTGGAACGTCGTCAGGGCCGCAGCGTCTGGACCGGCGAGAAGAACGCCCCGATCTTCGACCACCCCGACGTGCGCCGCACCCTGGGCGTCATGAAGGCCAAGATCGCCGCCGCCCGCGCCATCTGCCTGTCCACCGGCGTCGCCGCCGACCTGGCCAAGCACGCCGCCACCGAGGCCGAGCGCAAGGTCTGGAAGGGCCGCGAGGACCTGTTCACGCCCATCGCCAAGGCCTGGTCCACCGACATCGGCTGCGAAGTCGCCTCGCTGGGCGTTCAGGTCCACGGCGGCATGGGCTTCATCGAGGAGACCGGCGCGGCCCAATACTACCGCGACTCCCGCATCGCCCCGATCTACGAAGGCACCAACGGCATTCAGGCCATGGATCTGGTCGGCCGCAAGCTGTCGATGGACGGCGGCGACTCGGCCAAGGCCCTGATCGAGGACATGAAGGCCACCCTGGCCCAGATCGACCGCCTATACACCGGCAAGCCCGTCGAACGCCTCGCTACGGCCATTGAGGCCGTCGAGGACGCCACCCTGTGGCTGCTGGACCGCAAGGCCGCCGCTGACGGCGCCGCCGACGTTCTGGCCGGCGCCGACGCCTATCTGAAGCTGATGGGCGACGTGGTCGGCGGCTGGATGCTGGCCAAGGGCGCGCTGGCCGCCAAGGCCCGCCTCGACGCCGGGAACGGCGATCCTGTCTGGCTACAGGGCAAGCTGGACCTCTACGAACTCTACGCCGCCAACGTGCTGGGTCATGTCTCCAGCCGCCTGGCCGCCGTGGGCCAGGGCGGCGACCTGTTGCAAGGGCTCAGCGTCGAAGCCCTCGCTGGCTAACAACGGTTATTGAGATCGCCGCGCCTCCCGTGCCAACATGGCGCGGGAGGTGTTCGTATGACGACTGGATCAGTTTTGGCGTTCGCGCTGGCGATTGCGATCGCGCCGCAGAGCCTCGCGGCGACCTCGTCGCCCGATGCGTCGGAGTTGACGACGCCTCCGACTTGGATCGAGCCGCCCTCCTCCACGCCGGACGACTACCCGCTGTTTGCCTCAATACTGGGGATCACCAGCGAAGTTCAGGTTGAGTGCCGCGTGTCGGACGAAGGTCACCCTGTCGATTGTCAGGCCGTGTCCTCGCGTCCGACCGGACTGGGTTTCGAGCCCATCGCTGTCGCCATTGTCGAACGCGGCCGCCTGTCGCCAGCGCGAGACGAGAATAGCGCGGTGGAATCGGACATCTCGGTCCGTGTCCCCTTCAGCATAGATTCCGATCCTTTCCCTCCGCCGCCCTCCTGGGAAGGTCCGGAGCCGTCTCCAGCCCAACGCGCAGCGGGCGAAGTCTATGCGCGCCGGGTGCTCCTCGACCCCGCCTATCGTTCAGACGCGCGATGGGGCCTTCAGGACATGCCGACAGCTATGCGCGACACGGTTCGAGACTGGGTCGATGAGCTATTCCGCGACGACATGTCTTTCCGGACATTGAGTTTGGCCATGGCTCGCGTGCTGGCGCGGCGCGGCCTTGACCGCATGCCGTCGGAAGAGCCTGCAGACTGGTCTGACTGGGTAGCCGAACTTCAATCCGCCAAGAGCGGCTATTTTGATGCTCAGGCAGCCAATATCGAACTTCGCCGCCGATACTGCACCCGCTACGACTGCGGCCCCGCCGTCGCTCTACCCTGAACATCCAGCAGCGCAATCGCTTCGCGCACATACTGGGCGTGGGCCACCACGCCCAGTTCCAACCCCTCTCCGCCGCCCTGAACCTCCTGCACCAGCACCCCGGCGATGTAAGGATGGTCCGGCGTCGGCGCGCCGGGCAGGCGATCAACGGCGGGCGTCCAGAAGACCGGCCCGCCTGAGTTGCCTTGCGACACCGCGAAATCCAGCAGGAAGATGGGGAAGTGCCGGATCGGCGTCAGCGGCCAGGAACTGATCCGGCCCAGGCGCAGGATGGGGAAGCCAGCCTTGTTCGCCGAAAGGCCGTGCGGATAGCCCAGGGCCATCAGTTCATCGCCCGGCCCCACCCGCCAGCGGTCAAAGGTCGTGTCGTCCGCCAGCCAGCCGAGTGGAATCGCGGCCTGAGCGAAGGCTGCGGGCGCGGCGACTTCCATGACGGCCACGTCGCGTTCGGGGTGCTGGGTCCACAGCGGCGTTCCGTCGGGGTCGCGGATCGCCAGGTTGGCCGGGGAGAACTTCCAGGCGCCGTCCGCCTCGGCGGTGCGCCAGCCGATGCGCGCCTCGGCGTTTGGCATGACGTTGAAAACGTGCGCCGCCGTCACCAGCACGACCCGAGGCGTGCCGTCGGGACGAGGCGCCGAAATCAGAAAGCCGGTGCCGACCTTGCGCGAACTCTCGTTCAGCGGCTGATCCAACTGCACCGTGGCGTTGATCATGCCGACCGTCAGGTCCCAGGGAACGGGCGCGACGGCGGCGGGCGGTGCGGGCGGAACATCCTGAGAGATCATTCCGCCATTTGACGCGGCCCGTCGGCAGGCACAAGGTCCCGCCGAACCACAGGGGAGCCATATCCATGAATCGCCGCGAACTGATCGCTTCGACCGCCGCTGTCGGCCTCGCCACCGCCTCCCCCGCACTCGCCCGTTCGACTACCGGAGCCTCGATGTCCCTGCCCCAACCGCCCGTCGCCAAGAAGGTCCCCGTCCGCATCGAGCAGTTGGGCCGTATCCGCATCGACGACTATCAGTGGATGAAGGACGACAACTGGCAGGCCGTGCTGCGCGACCCGTCGCTGATCAAGGCCGACGTCAAGGAGCACCTGACTGCCGAGAACGCCTATCGCGAAGCCATGATGGCCTCGACCCTGCCGCTGCAGGCCACGATGTTCGAGGAGATGAAGGGCCGCATCAAGGAGGATGACAGCTCCGTCCCCGCCGCCATCGGCGCCTGGGAGTACTTCACAGAATACCGCACCGGCGAGCAGCACCCGCGCTATATGCGGGTCGAGCGTCAGGGGACATGGATGGTCGACGGCCAGCCTGTGACCAAAAACTTCATCAAGGCCCCGACGCCTCAACTCCTGCTGGACTGCAACGCCCTGGCTGAGGGCAAGGCCTACTCGGAAGTCTCGGCCACCGAGCACAGCCCCGACCACACCCTGTTCGCCTATGCCGAAGACGCGCAAGGCTCCGAGGTCTTCAAGATCTACGTCAAGGACCTGGCGACCGACGAGGTCCTGCCCAACCCCATCGAATCCGCGACCGAGAACTTCACATTCTCGCCCGACAGCCAGTGGATCTTCTGGACCAACCGCGACGACAACGGCCGCCCGGACAAGATCTTCCGCCGCCCGGCGCGCGGCGGCGAGACCACCCTGGTCTATGAAGAAACCGACGACGGCATGTTCCAGAGCGTCAGCCGCACCTCCGACGACGCCTTCATCGTCATCGGCATCGGCAATCAGGAAACCTCGGAAGGCCGCATCATTCCGGGCGCATCCCCGACGGCGACGCCCGTGGTGGTCGAACCCCGCCACGTCGGCCGCCTCTACGACCTGGATCACTGGGGCGACCGCTGGGTGATCCGCACCAATGCCGACGACGCCATCGACTTCAAGGTGGTCGAAGCTCCGACTAGTTCCCCCACCAAGGCCAACTGGAAAGACCTGATCCCCCACACACCCGGCCGCTTCATCGAGGGCGTGGCCCTGGTGAAGGACTATCTGGGCCGTCAGGAACGCGCCGACGCCAATACGAAGATCGTCATCCGTGATCGCGCCGGCGCCGAGCACGAAATCGCCGTCGATGAGCCCGCCTACGCCCTGTCGCTGGGCGGGGCGTCGGAGTTCGACACCACGATCATGCGCTATGGCTACAACTCGCCGTCCACGCCGACCTCGACCTATGATTACGATCTGAAGACCCGCGAGCGGACCCTGCGCAAGGTTCAGGAAGTACCCTCGGGCCACAATCCGGCGGACTATGTGGTCGAACGCCTGAACGCCCCGGCCTCGGACGGCCAACTGGTGCCGGTGACGGTGCTGCGCCGCAAGGAGACGCCAGTCGACGGCTCGGCGCCCCTGCTGCTCTACGGCTACGGCTCCTATGGCATCCCGATCGCCGCCAGCTTCTCGACCAACCGGTTGTCGCTGGTGGATCGCGGCTTCATCTACGCCATCGCCCATATCCGCGGCGGCTCGGACAAGGGCTGGGGCTGGTTCCTGGACGCCCGGCGGATGACCAAGAAGAACACCTTCACGGACTTCACCGCCGCCGCCGACCACCTGATCGCGCGCAACTACACCAAGGCCGGAAACATCGTGGCCGAGGGACGCTCGGCGGGCGGCCTGCTGATGGGCGCCATCACCAATATGCGACCCGAACTGTGGGCCGGCGTGATCGGCGGCGTGCCTTTCGTCGACGTCATCAACACCATGAGCGACACCTCCCTGCCGCTGACGCCGCCGGAGTGGCCTGAGTGGGGCAACCCGCTCGAGGACGCCGCAGCCTACGACTACATGCTGAGCTACAGCCCCTATGACCAGATCGAGGCCAAGCCCTATCCGGCCCTGCTGGCGACTGGCGGCCTGTCCGACCCGCGCGTGACCTATTGGGAGCCCGAGAAGTGGGTGGCCAAGCTTCGGCCTGCCTCGACGTCGGGCAAGCCGGTGCTGCTGAAGATCAACATGGAGGCGGGCCACTTCGCCTCGTCGGGCCGGTTCGACTATCTGAAGGACATCGCCCACGACTACGCCTTCGCCGTCTGGGCGGTCGAGAAGGGCTGGGAAAAGGCGTGATCATCCGGCCGTTCGCGGACGCCGACCTGGCCGCCGTCACGGCCATCTACGCCGACAGCGTGCTGCACGGCACGGGGACGTTCGAGCTGGACGTCCCCACAGCCGATGAGATGAGGGCGCGCCTGGCCGCGCCCGCTGCGCTGGGCCTGCCGGTCCTGAGCGCCGAAATCGATGGTCAGGTCGCGGGCTACGCCTATGCCGGGCCCTACCGCCTGCGCGCCGCCTATCGCTTCCTGGTCGAGGACTCGATCTATGTGGCCGAGGCGTTTCGCGGGCGCGGTGTCGGCAAGGCCCTGTTGGACGCCCTGCTGAGCGCCTGCAAGGCCCTGGGCATGCGTCAGATGGTGGCCGTGATCGGCGACAGCGCCAACGCCGGCTCCATCGCCCTGCACGCCGCCGCCGGCTTTGAACACGTCGGCATATTCCACGCCGCCGGATGGAAGTTCGACGCCTGGCGCGACGTGGTCTTCATGCAGAAGGCGCTGGGTCTGGGCGCGACCGCCGCTCCCGACGCGCCCGGCCTAGACTGCGGGCGCTAGAGGCTGATTTTTCAGCTATTTTCAGCACATTCGCATATTGCGCTTGACCGGATCATGAGTCGCCCTTAATCCGCCCTTCTCCTCCTCGCGGAGGGGAACGCGGGTGTAGCTCAGTTGGTTAGAGTGCCGGCCTGTCACGCCGGAGGTCGCGGGTTCGAGCCCCGTCACTCGCGCCATT
>RCUP01001236.1_pt1 | contig 16079 bp, 15 predicted proteins | sample 2166341 | NCBI WGS metagenome assembly RCUP01 (sample SAMN09932325, study PRJNA488358) | compost metagenome | isolation source: compost soil in succinonitrile-enriched | place: Germany: Experimental Botanical Garden | reverse complement strand
CCAGAATCACCAGCTCCGACAGCGACAACACCACCATCTGCAACCCGGTGGGCAAACCGATGCGCAGCACCTTGCCGAGAATCGCCATGTCCAGCTTCATCGCCGCAAAGAACTCGCGATCCGGCGCCAGCGGATGGCCCTTGCCGATCAAGCGCCATGCCAGCAACCCCATCGCCACCAGGTTACCCACCAACCCGGCAATCGCCGCACTCTGAATCCCCATCGGCGCAAAACCCAGCCACCCGCGAATCAACGCCGGCGTCAGCGCCAGTCCCACACAGGTCGACACCACCAGCGCCAACAACGGCGACAACGTATCGCTCACCCCGCGCAGCAACTGCGTGAACAACACGAACACCAACAGCGACGGCATGATCCACAACATCACATGGGCATACGCCACCGCATCGTCCAGCACATCCGCCGGCGTCCCCAACCCCACCAGCGCCGACCGCGCAAACACACTCCCCACCACCGCCGCCACCAACCCGATCAACACCCCCAACAACAACGTCGCCCCGGCAATCGCCTTCACCAGATGCGTCTCCCGCGCCCCCCACGCCTGCCCGATCAACACCCCCGCGCCGGCACCGAGGCCGATCACCAGGGCGATGAAGAAAAACACGATGGGGAACATCCCCGACACCGCCGCCAACGCCTGGGTGCCGAGCATCTGGCCGATGTAGATGCTGTTGACCGTGCCGGACATGGATTGCAGGAAGTTCGACAGGACCATCGGGGCGAGGAACAGCAGGTAGGTTTTCCAGAGGGGGCGTTGGGGTTGGGTTTGCATTCGGGAAGGTCCATCTCGACGGCCGGAGCGATGATTAAGGATAGCGTGGGTGGCTGAATCCAAGGGGCCGTGAACATCTCAGGTCTGTGTTTATATTTCCAGCGACGTGAGGTGAAAGGTCTGAAGTTTCATCAACACGGATCTTACGTCTGCCCGTTTTTTTGTCTGACGAGACCGAAGCGATGAGCCGTCCCAGCATCTTATGCCCCGGACTGGGACAGACCGTACCAGACGCGGAACAAGAACTAATGGCCGCGAATATACCGTTCAAGTTGCAATATCAGATCAGCTTGTTCTGCAATAGCTGACTTCACCAGGTCGCCTATCGATAGCAACCCAAGCAGCTTTTCGTTTTCTACAACTGGCAGATGACGAAGATGATTATCGGTCATAATACCCATGCAATCCTCAATGCTCTGACGAGAGTCCACCGTTATCACTGGCGAGCTCATAATATCCCTAACGGGTGTACCCGCCGAGGAGCGCCCTTTCAGTACCATCTTCCGCGCGTAATCTCGCTCACTGATAACACCAACTACGACTCCGTCCTCTACGACAGGTAGTACACCAACATTCCGTTCAGCCATGGTCCTGACTGCCTCCAGAACCATCTGTTCCGGTGCAATGGTGTGAACATTCCGGTTATATTCGGGCTTTATACAAAGCAACTGCGCAACCGTCTTCATAATGGTTCTCTCTTGTTTTTGTTTAATGCAAGCATCCGCTGCCCGGCGCTTGAATCGGCATAAAAAAGACAAACAGAAAATTCGTTAAAATAAAAAATCAAGCATAAGAATCTGTTGAAATCGTGGATCAACACGCTTCAATGGTAAAACCGCGCACAGGGTGCTTGCTTGAAATTAAAGCTTTCGACTTCGCTCAACCGTCTTCGATGGCACTTCTAAAAACATTTTTTTGTAATCGGATGAGAAACGCCCCAAGTGATTAAACCCCCAGCGCATTGCCACTGCAGTAATATTTTCGTTGGAGCCCCCCTCCAGCAACGCTTGCCTTACGGCCTCAAGCCGAAAACGCTTCAAATACAGAGTTGGCGTAAGGCCAAAGTATTTCTTGAAGTCTTCATATAGTTTGAAGCGGGACACTCCGACCGCGCGACCTAACTCGTCCAAATCGACTTCATCGCAGGCATGCTCATGTATAAATTGTTTGGCTTTAAATAAATATTCAGGACAGCGACTTTGCGAAAGACCAACCAACTCATCCGAGTAATTATTAGACTGCGACAATATAAAACCCTTGATTAGCGCTCTTTCAATATCGCGAGCCATGGAAATATGACCAAAGAAGTTACGCGCCTGCTCCATCTCCGTTAGCAGGTATTTGACCAGCCGCCACCAGGCTGCGGGCGCGCCCTCACTTGCACCTACTCTCGTTTCGAAGACAATTGGTTGTTGGGTCGGACGCTGTAACAGTTCCTCCAACACCTGGCGCATCGCTGCACATTTTATTGCGACCTGAATTTTTCGACAATTACCGGTAATAGAAAGCTCTTGCTGATCATAAGGCGATACGATCAATCCGTTATCGCTATCGGACATCAGTAAGCCATTTGATTTTCGCAGTTCCTGTTCGCCACTGATGGGTAGACTGATGCTATAGCTGTTGAGCACCGACGCATCAATATCGATAGTGACATCGGTACCATATTCGATATACCCGATCACCGTGGACATCGACTTCAAGACATTTCCGGCATGTTGAAAATGCATGCGTTGGGGGTACGAGGCCTTGAGTTCGTGGGGGCCGCAAATGTTCGACATCCAGGCCTGCGCACTCTGCAGGTCATGACGCACTGCATGGATGTCTTGAAATTCAACATCGGTCCCCGCATGAGTTTGCAGATTCATCGCAGCACCACAATGGTTACGGATTGGCTACAAACGTACTTCCCAGGCCTCGGGACTGCTATCCGCATAATGCAGTAATGATCAAGAAAACGCACAAAAACACCTCGCCGTATGGCCCTCGGAAAAAGCACGCCCCGCCCTCCTCAGAAACGGATAGATATCGCCTCGAATCCGGATAGATGCACCGCCCGGAAAGGCTTTCAATCGGGGTGAGCCTAAAACTACAAAAGGGTGGACCTGATGAACAGCGCTAAAAGCATTACTCAGTGGCAGGAATACATTCAAGGCTGTCTGGATTTCCGGCCGGCCGAAGGTATTTACCGCGTCGCCCGTGACATGTTCACCGAGCCGGAACTGTTCGACCTGGAGATGGAACTGATCTTCGAGAAGAACTGGATCTACGCCTGCCACGAGAGTGAAATCGCCAACCCCAATGACTTTCTGACGATGCGTGCTGGTCGTCAGCCCATGATCATCACCCGCGATGGCAACAATCAGCTCCACGCGCTGATCAATGCTTGCCAGCACCGGGGCGCGACCCTGACTCGCGTCAGCAAAGGCAATCAGTCGACCTTCACCTGTCCGTTCCATGCCTGGTGCTACAAAAGTGATGGCCGCCTGGTCAAGGTCAAGGCCCCGGGCGAATATCCGGAAGGCTTCGACAAGGCAACCCGCGGCCTGAAGAAGGCCCGGATCGAAAGCTACAAAGGCTTCGTGTTCATTAGCCTGGACGTCAATGGCAGCGATTCGCTGGAAGACTACCTGGGCGATGCCAAAGTGTTCTTCGACATGATGGTCGCGCAATCCCCTACGGGCGAGTTGGAAATATTGCCCGGCAAGTCGACCTACAGCTACGACGGTAACTGGAAGCTGCAGCACGAAAACGGTCTGGACGGTTATCACGTCAGCACCGTGCACTACAACTACGTCTCCACGGTGCAACATCGCCAGCAAGTCAATGCCGCCAATGGCGGCGTCTCCGACACCCTGGACTACAGCAAACTGGGCGCCGGCGATGCAGAAACCGACGACGGCTGGTTCTCGTTCAAAAATGGCCACAGCCTCTTGTTCAGCGACATGCCTAATCCAACGGTGCGCGCCGGTTATGCCACCGTCATGCCGCGTCTGATCGAGGAGTATGGCCAGCAGCAAGCCGAGTGGATGATGCACCGCCTGCGCAACCTCAACATCTATCCAAGCCTGTTCTTCATGGATCAAATCAGCTCACAGCTGCGTATCGTGCGCCCGGTGGCCTGGAACAAGACAGAGATCACCAGCCAGTGCATCGGCGTCAAGGGTGAATCCGACGCCGACCGGGAAAACCGGATTCGCCAGTTCGAGGACTTCTTCAACGTTTCCGGCATGGGAACCCCGGACGACCTGGTTGAGTTTCGCGAAGCCCAGCGCGGATTCCAGGCGCGCCTCGAGCGCTGGAACGAAGTGTCTCGCGGCAGTGAAAAGTGGGTCGAAGGTCCCACCCCCAACAGCGAGGTTCTGGGTATCAACCCGGTACTGACCGGCACCGAGTTCACCCATGAAGGGCTCTACATCAATCAGCACGGATCCTGGCAGCGCTTCCTTTTGCAAGGTCTGGAACAAAAAGCCCTGAAGTTGAAGGAGGTGTGAAATGAGCGCACTACAGTATTCCATCGAACAATTTCTCTACCGTAAAGCCGAACTGTGTGATCAACAGGACTGGGACGCCTATATCGCCCTGTTTGATGAGCAGAGTGAGTTCCACCTGCCGCAATGGGAGTCGGAGCATGTGTACACCACCGACCCCAAGCGCAGCATGTCGCTGATTTACTACTCGAACCGCTCCGGCCTGGAAGATCGCGTGTTTCGTTTGCGCACGGGTAAGTCGGCTGCTTCAACGCCGATGCCGCGCACCTTGCATCAAATCAGCAATGTGCGCATCAACGAACTCGATAACGGACTGCTTGAAGTCAAGGCAGCCTGGGTCACGCTCTTCACGCGACAAGGGTTGTCCGAGCAGTTCTACGGCCATGTGACCTACCACCTCAGACCCGTCGCGGACAGCTGGAAGATCACTCGCAAGCACATCGTATTGCTCAACGACACCATCAACTCGGTGCTTGATTTCTATCACCTGTGAGCTGTGGAGCACGCTGTCATGAATCATAAAGTCGCTTTCAGCTTCGCCGATGGCAAGACCTCGTTCTTCGAGGTCAAGCCAAACGAGTTGCTGCTCGACGCCGCGCTGCGCAATGGCGTGAACATCCCGCTGGACTGTCGCGAAGGTGTCTGCGGCACCTGTCAGGGGCGCTGCGAATCAGGCCGATACACTCAAGATTACGTCGATGACGAGGCCCTGTCCGAACAGGATCTGGCGCAACGCAAGATGCTCTCTTGCCAGACCCGCGTGCAATCGGATGCGTCGTTCTATTTCGATTTCGATTCGAGCTTGTGCAACGCTGGGGCAACTCAATTGTTGCAAGCGGTGATTACCGGTGTGGAGCAGGTTTCGGCCACCACGGCGATCCTTCATCTGGACGCTTGCTCCCACCCCCGGCAATTGGATTTTCTTCCGGGGCAATACGCTCGACTGCATGTACCTGGCACCGATGAGTGGCGCTCCTACTCATTCGCCAACCGACCCAACCCCGATAACCAGCTTCAGTTTCTCATCAGGCTGTTGCCTGATGGAGTGATGAGCAACTTCATCCGTGAGCATTGCCGCCCCGGAGAAGTGCTCGAGTTCGAGGCGCCTTTGGGGAGCTTTTATCTACGCCAGGTCAGTAAGCCTCTCGTCCTGGTGGCAGGAGGAACCGGCCTTTCGGCCTTCCTCGGAATGCTGGATACCATTGCCGAACAAGGTGGTTGCGGACACCCGATCCAACTGTTCTATGGCGTCACGCAGGATAATGACCTCTGCGAAACTCAACGCCTGGCTGATTATCGCGATAAAATCGCCAACTTTGATTATCACTTGGTGGTGTCGAAACCATCAGAACACTGGAAAGGTAAAACCGGCTGGATTCCTGATCACTTCGACCGCCAGTCGTTCGAAGCCAATCCATTCGACATTTACCTGTGCGGTCCCCCGCCGATGGTCGAAGCGGTTAAAACCTGGTTCAGCGATCAGAAGATTGAGCGGTTCCAGATGTATTACGAAAAATTCATCGAGAGCAATTCCAAGCATTGAGATTGCATGAGGAATATCTGGTGCAGACCAGATATTCCTGTGCTTTTTTCATCATCCACCGACGCTGCTGATCAATACCCCACCGTCGAACTCTCAGCGATCAAAACGATCTGCCAAATGCCGTAGCGCTTTGGCCTGAACGAGCAGATCCTCGCCAATCCTTCCTGAGTCCGAGTTGCCAGTTGCCGTACCTCGTCGGCAACGACACTGCCCCCCTGCCCGCTTCGCCGGCGCGAGCTGCTTCAATAGCCGCGTTCACAGCCAGTAGATTGGTTTGTCTGGATGGGCGGCCTGAACGTTGCTGGCAACTTCCTGAAGGGTGGTGCCCAATTCGCTGAGGGCGGTCACCGACAAGTCGGTTTCATCGCGTCGACGTTCGAGGCGCAGGGTTTCGCCCTGGATCAACCGGGCAAGCTCAACCACCTGCTGTTCTACGACGCCCCAGTCGTCCCTATTCGTGACAATGTGCTTTGCAGGCGACGCTCTTCTGCAACCAGGGCAATCAACATGGTCAGAAGCAGCAGGAGATGCCGACATGGCTGAAGGTCCCGAAAAGGAAAAAAAAGGTTCTTCATCCAATCCCGGGAAACTGTAGGAGCCAGCTCCTGCACGAGACCGCGTCCGAGTCGAAAATGAAGTGACCTCCAAACCATTGCGCAATAAAAAAGGGTCCCGGTAGAGGGACCCCAAAAAAAGCCCGCCCCCCAGGGGCAGGCAGAAGACCAACGTAATCGAAGCTATGGAGCACAATGACTGTGGCGGTCTTAAAAGTGATGGACATACCGCACTTGCACACGACTACCTTCAGGACGATTCTCGACGTCCTGTTCGAAGTACGCATTCACAAACACATGATCCTCTTTGGAAAAGCTGTACATCGCCCCAGGCCCGACAGCCCATACCTTTTCGCGACGGCCGGAAACCTCATGACCGTCAACTTTGGTATCGGTGATTTGCTTCAGCCAATAGCCATTGATACCCAGACGCAGCTGTGGCGTCACCGCATACTCGGTAGCAAAGTTTGCGTGTAAAGCCTGGCCGGCTTGAATATCGTCAGCGCCACCAAACCCTGGGCCCGGATCATCGTTCTTGCCGTTGTAAAGATAATGAGCACGAACGGATGCCGTCCATTTTGGAGTAAACCAATAAGTGGCGGCCCAATAGGGATCAAACGACCAAGCGTTGGCGCCCGGATTGATGTCATGCTTACTGTCGTATTTGCCAGTCGGCACGTTCACCTGCAACTCAATGCGGTGCGCGAAACGCGGTCCATCGGGTCCCATGATTGGATCAAACTGAATCATCGGGCCCAAAAGCAGATCGCCCATACCACTTTGAGCCTTCAGCGCCGCGTTATTGAGTCCGTCATCAACATCCATGCTCGTTACAAAAGGCAGCACGGCATTCATGCCCAGCGTCGCGTTGCCCAAGCGAAGGTCGGAAAAATAGCTGACCTGTGTAACAGCGACCTGATAATCCAGCTCCTGCCTGGGCAAGCCCAGCGACTTGCCATTTTGATCCCTAAAACGATTGGCGCTGTAGTTCTGGAAGTATTCCTGAAAGTACCACCCCGCACCCGCTGGCGGCGCGCCATCGAGAAAAGATGTTAAACCCAGATTGACGACTGGCAGGTCATACGCCTGCGCGGCTTCAATTCCCAAGAGGCCAGTGCCCAACACACATACCGATAGCAGTTTTCTTTTTATTTTCATGACGCTCTCCACAGCAAGGCTAAAGGCGGAGAAGTTGAACGTAGCAATGGGCGTGCAAAGGCTGTCCGTTACCACATAACGTTGAACCCTTGCCGCACAGGCCAGCGCATCAACAAGTCTCAACGCCTGTAGGATGTTCAGCTGGTATTAGTGTTTTGCGAGGTTCAAGCCCTGACTTATCGGTTCACCCCAGGATGTTGCGCAGCCACTCGATACTGCCCGCCGTGAAACACCAGCGGTTCCCCTGCGCCGTGGCGGTAGTGTTCGATTTGTCCAAGGAATATCAAATGGTCACCGCCCTCATACTGAGTGACATTGCGGCAGACCAGCGTGGCAATCACGCCATCGAGCAGAGGCACCCCGGACTCTCCGGCCTTGAAGGCCACACCCGAAAACTTGTCTGGCGCAGGTCGTGCAAAACGTCCGGAAATATCGTGCTGATCTGCACCGAGGACGTTGATCGCAAAATGCTCGCACGACAGGTAGTCCGGCAGACTCGGCGCACTGCGGGCAATACTCCAAAGCACCAGTGGCGGATCGAGTGAAACCGACGAAAAGGAGTTGGCGGTCATGCCAACATTGCGTCCATCGATCGTACGCGTGGTGATGACGGTCACCCCAGTGGCAAACTGCCCAAGCAGATTGCGTAATTCGCGCGGATCGCAGTCCTGAGCGTTGACCAGATCATGCTGGATGGATTCTGCGGTAAAGGCATTCATGTTGAACTCCTGGCTCGATGGCGACTCAAGCGGCCTGATGGGTCTTTTCCTGAATGAAGGCTTGGCACGACTGGGCGTCGAACCACCAAGGGGCAAAGTTGCGTGGATCATCGAAGCCATTGGCGATGGCCGATGCCAGAGGTTTTGACTGGCTGGCGGCCCCGAGCAGTTCGAGCAGATGCTGAGGCGGTGGCGTGAGCATCGTATTGGTCCACTTCACTACGTGCCGGGCATAACTCCAATACTGCTCGAAGGTATCGTGCATCCACTCCGGGCCGAAGTTTTGCGCGCCACGGGTGACAATCGCGTCCAGATAAACCTTGCTGCACTTGGCGGCATTGTTCGACCCCTGGCCAGTAATAGGATCATTGACCACCAGTGCGTCGGCCATGCCGAACACCTTGCGCCCCGACGGCAGCGTCAGAACCGGTTTGCGCACCATCGGCGTAAATCGTCCGGACAGGAAACCCTTGTCATCAGTCAGTTCCACGGACCGGCAACGTTCGGCCTCCCAGGGAACGTAGCGATTGACCAGTTCCAGGCTTTTCTCAAGATGTTGCTCGGCAGATGTGATCCCCTGCCAGCAATCCATCGGCCCGCCCGGAATCCCTTCGAAAACCATGATTTCGCAAGGACCGGTGGTCGTCAGGCAAGGGAACACAAAGTATTCGCCCACGCCCGGGATCAAGTTGAAGCTGACCCTGGAAAACGGCGACATCGGTGTCATGCCCTTCACGTAGGTCAATGACAGCGCCCGTTGCGGCTGCTGAAACTGCGTCCGTTCGGTATCTTTTTCGAACAGGTTGACGATCTCACCTTTACCCGCAGCAAGCAGCACCAGGTCATGACTCGCCGACAACTGCTCCAATTCAGCCACACCTACGTCCTGGATAACGACCTCGCCGCCACGCTTCACGACTTCGTCCAGCCACACCGGCATTTTCAGACGTTGATCGACTGATTGAGCGTAGCGATCCAGCCGAGCACTCCAGCTGAACAGTGGCTCATTCGGGTTCTCAGGGTCAGGCACAGTCAGACCGATACCTTCAACAGCCGGGCATTGGTCTTCCCAGAAGTTCAGCCCCAGATCGCGCTCACTTTGCAGAGCGGCATTGAACATGCACTGACTGGACATCACTTTACCGTTGCGAATGTCCTCGCCATTGCGATTAGTGGTCAGGGTCACGTGATAGCCCTTGGCGAGCAAACCTAGAGCGAGTTGCAGGCCGGCTTGACCGGCTCCGACGATGGCGATTCGACGCATTGTTATTCTCCTGGTTATCGACGGTTACAGGTGCAGCATTCGGCAGTCGCCGAACAGGGTTTCTTGTCAGTGTTGTGCGTTACTCGGCAAGCCGCGGTATCGCTGGCAGGTTCTGCTCCGGTCCCATGACCGAGTAGCCCCCGTCGACGGCGTAATCCGCGCCCGTCACGAAGCTGGCGGCGGGTGAACAAAGGAACGCCACCACATTGGCCACCTCGGAGGGTTCTCCCAGGCGCCCCAACAGGTGATAAGAAGCGGCGACTGCATCAGCCTTTTTACGATTGTCGCCACTGGCTTCGGCGATCACCCGCGACCACGTCCAGCCAGGCGATACCGAATTGACGCGGATGCCGTCGGCTGCCAGGTCCATGGCCATGCTGCGAGTCAACTGCACCATGGCGGCTTTTGATACCGGATAAAGCCAGCGCCCGGTCTGGGCACACTTGGCCGAGATGGAAGCGAAATTCACGATCGCACCACATCGCGCCTTGAGGTCCTGATGTACCGCCTGAGTCAACGCCACTGCAGAAACCAGGTTCACATCAAGTGCGTGCAACCAATCCTGGCGCGTGGAGGCAAAGCCTTGGTCGCTGTAAGTGCAGGCCAGGTTGATCAGGAAGTCGATCCCGCCGAAACGCGCACGCACCTCTTCGACCGCATGCGCAATGAGTTCGTCATCCGTCACATCGAGGTGAAAAAAAACCGCTCTCTCGCCAAGCTCGGCCGCCGCCTTGAGACCCGCTTCACGATCGATATCGAACAGCGCAACGCTAGCCCCAGCGTCAATAAACGCCCGAGCCACGGCGGAGCCGATCAGGGTCGCGCCGCCACTGATCACGGCGATCTTGTTCTGTAGATGAGACATGGTTATCTCCTTAAACCGGCTTGTTGGCGCTGGAGGCCCAACTCGGCATCAACGTATTGGAGGGCAGCGATTCATCGAGCAGTTTTTGCGCAGTCACCACACCCGCCACCGGCAGACCCGTCGGGTCAAGCAGGCCGATCTGAACCAGCACGCTGGCCTGATCCCAGTAGATATGTTCGTGATAAAGCTTGGGACCACGAAACTTGACGACACCCAGCATCGGAATCTCGACATGACGCCCGGTCGGCGCCACCCCTGGGAGCATCCAGTCGATCTCGGTGTCATGGGTAAAACTCATGATGAATTCATCAACGATCTGCGATGCACCCACCGTGCGTGACAGCGGTGTCAGCGCCATGTCCTTGGGATTGCCATGGACGAAGTGATGCTGGTAGAAGCGGCTCAACTCTTTGGCACCCACGCCACCGGTCATGGTCGGGATGTGGTTGACGTAAGGTTCAGCGACCATGGTAGCCATGGTGGCGGGTACGTCGCGGGTGTCGAACTCGTGACGCACGTGCTCGTCCCAGAGATCGGAGAGGTTGTAGTCCGGCCCCAGGACCCGACGCAATGCGGCAATGGTCCGTTCGTGAGCCAACAGCGCCGACGGCTTGTGATAGTGATGACCGTTGGGGCGAGCAAAGGCGTGATCCACTCCCGGGTAAACGTAGAGTTCGACACCCGGCTTATTCTGCAAAGTCTCCTGGATCGCGGACCGAGCCTCGGCGGGACAGAACTGATCCTGTTCGGCCATATGGAGCACCAGACGACCCTGTAACCCTTCGATTTCCGACAAGGCGTTTTCAATGCCCACGCCGTAGTAACCGACGGCACAGGCCACTTCAGGTAACCGACAGGCCGCCAGATAAGCCAGCTTGCCACCCAGGCAATAACCCACGACACCCAAGTCGCCCGGTTGACATTGGGGCAAGGCTTCCAGGGCATTCAGGCTGGCACGAATGTCATCAATGCCAAGCGCCTCGTCGAAACCCTGGTAGAGTTCATAGGCACGACCAAAGTCTTCCTCGGTGTAGCCTAACTGGACACCAGGCTCCTGGCGCCAGTAAAGGTCCGGAACCAGCACCGTGTAACCTTCTTCAGCCAACAGGTCGGCGACTTCGCGCATGGCCTGGTTAACGCCGAAGATTTCCTGACAGAGCACGACGCCCGGCCCGCGACCATCGACAGAGGTCGCCAGGTAAGCCTGGAAGTGTCCCCCGGAAGGAACCTGCACGCTGACATACTGGCCTTTCATTTCGAATCTCCAATGGTTCAGGAACGTTGGAGATGATATTGGGCACCTTCGGCGATGCGGACTATCCGCTGAATGCGATGCCTGTCCGTGGCATGCAGGAAGTTGCCCATGCGTACCGGATCTGATGCGCACAATGAAACAAAGCTTTGGGAGTGGCGCTGAAAGCGCTGACGCTACCTACTGACTTCATCAACCAACAGGTTGATGAAGAACAGTGCCTTGAAGATTTCGTCACAGATGTCGACGTACGAAAACCTGCTCAGCGCAATCGATGGAAGGCAAAGGTGAAGGATCAGGCGATGGTGGTTTGCTGAAGAAGTCCGGGCAGGGTCTTCAGAAGAAGTCGCAGTGCTGCGAGAGGATGAACTGAAAAGTTGCAGACCTGATCACTACGGCTTTCGCCGTAAAGACACCAATTGCAGAAATGCTCGCAGTTGTTGGTCAGAAGTCGGTATTGATTTTCTCCTACCCGTGAGAGGGCTCTTCGGACGACTTCGTCTCGTTCAAATCCAAGCTGCCGGGTGCTCTTGACCCAGATCGGTTTCCCTGACGCAAACCGATGCAGTGTCAGCACTTCTACAGGCCCTGCGTGCAAGCCTGCACAAAGCCCGGAATAGTGAACGACTTGATGCCCACCCAAGTAGATCCCGTGATGGTAGTAGCCATTTCGTGAGGTGATGAGGTGGCTTCCAGGTGGGACCTCTGCGTCAGTTTCCCAGTCCCACTCATAGCACTGACTGGTACGGAGTTCGTCTACCGGAGCGGTTCTATAGGAGATGTTCATCATGTTCCGCCTTACCGGGAGTGGATGAGCGCTCTGGTCGGCACTCCCACCTCAGTTAATTCAGAAGCGTTGGAATGATGTTGAACATCTGCATCGAGAGGGACTATCCGCTGGGCGCTAAACCTGTCCATGGCCTGCAGGAAGTTTTCTGATTCGCATTCCCAGGGTCAATTCGACCTGCACCGAAAGTCGATCCGGCAACAGTGCTTCGCGACTGATTCAAATACCTCGCTTTTCGCCCCTCAAAAGCCCGACACCGCCAAGGAAAAAACATTGGACGCCTAATATTTACGGGGGGATTCCAGGGGCGAATGAGTAAGGTCTCGCAGCGGCCAGCCAACCTGAAAGCCGCCTGGCATAACTTTTGCCAGAGTCGGTAGAAAGCCCGATCAAGGGCGCTAAAAGAAACAGACATGCCCACGGGCTATCCGATTAGCGCAGCGACTATCCTTATCCTGCAGACCCTCGGTAACGCTTTGTGTGCCATGCCTCGAAACCGTGCATGCAAGTGAGGTGACCATGAGCCTGAATCTCATTCCAGAGAATTGCGGCAGTCTCTTTAACAGAGCTTCCCTGTTCACCCCTGAAAATCAGCTATTCCTTCTCAATGACCTGGATGCCATTCGTGAAGGCGTCAGCAGCGTGTTCAAAAATCATGAGCTGCGCTGCATCCGGGAAACCGACCGCATCAGCGCACGGATGCACCACGTCAATCGTGGGCGCCTGTCCTTGAACCGGCTGGAGTACGGAGCCCGAGTCAACATTGATCCCGGTCGTCTGGAAGATTTTTTCTTGATCCAGATCCCCATCAGTGGCAAAGCGCACATCATCTGCGGCGACCATGACTTTATCTCCACCCCTTATAAGGCCTCTTTGATTTCACCCAACCTGCCGTTATCGATGTGCTGGGATGCCAACGCCCCCCAATTGGCCCTTCGCATCGAACGCAGTGAAGTTGAATACCATTGTGCCCAGCACCTTGGGCATGTGATGGACAGATCACTGGAGTTCCAGCCAGAACTCGACCTGACGACCCCAAGTGGGAGCTACTTTCTCCAGCTGATCGCCATGTTGGCCGACGCGATTACATCTAACCAGCACCCGCTTCACCACTCCCTGGTGCTCAAGCAGTTCGAGTCAGTCCTGATCAATGCATTGATCTATGGCCAACCCAACAATCTGCGGGAACAACTGGAGAGCGCCAGTAAACCAAAAGCGCTTTTGCCCTATTTCGTCAAAAGGACCGAGGAATATATGCGGACTCATGCGAATGAACCGCTGAGCATCGAGCAGTTGGCCGAGCACGCCGGGGTGAGCGTACGCACACTATTTGCCGGCTTCCGCGATTTTTGCGACACCACGCCCATGGCCTATCTGCGCAACCTGCGACTGGAACAGGTGCACCTTGAGTTAAGCACACAGAGTCATGACGCTTCGGTAACCGACATCGCGTTCAAGTGGGGCTTTGTCCACTTGGGACGGTTTGCCCAAGAATATAAAAAACGTTTTGGCGAGGCGCCCTCAACCACGCTTAGATTCCGAAGCTGAACTCAGGATTCACAGTGCAAGATCCGGGGCAATCTCAATGCTGCCTCAAGCTTCGCCCCGGCAAAGTAATCAGGATCCGAAAATAGCTCACTCGGTCGAAGGGACGGATGCTTTGCTGCCCAAGCGGATCAGTTCATTGGAGAAACACAGGCCGACGATGATCAGTGCCGCTCCCGCGTACAGGCTTTCGCGCGGTACTTCATTGAGCGCCACAAACGCCAGCAGCGCGGCGAACAGTGGCTCGGTCAGCTCCTTATCGTCAAATCGCTCAAGCTGAGCCTGGGATTGCTAACTTCGGTGGTGTCACTGTTTTCCTTCCTGCACATCCTCTGGCAGGCATCCGGCCTGGTTAGCGTGCCCTTCGCCGGTGAGTCCGTAGTCATTCCGGGGTTGCTGGTGTGGATCGCCCTCGTCTACGCCCTTCTGGGCACGGGGCTGGCGTTCTGGTTGGGGCGCGCATTGCCGCGGCTCAATTTCATGCAACAGCGGCGCGAAGCCGACTTTCGCTTCTCGCTGATGCGCCTGCGGGAAAACGCCGACTCGGTGGCCCAGTACCGGGGTGAAGCGACAGAAAACGCCCGCTTCAACCAACGCCTGGAGGCGGCGCTGGAAAACTTTTGGACGCTGGTGAAAAAGCAGAAGCTGATCATGGGCTATTCGACCTTCTACCTGCGCAGTGCCACGGTCATACCGATGTTCATCATGGCGCCGCAGTTCTTCGCCGGCGCGTTTCCTCTTGGCCGCCTGACCCAGATCAGCGCTGCCTTCGGCGAAGTGCACTCGGCCATTGCCTATCTCGTAGAGGTGTTCCCGGAGCTGTCGGCATGGAAATCGGTGATCGACCGGTTGATTGGTTTCCAGGAGCGCCTGGACAAGGTCGAAGTCAAGTCGAATGTCGTTGTGGGGCAGCAGCCCAAGGGCCTTCAAATCAAGGATCTGGACATCTGGTTGCCGAACGGTCGGCGCTTGCTCAACAGCTTCAACCTTTCACTTGAGCCCGGTGACAGCCTGCTGATCAGCGCACCGTCCGGCTACGGCAAGTCGACGTTGATACGCACGGTCACAGGACTCTGGCCTCACGCTCGCGGCTGCGCCAGTTACGACCGTGAGCGTGCCCTGACACTCTCGCAGAAACCTTACCTGCCGCTAGGCAGCCTGCGCGAAGCACTCTGGTACCCCAATCAACCGGATCGTGATGCAGACGCCGCGTTACGCCTGCACATGCAGCACGTCGGCCTGCAACACTTGAGCGAGCAACTGGATGACGAACTGGACTGGTCGCAAATCCTGAGCGTTGGCGAACAGCAACGCTGTGCCTTCGTCCGCGCCCTGTTGGCCCGCCCCGCGGTGCTGTTCCTCGACGAGAGCAGTTCGGCGCTGGATGCGGCGAACGAGGCGCGCTGCTATCAGTTACTCAAACAAACGCTGCCGGAGACGATCCTGATCAGCGTCGGCCACAATGCCTCGCTGGAACGCCTCCATTGGCAAGTTCTGGAACTGCAAAGCGAGGCTCAGTGGGTGCATCGAAAGGTGATGCAACCGGTATGACTTCGCGGGGCACACAGCTACGTCAAATCGAACGCGGGCAAGTAATCAGACATCTATCACAGTATTTTCACATCCATTGGCATACGGTGGATCCAGCTCCTTTGTGATTTCCAGCCCGCTCTCCCCATCGCGGGCTTTTTTTCGTCTGCTCGATTCAATTCGTATGAATCAACAAGACGCCCCAGCCATCAGGGGGAGGACAAGAGACTAGAGCAGTCGGACGACTATGGCGGCGGCGGAGTAAAGAAAAACGGGTGCTCTCGCGCCAACTTTATTTGCTACTCCAGAAAGGGGTTACCCGTCAGCTTGATTCAAGGCCACGAAAAACCAATCAGGCGAAGATACTCAATATGCCCGTAACAAAGAGAAGAGCCGCTGCGGCAGCGGCTCAACCTGGGAACCTTCGATGATTTAAGCGACTGGACAAGAGAACCGGACGACCACGAAATGATGGCTACTGTCACCGTTCTCTGGCACCTGCGTTCAGGCACTTGGTGCTGTCAATCAAAGGTATATTTTCCCTCGAGCATGAATGCCGGCTCTCTCCAGTTGGGCCC